>Ga0123356_10003013_pt1 | contig 17791 bp, 43 predicted proteins | sample TergutEmb28metaG_2_FD_92546 | JGI IMG/M metagenome (GOLD analysis project Ga0123356, IMG submission 92546) | Embiratermes neotenicus P3 segment gut microbial communities from Petit-Saut dam, French Guiana - Emb289 P3 | ecosystem: Host-associated > Arthropoda: Insects > Digestive system > Gut ...
CCCTGCTCAGTCAGCGACAGACCCCGGCGGTGCAGTTCGCCCGCGATCAGCCGGGCGGCTCCCTCGCCTTGCAGCGTCGGCGAGTTCGCACAGTCCGACAGGTGCTCGCGCAGCGTCTCGGGGTGCTGCTGAGCCAGCCACATCGCCCCGAGATATTGCCAGCCGAGGTCGAGGACTTTGCTCACCATGCGATGGTACGGATCAGTGCTGCGGAAAGCGCTGGACGGGAACCGGCTGCATCCACGTCAGGCACTCGCCGCAGACGTTCATCGACACGAGCGCGACACCCCACTGCACGTTGATCTCGTGGAACCGGTCGGCGGGTGCGTCACACAGGTCGCAGCGGTCGTCGTCGGTGTTCACCGGCCTGTGCCCGTGCTCGGCGTAGTGCTCGTCCAGCAGCCGCAGGAAGCACGCCTCGCACGCCGCCGCCGCCAGCGGCGACAGGTTGATCCTGATGTCCTGGTGGAACGGCGGGATGTCGAAGCGCATGTGCGGGCACGGCTTCGGTCGGATGCGCTGGGCGGCGTGACCTATCGCGATCATCAACGCCTGGATGCGAAGCTGGTCACGCTGCGGCACGATGTCCAGGCCGTCCGTCACCTGTGCCACCTGACGGTTGACCTCATCGTTGCGCGCCATCGTCTGATCCATCCGGGCAATCGTGCCGGGGTCCATCGCCGGAGCGCCCTGCTGCTGGCGGCGAGCCTCATCGAGGTAGCGGTCGAGGTATGCCATTCAGTGCCTCCGTCGGTTCATTTCAAACGCGCCGCCGGGGATCGAGCGCACTGACTGTGCCGGTCCCTTCTTGCGGTGCTGTTTCGTCACCAGGTTCTCGCGACGCTTGTGGTTCTCGCCGCCTCGGGTGTGACAGCGCTCGCCGACACGAGCGCCGCACACCGGGCAGGCGTACAGGTACCAGGCGTCCCTGCCGCCGACGTGCTTAGCCATCGGTCTTGGTCAAATCCTTGACCATCGACTCAAGCGTGCCTCGCAGGTTGTAGTTGGCGCTCAGCACCACGTCGAGGTCGTCGTCACTGATCTTGTCGGAGTGGTGGCGAACCATCCCGACAATCTCGCCCATCCGGCCCAGGTGCTCGGCGATCTGCGCGAGCAGGCTGACCAGTTCACGCAGACTGGCGTCGGTGATCTCCAACTGCAACCGCAGCAGGTCGGCTTCGAGGTCGCTCATCGCAGGTCCGCGTCGGTGATGGGCGGCACCGGCTTGCGTCCGGCAGCCGGACTGTACGTCAGCCACTTCCAGCCGAGTCGTTGCAGGTGAAGCTGGACGACCCACAGAACGTTCAGCAGATCGACCTCCGCGTCGGCGACGGGGCCTACAACGTCGTGATCGCCGTCGGAGGCTTTGAGGTTGTAGGCGCGCTCCCAGGCGCGGGCGAACGTGTCGCGGTCCATGTGCGCCAGCGCCGACTCGATGTGCTTGCCTCGGTATTCGCACTCGCCGCAGCCGTCATGCAGGATTTGGCGCTCATCGTAGTTCTCGTGCGCGCCGTGGTAGTCGTGGGCAGCCATGTCAGCGGCTCCTCTCGGGTAGGCGCTGGATCGGCACGACACGCTCCAACGACGGGTAGATGTGGCCGCTGACCTCGGTCTTGCCGTAGGCGAGCCCCGTGTCGTAGGCGTTGTTGCGCTCGTAGCCGGGCTGGTTGCGGTGCCGAGCGAACTGCTCGCCGGGGTCGAGGTAGTCGCCCCGGTTCATGCTGCGCTCGATTGCCTCCGCCATCCCGTCGGCGAAGCCTTCTGCGAACGGGATCAACTGGTCGGTGATGACCACCGCGTCGTGCGGGATCTCGCCTGTGCCGCCTGCCTCGCGGGCCTTGTAGTCGAACGCGGCGTAGGCGGCGTTCTTGGCGGTGTAGCCGAGTTGCAGGTCGGCTCGCTTGCCGCGCATCAACGCGGCGGTCGTGTGGAGCAGTTGCTCCGAGTCCTCGTTGGTCGGCCAGGGGTCTGGCGGGTACTGGAAGTCCGGCATGAAGCCTCCTCGGTCGTTTCAACCGAGGGTAGCACACGACAGGCGCTTAGATGCTGAGGCTGTCGGCTCCGTAGATGGCGACCTCGAAGATCACGAGAGCGCTCATGTCCACGTCGTAGTAGGAGCGTTCGTAGGCCGCTCTGTACGCCGGTTCGGCCCACTGGATCGTCCGCTTCCACTCGTGGCGTTCCTCGCGGTCGTGGGGCCAGCGGATGCGCCCCACCGCCCACGGCCAGACGATTCGCCAGTCGGTGATCCCCTGCTTGCGTTTGCGGGTCAGGAGCACACGAAGCTGCTCTGCCGGACTGAGTGGCTGTCCGACGAACTCGTCGGGATGGCCGGGCGGCAGGCTATCCCGATCTACACCGACCGCCCCTTGGATCATTTGGGGCAGGATCGTAGCTCAGCCAGCGGCGGGTCGATCCGATGAATGTCCCGTCAGCACCCACCAACGTCGCGCCTGCTCCACCTTGTCACGGATCGCCCGGCGTTTGTCGTCGTAGATGCAGTGGTCGCAGACGTGCCCGAACTGCATCCGCTCCGCCCTAGCGAAGCGTCCGCACGCACCGCAGCGAAGCTGTCTCGATGCGCGCTGCCTCGCGGCTTGGCGGCGGTCGTCGGCGGCGTCCTGCGGCGAGGCGAACAGCCGCAGCGACACCACTAGCTGATCGCCTTCTTCTTCGGCTTTGCTCGCTGCTTCGGCAGCGTGTCGTATGTCGCCTTGGGCTCGTGGCGAAACCGGCACAGTGTTCTGGCGCTCATCCTGTCCGTGTGCAGCAGAACCTCCCACGTGTCACCGACCTTCAGTTCGAGCTTGTGCTCCTGCTCGTCGGCGAGCGCGATGATCGTCCGCTCCGTCTCGGCGATGACGTGCAGCAGTTGGTCGTGGTCGTGGGCATGGTTGAGGATCACGCGCTGGGTGCCGTCCTCGATCTTGCCGAACTGCTTCCAGCCCGACCCGTTCCACGCTTCGAGGATCAGCACTCAGCCTGCCCACCAGCGCTTGCCGCAGCGCTCGCACTCGTACAGCGGCGGCGTGAACGACCACCAGACACGCGGGATCTCCACGTAGCGGTGCAGGCCGAACTGGCAGCGGTGACGCTCGAACCATCCAAGTTTCTGCTGTGAGAGTTGCGTCAACTCGTGCTCGCGCAAGTCCACTTGCGTCATTCGTCGCCCGCCACCCCTCGGCGTTTCGCTTCGCGGGTGACCTCGATCAGCAGCGTCCGCTCCGGTTCCATCGACCACTTCGCGAAGTTGTGCCGGGCGTCAACCTCAACAAAGACGGTGTAGATCGCCTCGACCTCATCGTCGGTGAAGTTGCGCCAGCGCTCGCGCCACGCGCGGCGTGATCTGCGTGTTCGTCTCGGCGGTCTGACCACGTTCTCGGCTGGCGCACCTTCGGCGTGCAGGGACTCGAAGGACAACTCTGCCGGACTGTGGTCGTCCACGGGGCGTGCCAGCACCCAGGCGTGAACCGGGTGCGCCCACTTCGGCGCGTAGCAGTGCGCGCAGCGCCCGTTCGGGTACAGCCGGTCGGCGAACCGCAGCGCCGCGAAGCGGTGCGGCTCGGTGGCGGCAGCGGGGCGGGCTTCGCCGGGAGAGAGGTCGGCCTTTTCCTGGTTCGTCACCCTGACCCCGCCTAGTCGGTTCCCATCCGACCATCGACCTGCCGACAGGCCGATACCTTGCTCAACCTTGACCCCCTGCCTGCTCGACCATCTGCCCGTCCTCGTAGATGCGTGCGCCACGGTTCTCGGGTCGGCGGATGATCAGCCTGCCGTGACCCTGCTGCGAGGCTTCGACAGCGATCCGACGGCGAATGATCGCGTCACAGAACACCTGCTCGGGCGTCCACGACGTTCCGCCGAGGATGCGCTGCGCGCGTCTCAGCCCGCGCTCGTCACGAGTCACGACGACCAGCGCGTGCATCGGCTTGCCCGCCAGCCCGGACTCGATCAGCGGCCTGTTCTCGTTCTCGGGGTTCGGTGCCAGCCGGGTGACGCCGACGCCCGCGTCGCCCGCCTTGTAGATCAGCTTGCGCTCGGCGTGCTCCCAGGCGCGCACAGCCATCGTCGCGCTCGGGTAGTAGCGCGCTTCGACGTACCACGTCACGCCGTCGAGTTCCCGGACGACGGTCATGCTTCCTGCTCCGGCCAGACCTTCGCGGCGTAGGCGTAGAGGTCGTTCACGAACGAGTTCAGTTCCTCGGGGGAGACAAGCGTCGGGCCTTCGGAGTCGGCGGCGATGCCGTTGGCGCGGTGGATCGTCAGGTTGTGCGCGTGCTCGTCGTGCTCGAACACCCAGAAGATGCTCGCGTCACCGTTCTCGCTCTCTCCAGTGGCCGGGTCGATGTCCCGCAGCCTAACACACGTCATGCGCCGATGCTCAGTTCGCCTTCGCCTGCGCTTCGACCCACTTCGCGACACCCTCGCGGGCTGCCTTGATGAAGCCCTGCATGGCCGGGTCGGGGTTGTTCTCGGCGACGTTGTAAATCTTCTCCTCGCAGACGCCGGTTTCCTCGTTGCGGAATACCTCGTGGATCATCACCAGGCCGTCGGCCTTCAGCCTGCGGCCTATCTCTGAGTCCTCACCGGACCAGATGTCGCCCTCGTTGGTGCCGTAGGGGCCGGGCGGGAACTTCTGGATGTAGTCGAAGATGCTCACTGCTCTCCTTCACAGGTCGGGATTTTCTCGTTTGCAGGATAGCGTCCGATGTGCGATAGAGTCCCGCGCTTCCGTTAGCGAACCAGGGAGGTTGCACCCCACGACCAACACAAGCGGGTTCCCGAAGTAGCAGGCCCAGCGGCCTGCGGTGTAGGGACGACCGGCCCGCCTGCTGGACAGTGAGCAAACGACCCGTCAGGAGTCCACCTTGAAACGTCTGACCCTCGCGGCGAGCACGACCCTTACGCTCGCCGTTGCGCTTCCAGCGACCGCGCAGGCGCAACTATCGCAGTCGCAGACTCACGCCTACTTCGCCGCCTACGCTCGCGTACAGCAGGCGATGGGCAACCGAGCACCAGGCTGTCTGCTGCTCGGCAAACACGCCACCTGCCACGGCGCGATCACAGACCAGCGCGTGCTGAACTCGACCGCTGTGCTGAACCGGCTGCTCGGGCAGACCGCGACAGTCGCTCGTGCGAGCACGCCAGCGCCAACATCGAGCGCGCCAGCGAGCGCCCCGGCACCGGTCAACTACGGCGGTGGCCTGTCGAACGTGCCCGGCGTCCCGGCGTCGTTCGCGTCGTGTGTCGCGTTCCGCGAATCGACCGACGGCCAGTTGTCCTCGAACATCTACGGAATCGAGGGTGCGGGAGGCACCGGTTCGATCACTGAGCAGAAGCAGGCGTTCGCGGCGATGTACGCGGCGCGAGGCACCGAACCCTGGGCTCAGTACGACGGCTGCTAGCCGGTGCCGGTGTCGCCGGTGTCGCCGGTATCGCCTGTGCCGTTGCCGGTGCCGGTATCGCCGGTCGGACCTGTCGGTCCCGGTTCGCTGCCGCTGGTGCCGACACTGATCGCCATCCAGGGGAGCGTCTGACGCCACACCCAGGAAGGCCCCCAGTGGGCGCTTGTCCAATCGCTCATGCGCGAATCGTAAGGGCGCGCTCGGCCTGCGCCGCAGACGGATTACCAGCCCCACAGTCTGCGGCGCAGTTCGAGCCTCGCGTCACGCATCTTCGAGTAGCGCTCCAGGATCGGTTTCCAGCCGTTGTCTGTTAGCTCGAACACGCGCCACTGCTCACGCCCGACGGCGAGGATGCGGTAGCGCCCGTCGTCGGTGTGGTATTCCCCCGGCGCGATCTTTCGTAGCGGTAGCGGCAGAGCGCCGCGAAGCCTATCCGCCGAGAAGCGACTGCTGGGCAGACGACACGCCGTTCGCCTGCTTGTCGATGCACCAGCGGCACGCGAACCGCTGCTCGGAGCGTTCAGGCAGCCGGATCGCGTTCGTGCCCCCGGCGGAGCGTTGGATGCGCTCCCAGCCGCCGACGTGCCGGTAGTCGCGGCCCTCCTCGATTGGTTCGCCGCAGAACTCGCAGCAGATCACGACGCCTCGACTTCGCGGGCTTCGATGGACACGACCTCGGCAAGTAGCTGCTCGGGCACCGCGATCTCGGCCTGGGCGTCGATCACGCTGAACGCATCGTTGGGAAAGTCGAGCACCAGCTTGATCTGGCGGGTGCGGAGCCCGTCGGCGATTGGTGCGGAGCCCGGCTTGGTGCTCGCCTTGAACGAGAACCCTCGGCTGGTGCGCGCCACGCGCAGGTAGCAGGTCGCTTTCATTGATCCTGTCCTTTCAGTAGTTCCTCGGCCATCCGGCGCGTGTCGGGATGCAGGTCCATCGCCTCGCCTGCGCCGTTCTCATACCACTCTCTCGCGCCCCACTGTCCGGTGATCGCCCTGCCTGCCCCCATCCAGTCGGCGACCATTTCGCGGACGAACTTCCTCGGCATCGGCAGCGTCACGACGTTGCCGTCATCCTGCCGGAGAACCCAGTGCTGCCAGTGGTGCGGGTTGCGATGCTGGTGGTGCAACCAGGCGCGGCGGAAGTCGTCGGAGTCGTCGTCGGTGACCGGCACGCCGGGTCTGCCTCCGTAGAAGCGCCGGACGTATGGCCCCCACTCGACCGGCATCAGCTTGGTGTAGTCGTGGATCAGCAGCCGCCAGATCGGCGCGCGTGTGCGGAGCCCGGCGCGGAACACGAACCACTTGTGCCGGGCGACGTATCCGGCGTAGCGGCGGTGCGGGCGGACGCGATCCCGGATCGGCCTTGTCACCTTGGCGAGCGCCGCGCCTATCGCGTCCCAGAACCGCGCCCTGCGTGTCGGCTTGGACGGCGGCATGTCCGGCACCGGCTCGACCTTCCACGGGTGGCGCAGGTTGCCGTTCCAGATCACCTGCCGCTTGTCGCAGCGCTCGCAGACACGAACCTTCATCGGCATGTCCGCCGACTGCATCCACACCCCCCACTCGTGCCCTCGGGCGACACATCCTGGGCGGATCACGACAGCAGGTTCTTCAGTCCCGGCGGCGTGCCCTTGCCGTTCTGTTCACCGCCGGGCAGCCACTCGCGGTTGGCGATCACCTGCTCGCGCACGTTGTCCGGCACCTTCTTCAGGTCCAGCAGCTTGTCCGACGCCCAGCGTGCCGTTTGCATGTCGCCCGCCCACCACGAGCAGATCGACAACTCGAACAGCAGGCCCCAGTCGTAAATCCAGCGATGCAGGAACAGCGAGTCGTCCGGCACCTCGATCTCGATGCCCCGGTTGGCGACCAGGAACGCGCACGCCCACTGCCTGCGCTTGCGGAACAGGTGCGCCAACTCGTACAGCGGCTCGGCGCGTGTCGGCCTCGTCGCCCACGCCTCGAACAGGGTCGTGATCCCGCCGCCGAGCCTGCCTGCCTCGTAGAGCGAATAGAACACTTCCTCCTGCCAGCCGCCCATCTTCGCCCGCTGCCGGTACATCGCGATTGCCTCGTCCTTGCGTCCAAGGTCGCGGAGCGTGTTCGCGAGGTAGAACGCTGTGCGAGTGTCGTCAGGGTCACGTAGATGCTCGGCGGCGAGCAGGTCGTAGTCGCGCTTGAACTTCTCGGGGCGGTGTCCGCCGTCGTAGTGGTGGTGGACGGTGATCGCGTCCAGGCGTCTGGCTGGGATCTCGGCGTCGTGGCAGGCGAGGTATTCGTGCGTGACGCCGATGTAGTACCAGCGCTTGTCACCCCTCACCAGGCGCTTGATCCAGTATTCGGGCTCGCCGTCGTGCTTGAGCATGAACGAGTCGCCTTCGAGTGTCAGCGTGTGGTCCGGTCCGAAGGGGTGCTCGACTGTCATGTCCGCGTCGAGCAGCAGCAGCCAGTCCGCCTTGCCGTGCGCCAACTCCATCAGTTCGGTGCGGTTGTAGGCGAAGTCTCTCCACGGGCGCTGGTGCAGTTCGCCGTGGAGCCTGCCTCGTGTCGCCTTGTCGATCAGCGCCATCGTGTTGTCGGTCGAGCCGGTGTCCACGATCACGAACGAGTCGCACAGGCCGACCACGCTGTCGAGGCAGCGCTCGATCACCTTGCCCTCGTCCCGGACGATCATGCACAGCGCGATGGTCACGTCGCCACCATGTCGCCTGTGCCTTCGCACAGGTCCACGAACTCGTCCACCTTGCCCTGTTGCAGCAGACCGAGCGGAGTTCCGCCGACCTGCGTCCGGTAGCGCACCAGCCACAGTCCGACGCCCTCGGGCGTGTAGCTGTCGTAGAGCATGCCGATTGCCTTGGCGATTCGTTGAACGTCGTGTTCAGGCATCTGTCCTCTCGAACCTCGCGGGTGGCATCGCGGAACCGTCGTACCAGCAGGTGAAATGCGCGTAGTGCCCGCCATCCTTGCTGGTCGCCGGGTGATCTTCGGGCAGGATCGGCAGGTGGCAGAAGTAGCAGATGCGGTCGCCGTCGGCGAACTCTGCCCACGCCTGTTCAGGGTCGAAGCTCATGCCTGCGTGCTCAGCGGTCATAGCCCGAGCGTCAGTTGTCCAGCGCCGCGCACCTGACGTTCGGCGTTGGAGGATGCGACCACCGCGTCGGTGTCGGTGCCTTCGGGGTATCTCGCCCAGTGCTCGACTCGTGCCCTGGCGATCTTCACGTAGTCGGGCTCGCGTTCGATGCCGATGAACTGGAAGCCTTCGAGCAGCGCGGCGATGCCGGTCGTGCCGCTCCCCGCGAAGCAGTCGAGGATCACGCCGCCGGGCGGTGTCACGAGCCGCACGAGCCAGCGCATCAGATCGACGGGTTTGACCGTCGGGTGGAAGTTGCGTGCTTCGCGTTCGGTGCCGTCCGCCTGGAAGCTGCCGGGGTTCTGTGTGCCTGCCGACCACAGGATCGGGCGTTTCTCGAAGTCGTCGCACCCGGCGTTGCGCTCCGAGCGGCTGGCTTTGGCGGTGTAGAAGAAGCGGCTGGCTCCGCCTGCGTCGTCGTAGGGCGAGTTCTCGACACGCCCCCAGATGCCATAGATGCCGTTCTGGCCGGTCCTGCTTGGCTCTGCGCCGTTGACCTTGCCTCCGGCGCTGCGTTCGCCGCTCTGCTCATCGAGCAGTGCTGCGGCGTCGATGTCGAGCGTGACGTTCGCGGGCCAGCGTCCCGTGTCGGCGTCGAACCCGGAGCCGAGTCTGCCGTCACCTGTGCCGTAGGCCCCGTAGGTGATGTCCGAGTCGTGGTTGGACGGGCTCGCGGGAGTCGCCTTGCTGGTGCCGACGCGGCAGGCGTCCACGTTGATCGCCCCGGTGCCGTGTTCGAGCACGTTGTCGGTGACAGTCCCGGCGAACGGTTTGCGGGCGACGACTATCGGCTCGTGCGCCGGTTTCAGTGCGGTGCCCCAGCCTTCCCAGCGCGCTGCGTCCGGCGTTTCGGGCTCAGTGCGGTAGTTGACGACCTGCTGCTCGTTGCAGAACGACCCGGTAGCGTCATGCCACGCTCGCGAGTCTGTACGTGCGCCTGTGACGGACGACACACCGACGACCTCGCGCTCCACGCCTGCCGCCTTGTCTATCGCCTTGCTCACATCGAGCGACTTCGGGAACCCTGAGCCGTACAGCCAGACAATCGTGTCGCGAATCTCGAACCCGGCGTCCTCGATCCCGCACGTCAACCGGTGGTAGGTGCGAGTGCCGCCGAACGCGAGCAGATGCCCTCCCGGCTTCAAGACGCGCCACGCCTCTCGTGCCCACGCCTCATGCCAGTCCTGCATCGGCCTGCCCGCCTGGTAGCTGTTGACGCCTCCGCCGCGTCCGTAGGGAACCTGCGAGTCGGGACGGTCGGTGATCCTGCCGCGTTCGACATAGCCCGGCTGGTCTGACAGGCGATCCCAGTCCTTGCCCATGAACTCCAAGCCGTAGGGCGGGTCCGTCACGACAGCATCGACGCTCGCGTCCGGCATCTGGCGCATCTGCTCGATGCAGTCGCCCTCGATGATCTTGGCGTTCACGTCAGGTCGATAGGCCGGGTGTTGTAGCCGGAGTCCGGGTCGGCTCTGTGCGCGGCGAGCAGGTCGAGCACTTCGTCGGTGATGTAGTCGTGCAGGTCTTGGGGCACGCTGTCGTAGAAGCGTTCCAGCGGGATGCCTGGGAAGAACCCGCCGTCGCGTTTGACCTCCTGCCAGTTTGCCGGGTAGATGTGGCTGGCGGGTTCCTCGTTGAACTCCTGCCAGAACGCTCCGCCTGCCGGGTGGTCCCAGCCGACGACCAGGCGTTCCTGCCCGGACGGGTATTTGCTCAGGATGATCCGGCTCATGGCGTCTCCTCGGTCGGGTGCATGCAGGCATCCTCGCACAGACTCCGGACGTGAGCTAGTCGCGAATCTCGGTTTTACAAAGTCAGGCGGAAGCGACCTTCTACGTCTACAGATGCAGAACATGGGAGAACCGATGCCACGTGAAGCGTTGCCGTGCGCCGTCTGCGGCGCTGCGGTGGAGAACATGGACGACACCTACGCCAACAGCCCGTATGCCGCGACAGCGTTTCAGACACACGGGCACTACGGGTCCACGATCTTCGACCCGATGAACGGCAGCTACCTCGAACTGAACGTCTGCGACTCCTGCGTCCGGCGGTTGGGCGAGGAAGGCAAGATTCTGCTGGGACAGGATCGCAAGCGGGTGATGACCGGCAGCCTGCTGGTCGGGTGGATGAAGGTGTGGCGCGAACTGGTGCCGTGGAAACCGGGGATCGAAGCCGACGACGATCTGCAAGTCGAGGTCGAGCAGGTCGGCGACTCGGCCCTGCTGCCGGAGGTCGAGTGGGACGCGCCAGCGGTCGAGTACGTGCGCTCAGAGCAGGCGGTCGAGGAAGGCGAGTAGCACCAGCCGCCAGCGTCCAAGTCGGCGGGTGCGCCACAGCCACTCCATGATCGGGATCACGGCGTTGGCGATGGGCGCTCGAACGTAGAGTTGCACGAGTACGCGGCGCAGCACGGCGGTTGAGCGCGGCTCGTCTGTCCACCAGCGGCACAGCAGTCGGATCAGTCGCATGTTCTCCTAACCGTGTCCGCCGGGGCGTGTGTGACAATCCGGCGTGTGGGCGATGCGGCTGCCCACATCTTGAAGGCCCGCAGCAGCGCCCTCGCTGAAACACGCGGGGGCGTTGCGTTTATGCTCCGGCTCATGGCCTGCCCTCACTGCGGACACAAGACGCCGAACCCGGCGTGCCCTCACTGCGGCACTAAGAAGCGCTAGTCGCCGTCGCCGTCGGCTCTGAGCCCGTCGAGTACCGCCTCGCGGCCTCGTAGTTCCATCCTGAGCGCGCCGATGTAGCCCTCCAGGATGCGGATGCACGTCGCCTTGTCCATTTCGACCGGTTGGACTTCGCGGTTGTCGTGGAAGCAGTTCTGATCGACCGGCAGCCCGCACTCGGGACAGGCGCGCATCGGGATCACTCCAGGTCGTAGAGGGAGCGCAGTTCGACTGCCTGCCCGCACTTCTGGCAGCGGACCTTGGTCGAGCCTGCGTCTGCCACGTCGCCGACTGCGACCTGTAGCTCGGGTTCGAGTACGTGGTGCAGTCCGCCTTCGGCGCAGTCGAGTCCGTCTGGGGCGTACAGTCCCAGCGCTTTGAGCGACGCGCCTTCCGGCTGCCCTGCGCTCATCAGGCGCTCGATCTTAGGCGGCGACCGCCTCGAACGGGATCTCGTCTCTCACTGGAAGGATTCGTGCAGACACGCTCACGTGGATCGTTTCGATCCCGTCGATGTGCTCGATGTCTACGCCGTCGAGGCTGAAGTATTCGAGTGTGCAGCCCTGCTGGCGGGCGATGCGTGCTGCCATCGCCAGCGCGATCTCTGTGATGGAGTCCATGCCTTCTGATACCGGATCAGCCGGACGTTGGTTACTTCGGCGCGGTTGGGCGGCGGCGGAACTCCTCCGCCTTGGGGCAGTCGGCGAAGTGCGATGTGTGCAGCGGCAGCGCGTGTGCTCGGGCGCGTTCGAGCGCCGGTCCTGAGAGCACGATGCTGAGTCGTTCGCCGTATCCGTGCGGGCTCATCACGAGGATCGTCCCGTTGTCGGCGGGGTGGTAGTTGATCGGCGCTCGGTTGCCTTGCGGCGTGATCGTCCAGACGACCTGTGCGCCGCAGGCGCGGCACTGGGCTTCGGTGGTTGGCTCGAACAGCGTGAACGCTCCGATTTCGCTTGTCATTCGACTTGCTCGGCGAGCGGATTGATGGCGGTGGAGTAGTCGTAGCCGGTCTGCTCGCGGTCGTAGTCGGCTCCGCGTTCGCAGGTGGCGAGGTGGACGGTCTTGCCGGGCATCCACTTCGCGTCGGCGGGCATCCGCCGGTCCACGAAACAGCGGTGTCCACAGAACTTGCAGTAGGCCCCGGCCATCAGTTCTCGCCTCCTATCGTGGCGACCATCAGGCGTTTGCCGTTCGCCTCGAACAGTGCTTGTAGGTGCATCAGCAGGTCGGCGATGGCGTCCACGTCGTCGGTGTAGCCGTGCAGCACCATGCCTGCCATCTTGCCGTCGTCCAGGAACACGATTGCTTTGTCCTCCTCGTGGACTTCGGGGTGTACGTCCATCGCGGTAGTCATCGCGTCGCAGATGCGGGTCAGGCGGTCGTGTGGGATGCCTTCGGTGCGGGTTGCGTCGTGGCTCATTGGTGGCGTTCGAGCCGGGCTCGTTCTGTGCGGACTCGTTCGATCATCGTGTCCACCTTCTCGGGTGTCCAGCGGTCTGGGTCGGTGCCTTGCATCCAGGCGCGCACTTCGTCGTCGGTGACTACGTGGCGGACGATCTGGTGTTGGCGTTTCAGTACGCGCCATCGTCGGCGTAGGTTCATGTGGGCTTGTCCTTGCGGTAGGGCTTGTTGGGCTCGCGGCGCATCTTGCCGTGCTGCGGGCAGCGGGGCACGGGGTCGCCTTCGAGGGTAAAGATGCGTAGCGGCCTGCCGTCCTTGAAGCACTTATCGCAGACGAACGCGCGGCGTTCTCCGCTCACTTGTTGAGGATCGCGTGCGCGTGCGCGTAGGTGCCGGGCGAGTGGCTGTGTCCGGGCACGGAGGATGTCGCGATCTGCCAGCCCTCGCTGCTGCTGCCTTGCCATGTGAACGGTGCTGGGCCTGGAACACCTTGCGGTCCTGCCGGTCCTGCGAACTGTGGGATCGCCGCTCCGACGTTCTTCGCGAACTCGGCTACCGGGTCAGGCTTGCGCTTGGCCTTGACTCGCCGGTTGCCGGGACTCAGAAAGGGCGCACCACGACTAGCAGTCGGTCCAGCGCTCCGTTGTTGACCAGTTCCTCGGGGATCGCGCGGGCGGCGAGCATCTGCGCTTGGGCTTCGTCGCGGGCGAGCACGGTCGTCGGTTCGACTACGACCTTCGCCGGTTCGGTTTCTTCGCCGTCCTTGTCGCGTTTCTCGTTGAGGATCACGGCGTACTCGTATAGCTGGGCCATCACGGCTCCTGTGGTGGTGGGTTCTCGTGGATAGGGAAGTCGTCGGGCGGTTCGGGCGAGTAGGGCGTCGAGTCGTCGTTCGGTAGCGGTGCGCCTGTCTCGGGGTCCACCTCGGTCACGACTACGTGTTCGCCGTCCGGGCCTGTTTCCACGCTGGCGATCCAGACGCGGCGGGTGGTGCTGGACAGGATCGTCGCCTGGTCTTTGCGCCAGCGGACGGCACGGTAGGCGCGGGTGCAGGCGTCCTCGATTAGCTGTTTGATGCGTTCGCGGTCCATGTCTCAGAACGGGATGTCGTCGTCCTCGGCGGTTGAGGCTGGTTCGGTGCCGAGCCCGGTGGTGTCGGCGGGGATGTCGGTGTCGAAGGTGGTTCGCACATCAGGGTTTTCGCGTGCTGGGCCTGTGCCGTTGCGGCGGGTGACGGGGATGATCGTGTCGGCGGTGATGTCGATGCTTTCGTGCTTCTGGCCGTCTTTCTCCCACTCGCGCCAGCGGAGTCTGCCGGTGATGACTACCTGGTCGCCTTTCTTGACGTTCCCTGCGACCCATTCGCCTAGTCCTCGCCAGATCGAGATGCTGTAGTAGCCGGGTTTGTCGATCCAGTTGCCGTTTGAGTCTTTGGCTCTGTCGTTGCTGGCGATGCGGAGGCTGCATACGCTGGCGTCGCCTGCTTGGCGGAGTTCTGGGTCGCGGGTCAGGTTGCCTGAGAGGGTGACTGCGTTGGCGGTGAATCCTGGCATGGCTTGGGCTCCTCGGTCGGGGCGATGCTGGTGATCGCGTGGGTCAGCGGGCGGGCGTGTTCGCGGGCTTCGCGTTCGCTGATTGGTTCTAGTCGATGGTAGTGGCGGGCGCGGCGGATCAGGTGGGTGATGGTGGGGATCAGGACGGCGAGGATGCAGACTGCGGCGACGGCGGCGAGTGCTAGCGGCACCCTATCGGCTTTGGCGTCGTTTGTGTGCTTGGCCTGAGTATCCCGCGCGGGCGGGTCCGCGTATCCATTTGTGGCAGACGGGGCATTGGTCGTTGTAGATGACGCCGCGTTCGCAGTGGGGGCAGAGTTCGGCGGGTTGTTCGGGTAGGTCTGGGTGGGCGAGCGGGATCATCAGGTGCTCGGCGGCGCATTGTTCGATCAGGCTGGTGAGGCTGCGGTGCTCGGCGTCGGCTTCGGCTTGGAGCAGGCGGGTGATCTCAGGGTGTGGGGTGATGTTGACGCTCGGCTTCGGCACGGTGCTGAATGGTGGCGCAGTGCGGGCATTGTTCACGGCAGCGGGTTTGCTGGCCGTATCTGGGTGGCTGGCGTTCGATGGCGCAGTCGAACGTGGGCTGTGGGCTCGCTGGCGGCTCGCTGAGCCCTTCGGGTTCCTGGTAGGCGTCCGGGTCCAGGTCAGTCATTCCGTCGCCTGAGCGCGGGGAACACGAGCAGCAGATAGGCGACACAGCCGACCACCACGGGCCACGGCTGGCGGTGGATGAACACGGCGTCGGCGCTCAGCGCGGCGAGGAACGCGAGGATGCGAAGCCTCACCGACGCCAGCCTTCGCCGGTCCAGTAGCTCCGCGTCACCCAGCGCTCGGTGCCGTCGTCACGTCGCACGTGAACGTTGTCGCACTTCGGTCCTAGCTGGTTGAAGCCGCGCACCACGCCGGGTTCGATCACGGTCCAGCGCTGTCCGCTGTTCTTGTGCAGCGCGGTGGCTCCGACGGCGCACGGGTCGCTCATTCGCGCACCTGGTCGAGCAGCGGTTTGCCGAGTTGCAGCGCGACGACCTGCCAGCCTTCGCGGACGGCGTGGCGGAGCGCGTCGATCTCGGAGTCGAAGATCACGGCGTCGAAGTGGTCGCCGTCGTCGCGGTAGCTCATCCACAGGTCGGTGGCTGCGGGGAGTCGGCGGCGCTCGAAGCGTTGGCGCAGGTCGGTCGGCAGCGGTTCGGCTTGTTCTTGTTCGTAGAGCTTGGTCGCGGCGGCGTTGGCTTCATCTTCTTGCGCTGGGTCGATGGGTTCCTCCCCGTCTGCTAGTCGCGGCAGTCCGACTTCGATGGCGTGCTGGCAGTCGCCTGCGTGGCGTCCGAGCGCGTCAACGACTCCGCACCAGCGGCAGGCTTCAAGCGTTGCCATCGACTGCCTGTAGGCGGCTGAGCAGTTCGCTCTGGTCGATGGGCGCGAGTTCTGCGCGGGCGATGTCTCGCTGTAGCTGGTGCAGCCGTCGGCGCTTGTCCTCGGCGCTTTCGCGGATGCTCAGCGCGTCGTCCACGAGCGCCTGCCATTCCGCTCTTTCGTCCACGGTCCTCAGCCTAACACTTGCCGTGCGCTAGTAATCTCCCCCCGGCTCGCTGAGCAGTGTCGTGTTTGACCGGGGGGCCGTCCGAGCATCGCGGCTCGGCTTCTAAGAGTGACGCCTTGCCCGCTTGCGACCTCACACTCACGGAAGATCGCTACGGGTGGCCCTGCTCTCTCTGCGTGCAGTCAAGTGTAGCACGCTTCGTGTGCTAGAGCGCGCCGACGTGTATCCCGATCACGACCACGATTACGAGCGTCGCGAGGTTCAGCAGCAGTTGGATCTCGCGGTACGTCACGGCATCGGTGCGAACACCTGAAGGTTCTGCCACGTGCTTTCGTTTGGGCGCTGCCACGAGTACATCGTGACGCCGTTGTCGAGCGTCGCGAACAGGTGCAGCGCGCCGCCTTTGCTGAGCGTCGCGGAGACGCCTCGGAACGTGCGCCCGGCTGGCGCGTCGGCGAACCGGCGGAAGCCTGCCGGACCTCGGCCTGCCTGTCCTCCCCACCAACTGGCGGTGTTCGCTGCCTGGTGGGTCAGCCAGATCGTCTTGCGTTGCGGTCCGACCATCCAGACGTGGAGCGTCCCGTTCTGGGCGAGTGCGGAAGTGACCAACTCGATGTCCTCCTCTTGTGCTGGCGGCTTGGGTTCCGGCGGCGGCGGTCCGCCTGGTGCGGGCATGCCGGACTGCACCCATGAGCGCAAGTCCGGTCCTGGGCAGGCGGTCGCGAAGTCGGCTCCGTGCCACGACATGATCAGCCGTCTGCCTGCCTGTGAGCAGAGCCAGTCGTACAGCGCTCGGGCGGAGCGTTTCATCGCGTCTGTGATCGGCTGAGTCGGCACGCCTGCGGCGGTGGACGGCTGGCAGCAGACACAGCCCCAGCCGTCCGTGTTCCGGGGCGGGCTGTGGATGCCCCGGTTCATCAGCCCCGCGCCTTCGAGAATCTGCCCGTCGGGAAAGACGAGGAAGTTGTAGCCGATCAGCGCCCAGCCCTGGTTCAGGTGCATCCGCTCGATATCTCTGGCCCACTGGTCGTTGGGTCTGGCGGACATCACGGGCCAGTGGACAACGAAATAGCGGCGCTGGCTCAGCGGCACGGTGCGCCCTGCCGGAATCTTCCGGGTTGCGCCCCACTGCGAGCGCAGTCGGATCGGCGGTTGCGGTGTGCTCATAGCTTGTCGGGTGGCGTGTCGCCCTCCATCGCCTTCAGTTCCTCGTCGGTCGATTCGGGCGGCTCGTCCTTCTCCTGGTCGTAGACGGTGCGAACCATCGGTTCGTCGCTGGCCGGTTGGTCTGCTGGCGGCTCTTGCGGAGCGCCTTCCTGCTTGCCGAGTTCGGCTTCGGTCGGCGGTTCGTCCTTGTCCTTCTTGCGGAAGAAACTCATGCGCTCTCCTTTGCTGATGCTCCCATCGGACCGGGTGGTCCGGTCGGTCCTACAGGTCCGGTCGGTCCTACGGCAGCCTCCACGTCGGCTTGGCTTGACTCGAACGCGATCCAGCCCTTCAACCACTGCTGCTGGCCGAGCCACACGAGGGTCGCGGTCAGCCCGAACACGAACGCCTGCGTCAGCCATGCGGTGATCGCGGACTTGTCGGTGCCTTTGAAGTCGCCGAGCACGTTGAGGATGTCGAGCAGCCAGTCGGCCACCGCTCCCGCCGCGACGGCGATCACGGGACCGAAGAAGGCCACGACCCTGTTCAGCGGAACTCTCATGCCTGCCTCCTACTGCTTGCCGGGTGTGCCCATCGACTCCCACTTGGCGACTCGCTTGCCCGGTTCGGCTCCTGCCCAGCCGCCGTCGCGTGCCTGCCAAGCGTGGAACACCTGCCCGGCTTCGCCCGCCTTGGCTGGCTGCGCCTCCACGAACACTTCAAAGCGTCCGTCCTTCATTACGCCCAAGGCAATCGCCACGGGTATCACTCCCTTCGGTAGCGGTGGGATGACCGGCTGGGGCCGTTCTCCGGGCTCTGGCGGCGCTTCGAGCAGCACGGCGTTGCCTAGCTGCCGGATGCGCGCGAAGCGGCTCTGGCGGTCGCTGAGCCCGTTCAGACCGCCGTTTATCCGCCTGGTCGCGCCGATTACGTCGCCCCGGTCGCTGATCG
>Ga0123356_10003014_pt1 | contig 17791 bp, 16 predicted proteins | sample TergutEmb28metaG_2_FD_92546 | JGI IMG/M metagenome (GOLD analysis project Ga0123356, IMG submission 92546) | Embiratermes neotenicus P3 segment gut microbial communities from Petit-Saut dam, French Guiana - Emb289 P3 | ecosystem: Host-associated > Arthropoda: Insects > Digestive system > Gut ...
AATCGGGCCCGGGTATGCGGCGGCTCCTCCGGCGGGTCGAACAGCAGCGCGCCGGTCATCCGCAGGTGGATCAACAGGTGGCGGTCGCCGTCGAGCGCCCAGATCAGGTACTTGCCCGCGCGGCCGACCTTCTCGACCGTCGCGCCGGTCAGCTCGGTCGCGATCAGCCCGGGGTCGGCAGGGCGGGTCCAGCGCCAGTCGCGGATCTCTGCGGCCTCGATCGTCCGGCCCTCGAGGTGAGGCGCCAGCTGTCGGCGGATAGTCTCGACCTCGGGAAGCTCGGGCATACACACCCGATCATATTTATGTGGGTCAGGCCGCCACCTTGGCCCGCGGATGCGCCTCGAAGTACACGTCGCGGAGCCGCTCGTCCGACAGGTGCGTGTAGATCTGGGTCGTCCCGATGTCGGCGTGGCCGAGCATCTCCTGGAGCGATCGCAGGTCGCAGCCACCGGCGAGCAGATGGGTGGCGAAGGTGTGCCGCAGCGTGTGCGGGCTCATCCGCGAGTCGAGCCCGGCGCTGCGGGCGTGGCGTTGGACGATCTTGTAGAGGCCCTGGCGCGACAGTGCCCGCCCCCGCATATTCACGAACACATGCGGCTCATCCTCGATCCCGACCAGCCGCGGCCGGCCCTGCTCGATGTACTTCCTCAGCCGCCCGATCGCGACGCGGCCGATCGGCACGATCCGCTCCTTGGAGCCCTTGCCGCGCGCGACCAGCACGCCGGCCTCGAGATCGATGTCGGCCAGCTCGAGCCCGATCGCCTCCGACGCGCGCAGGCCGCAGGCGTACATCGTCTCCAGCAGCGCCCCGTCGCGCAGCGCCGCCGGGGTCGCTCCGCGAGGCTGCTCGAGCAGGCGGGTGACCTGATCGCGGCTGAGGACCCGCGGCAGCCTGGCGCGGGATCGCGGCGCGCGCAGCTCGGAGGTCGGATCTGCGTCGATGATCCCGTCGCGACGCAGATGCCGGTAGAAGGAGCGCAGGCAGGCAACCTTGCGCTGCAGCGTCGCCGGCGCCGCCGGTCTGCGGTTCTCGCCGCCGTTCGCCAGCTCGCTGACGAACGCCGCCAGGTCCTGGCCCGTCACCTCGACCGGGTCCACCCCGCGACGGTCGAGGAACTCCCCGAGCTGGGCGAGATCGGCCCGGTAGGCCTCCAGGGTGTTACTCGACAGCCCGCGCTCCAGCTTCAGGTAGGCGGCGAAGTCGAGCGTCAACTCGGCGACCCGGGCGCCGGGACCCTCGGAGGTCTCCGCGGCGGGGGTGGAGGCGGCCATGACCTCAGGTTCGCCCCGCCGATCCGATCTCCTCCGCTCGCCGGTTCCGTTGCCCGCCGTCCCGCGGGCGCCGCGACACTACGGTCCGGCTACCGGACCGCGCCGCGCGGCTGGGCGGCGAGCCACAGCAGCGCGATCAGAGACTTCGAGTCCTCCGACTCGGCGATCGCCTGCTGGAGACGCTCGAGCGGCCAGGGAACAACCTCGAGGCGCTCGTCCTCCTCGGGTGCCGGACCTCCGGGTACGTCCGTCAGCTCGGTCGCCAGGTACACCCAGATCCGCTCATCGCTGAAGCCGGGGCTGGTCCAGAAGCTGAACAGCTCGCGCCAGACCGCGGCTTCCTTGCCGACCTCCTCGGCGAGCTCGCGTCTTGCGGTTTCGAGCGGTGGCTCGCCGGGGACGTCCCGCTTGCCCGCCGGGATCTCGAGCGAGGCGGTTGCGCCGGCGGCCTCCCGCGGTTGCCGGGTCAGCCAGACGGTCGTGTCCTCGACCGCCAGGATCCCGACCGCACCGGGGTGCCAGACCTTGTCCCTGACGACCTGCTGCCCATCGGCGTGGCGGTATCGCTCGGTCCCAGCCCTGATGATGCGTCCCTCCCACCCCACCAGCGCTTCGATCAGCTCAAAGTCAGACGTCATCGCCAATCCCCTCGGGTCCGGCGCTTGCAGCTTCGAGCAACGCGACGGCTAACTCCAGTCCGGCTTCGAGGGCTGTGCAGCTGACCCGTTCATCCGGCTGGTGCGCACGCTCGGTGCCGTTCGCCAGGTTGGTGCAGGGGAACCCGGCCGCCCGGAACGCATTCGCGTCGGCGCCAACACCACTGACGATCAGGCGTGGGGCGTATCCGATCGACGACAGCGCCCGCTCGGCGACCGCGACCGATAGCTCGCTGGGACGCACCCGGTAGCCGGCGAAGACCCTCGAGACGGACAGATCGAGGTCGCAGTCCGACCGGTCGACGGCGTCCTGCAGAGCATCGATCGCCTGTGTCAGGACGGCGTCGACCCGTTCCTGGTCGATCCCCCGCACCTCGGCCGCCAAGGTGCACCGCTCGGGCACGACGTTGCTCGCCGTTCCCCCCGAGATCGTTCCGACATTCGCGGTCGTCTCGGAATCAAGCCGTCCCTGCGGCATCGCCGTGACCGCACGGGCCGCGGCGGCGATCGCGCTGACCCCGAGCTCAGGTTGCTGGCCGGCATGGGCGGCACGACCACGAATCTCGGCGTAAATCCCCATGTGGGTCGGCGCCGCGACGACGATCTCGCCGAGCGGCGAGGCGTGGTCAAACACATAGCCGAACTCGGACCGAAGCCGGCTGACGTCGAACGCCTTGGCGCCGTGGAGCCCGGTCTCCTCGGCGACCGTGAACAGCAGCTCGACCCCGACCTCCGGCGCCGGCCCGCGGGCGCTCGTCAGCCGCCGGGCGAGCTCGACCAGCGCCGCCACCGCCGCCTTGTTGTCGGCGCCGAGGATCCCGTCGTTGGCGTTCTCCCAGCCGTCGTCGACGAGCACCGGCTCGACCGCAGCTGTCAGCGGCACCGTGTCCATGTGCGCGCACAGCAGCATGCTGCGCCCGCCACCCCCGGTTCTCGCCAGCAGGTTGCCGGCGTTCGCCCCGACTATCTCACCGGCGTCATCCTCCTCGACCTCGAGGCCCATTTCCCCCAGCTCCCGCGTCAGCCAATCGGCGACGCCACGCTCGTCGCGCGTCGGGCTCGGAATCCGGCAGAGCGACTCGAAGGTCGCGTTCAGGCGCCGGCGCTCGTCGTCGCCCAGCGCGCCGACGGAGCTCACTTGGCCGCGGCCGGCGCTGGAGGCGCATCGGCCGCGGCTGCCACCCCGGACCGGACGTCGGCGACGGCCGGCCCCTTCGCGTGCGCCAGCGCGGCGCCGACGAACTCCCGGAACAGGGGGGTCGGGCGATCGGGGCGCGACTTGAACTCCGGATGGAACTGCGAGGCGACGAAGAACGGATGCACGTCCCGAGGCAGCTCGGCCACCTCGACCAGACGCTCGTCCGGGGTGGTTCCCGAGAACACGAGGCCGGCGGCCTGGAGCCGGCGGCGCAGGTGGTTGTTGACCTCGTAGCGGTGGCGGTGCCGCTCGTAGGCGATCGCCTCGCCGTAGGCGGCCCGGGCGCGCGTCTCCTCGTGGAGCTTGATCGGGTCGGCGCCGAGCCGCATCGTCCCGCCCATGTCGGCGATCTCCTTCTGCTCCGGCAGCAGGTCGATCACCGGGAATGGCGTCTCCGGGTCCATCTCGGTGGAGTTGGCGCCCGGCATGTCCGCGACGTGACGGGCGAACTCGCTGACCGCGACGTGCATTCCCAGGCACACGCCCAGGTAGGGAATCCGCTCCTCACGCGCGATCCTGGCGGCGGCGATCTTGCCCTCCCAGCCGCGGCCGCCGAAGCCGCCGGGAATCAGGATGCCGTCGGCGCTGTGCAGCCGCGCGTCGACCTCGGGCTCCCCGACGGTCTCGGAGTCGACCCAGTCGATCTCGACCTTGCAGCCGTGGTGGACGCCGCCGTGCCGGAGCGCCTCGGCGACCGACAGGTAGGCGTCCTCCAGCTGTACGTATTTGCCGACCAGCGCGATCCGGACCTCGTCGGTGAGCCCGGCAGAGCGGTCGACGAACCCGCGCCAGCCGCTCAGGTCCGGCTCGGGCACCTCGAGCCCGAAGTGCTCGCGCAGGATGTAGTCGTCCACCCCCTGCTCGTGGAACGCCAGCGGCACCCGATACACGTCGGAGACGTCGTACGCAGACACGACGGCGGGCACGGGCAGACTCGCGAACAGCGCGATCTTGCGGCGGATCTCGGTCGACAGCACCGACTCGGAGCGGCACATGACCATGTCGGGCGCGATCCCGATCCTGCGTAGCTCGTTGACCGAGTGCTGGGTCGGCTTCGTCTTCAGCTCGCCGGCGTGACCGATGTAGGGGACGAGCGTCAGGTGGATGAACATGCAACGCCGCCTGCCGACGTCGACCGGGAACTGGCGAATCGCCTCGAGGAACGGGAGCGACTCGATGTCGCCGACGGTCCCGCCGATCTCGGTGACCACGAAGTCGACGTCGCTGGCATCCGCCATCAGCCGGATCCGCTGCTTGATCTCGTCGGTGATGTGCGGAACCACCTGGACGGTCGCTCCGAGGTAGTCGCCGCGGCGCTCGCGCCGGATCACGCTGTTGTAGATCCCGCCGGCGGTGACGTTCGAGGCGCGGCTCGTATTCGCGTCGGTGAACCGCTCGTAGTGACCGAGGTCGAGGTCGGTCTCGGCGCCGTCCTCGGTGACGAACACCTCCCCGTGCTGGTAGGGCGACATCGTCCCGGGGTCGACGTTGATGTAGGGGTCGAACTTCTGGATCTGCACGTCCAGCCCGCGCGACCGCAGCAGGCGACCGATCGAGGCCGCGGCGATTCCCTTGCCCAGCGAGGAGACGACCCCGCCGGTGATGAAGATGAATCTGGTTTCGGCCTGGGTCATGGAAACGATCCCTGCAGTTTCAGTTTACGTTCGTACCCAACGGTAGCGGCCCTCGCGGACACCGCGCTCAGAACCTCTCAGGCGGCCTTCAGCAGCTCGCGGGCGTGACCGCGAGCGGCGCGGTCCCCCTCCTCGGCGCCTAGCATCCGCACCAGCTCTGCGACCACGCCATCGCTGTCGAGCGCCGTCACCGTCGTCAGCGCCGGCGTCCGGGAACCGTCCTTGACGATCGTGAAATGGCGCGAGCTCATCGCCGCAACCTGTGGCAGGTGGGTGATGCAGAGGACCTGCCGGCCCGCCGCCAGACCCCGCAGGTGGGCGCCGACGGCGCGCGCCGTGTGCCCGCCGATGCCCGCATCGACCTCGTCGAACACCAGCAGCGAGCCGCCATCCGGCGACTGCACGCCGCCGTGGGCGACGCTGAGCAGCGCCAGCATCACCCGCGAGAGCTCCCCGCCCGAGGCGACCTCGCGCAGCGGCCGCAACGGCAGGCCTGGATTCGGGGCGATCAGGAACTCGACGGCGTCAACCCCCCGTGGCCCGGGGCCTTCGTTGCGCTCGCGCACCGCGACCTCGAACCCGGCGTCGGCCATCGACAGCTCCGCCAGCCGCGACCGGACGGCGGCGGCAAGCCGCGGCCCGGCCTCGTGCCGGGCGGCGCTCAGCTGCCCGGCGACCCGGCCCCGCTCGGCGACGGCCTCGGACAGCTCGGCCCGCGCTGCGTCCAGGGTCAGCTCGAGGTCGCGCAGCTCGGTCTCCCGGACCCGACAGCGCTCGGCGTGCGCGATCACGTCGGCGATGCCACCGCCGTGCTTGCGCGACAGCCTCGCGAACGCGGCGAGCCGCTCTTCGACGAGCTCGAGTCCTGGCGCCGCCTCCGCGCCCTCGATCCCGTCGAGGTAGGAGCGCAGCTCGCGGGCGAGATCCTCGGCCTCGTACCGCAGCCCCGCGAAGCGCTCGGCCAGCGGGCCGAGCGCCCGGTCGAACCCGGCCGCGGCCTCGAGCTCGCCCGCTGCCCGGGCCAGCATCGCCGCGGCCCCGTCCCCGTCCTCCGGAGCCAGCGCCAGCGCCGCGGACGCCGCCGCCGACCGCAGCGTCTCGCGATGGCGGAGCCGATCGCGCTCGGCCGTCAACTCGGCCTCCTCCTCCTCGCTGGGGGCGACCTCCTCGATCTCCCGCAGCTCATACGCGACCAGATCGAGCTCGCGGTCGCGGGCCCCGGCCAGCCCGTCGAGCTCGGTCAGCCGGGCCTCGACCGTGCGCACGCGATCGTGCGCGGCAGCCGCGGCGGCCCGCAGCTCCACCTGCGCTGGACCGCAGAACGCGTCCAGCGCGTCGAGCTGTGCGGCGGTCAGCATCAGCTTGCGGTGCTCGTGCTGGCCATAGAAGGACACGACCCGGCCGCCGAGCTCGCGCAGGTCGCCGACGGTCCCCGAGCGCCCGCATACGTAGGCGCGCGTGCGGCCGTCGGGCCAGACCCGGCGGGACAGCACCAGATCCTCGGCGCCATCCGGAATCCGCTCGTCGCCGGCGAGCTGCGGCGGAATCGCGAACACGCCCTCGACGTAGGCCTCGGCTGCTCCCTCGCGGACGATCCCGCTGCCGGCACGGCCCCCGAGCAGGAGGTCGAGCGCCTGTGCCAGCAGGGTCTTGCCGGCGCCGGTCTCGCCGGTCAGCACGTTCAGCCCCGGGGCGAGCCGGAGCTCGGCCCGTTCCATCAGCAGCAGGTTCTCGACGCGAAGCTCGTGCAGCATCGACGCGTGTCTACCACCCGCGCCCGACAGATCGCCCAGGGGTGACGGTGGCGACCACGTGGCCGCCACCGTCGGGCCCCCAGGATGTGTCCTAGGGCAGCGTGGCCAGACGCCCGAACTTCTGGCGCAGGCGCCGGTAGAAGTTCGCCCCCTGGAGCTGGGCGAGCATCCCCTGTCCGTCGACGAAGCTCGCCTCGATGTCCGCCCCGGGGTCGAGCGCCTGCACCGGGCGGCCGTCGATCCCGACGTCGACCGGCTCCTCGCGGGAGAGGTTGTGGATCGTCAGCCGGTCGGAGGGCGCGACGACGACGGCCCGCGCCGTCAGCGAGTGCGGCGCGATGAACGACACGACGAACCCTTCGACCCCCCATGCCATCACCGGCCCGCCGTTGGCGAGGTTGTAGCCGGTCGAGCCGGCGGGGGTCGCCACCACCAGCCCGTCGCAGCGCACGCGTCCGACCTCCTCGTCGCCGATCGAGTATGCGAGGTTCGCGACGCGGTTGCCGGGCTGGCGCTGGATCGCGACGTCGTTGATCGCGATCCAGTCGCCGTCGGTTGCGTGCAGTCTGATCCCGGGCAGCGGGTACACGTCGAAGTCGCCGGCCAGCGCCCGCTCGAACCCGATCCGCGCCTGGTCGCGATCGACCGCCGCCAGAAACCCGACCTCGCCGAAGTTGACCCCGAAGACCGGCACGCCGGTGCCCGCGTAGGTCCGCAGCGCGGTCAGGATCGTCCCGTCGCCGCCGAGCGCGAAGCAGATGTCGACGCCGGCGCCGTCGGAGCGGGACGGGGCGGGCGAGCCGAGCTCCAAGCCGGGTGCCGGCTCCAGGTGGTGCTTTTCGACCTCGTCGGCCGCGAACCTCACGGTCGCGCCGGACGCCGCCGCGACCTGCATCAGGATCTGCAGCGCGGGTCCGGTCTCGGCCGGCCGGCGGTGGGTCAGCACCGCGACGCACTTAGTGCTCTCACTCACGGTTCGACCTCAAGCGCCGCCGCCTCGAGATCGGTGACAGCGCCGTCCCGGCCGCCCTCGGTCAGCCACAGGAACGTCTCGCGGTTGCCCTTCGGCCCGGGCAGCCCGGATGGCGCCATTCCCGCGACCGAGGCACCGAGCCCGAGCGCCGCCCGCCCCACGCCGACGATCGCCTCGCGTCGGTACCCAGCTTCCCGAACCACGCCCCCCTTGCCGATCCGCTCCCTCCCGACTTCGAACTGCGGCTTGACCATCGCCAGGCAGTCGTAGCTGGCGGCGGCGCATGCCAGCACGGCCGGCAACACCTTGGTGAGCGAGATGAACGAGACGTCGATCACGATCATCCCGGGAGCGTACGGAAGCTCGGCCGGAACCACGGCGCGGGCGTTCCGCCGCTCGAGCACCGTCACCCGCCGATCCTCGCGCAGCTTCCAGCTGAGCTCGCCGTAGGCGACGTCGAGCGCGATCACGTGCTCGGCGCCGCGCTGCAGCAGGCAGTCGGTGAAGCCGCCGGTGGAGGCACCGACGTCGAGTGCCCGCGCCCCGGTCACGTCGAGGCCGAGGGCATCGAGCGCGTTGGCGAGCTTCACTCCCCCGCGCGAGACGAACTCGTGAGCCCGCCGGACCTCGAGCTCGACGTCGCCGGCCACCATCTGTCCGGGTTTGTCGGCGCGCCGGCGGTCCGGCAGCAGCAGCACCTCGCCCGCCAGCACCGACGCGGCAGCGCGGGCGCGCGACTCGAACAGGCCCCGCTCAGCGAGCAGCTGGTCCAGACGCCGCTTGCCGGGCACGCCGCCCGCGGTCAGGCGACGTGCGAACGGTCCGCGACGGCGGCCATCACGCGCCCCGCGATCCGCTCGGGAGTGAACTGCACGTGCTCGTGCAGCAGCCGCGGAGCCCCGTGGGTGACGAACTCGTCGGGCAGCCCCACTCGCAGGATCCGGGCCGTGATCCCGGCGTCGGACAGCGTCTCCCAGACGGCCGACCCGAAGCCTCCGGCGAGCACGCCTTCCTCGACGGTGACCAGCAGGTCGTGCTCGGCCGCCAGCTGCGCCGCCAGGCCGGCGTCGATTGGCTTGGCGAAACGGGCGTCGGCGACGGTCACGTCGATCCCCTGCTCGGCCAGCAGCTCGGCGGCGCCGAGCGCCTTGCTGACGCCGGTGCCGTACCCGAGCAGCGCGACGCCGCCGGTGCCGCCGGCAGCCGCCTCGCGGAGGATCTCGCCGGTCCCGATCGGAATCGCCTTCGGGGTGCGGGGCAGCGCCACGCCCACCCCCTCCCCGCGCGGATAGCGAAGCGCGATCGGCCCCTCGTAGCGCAGCGCCGTATGCAGCATGTGCACGAGCATCGCCTCGTCCCGAGGCGCCATCAGCACGATGTTGGGGAGGCAGCGCAGGTAGGCGATGTCGAACGCCCCGTGGTGGGTCGGCCCGTCGTCGCCGACCAGCCCGGCGCGGTCCATCGCGAAGGTCACGTTCAGCTTCTGCAGGCAGACGTCGTGGATGATCTGGTCGTACGCGCGTTGCAGGAAGGTCGAGTAGATCGCGGCCACGGGCCTGCATCCCTGGAGCGCCAGCCCGGCGGCGAGCAGCACCGCCTGCTGCTCGGCGATCCCGACGTCGAAGTAGCGGTCGGGGAGCTCGCGCTGGAGGATGTTCAGCCCGGTGCCGGAGTTCATCGCCGCGGTGATCCCGAGCACCCGCTCGTCGCGGCGGCATTCCTCGACAAGCGCCTCGCCGAACACCTGGGTGTACTGCCGGGGCGCCCGCTTTCCGCCCGACGCCTTCTTCGCGGCCGCCGCGCGACCCGCCCCGTTGCTCCCGGCTACGGGAGCGGGCACGCCGTTGATGATCGAGTTCGGCTTGGCCGCGTGCCACTTCTCCATGCCTTCGAGCCCGCCGTCCTCGGCCGGGGCGAAGCCCTTGCCCTTGACCGTCGCGCAGTGGACCACGACCGGGCGCTCGGCCGCCAGAGCCTCCCGCAGCGCCCGCCGGATCGCGCGCACGTCGTGGCCGTCGATCACGCCCATGTAGGCCCAATCGAGCTCCTCCCACCACAGGCCCGGTGCCCAGAAGGCCTTGATCGACTCCTTGAAGTGCGGACCGATCCGTTCGAATGCCTGCCCCAGGGGCGCCGGAAGCTTGATCAGGCCGTCCTCGATGTCCTCGCGGGCGTGCCACAGCTTCGGGTTCAGCCTGACGCGGTTGAAGTAGCGTGACAGCGCCCCCACGTTCGGCGCGATCGACATCCCGTTGTCGTTCAGCAGCACCACGATCGGGGTCCCGAGCCCGCCCGCCTGCGTGACCGCCTCGAACGCGACCCCGCCGGTCATCGCGCCGTCGCCGACGACCGCCACCACGTGCCCGTCCTGTCCGTGTCCGTGACGCATCGCCTCCTTGAGGCCGACCGCATACCCGATCGCCGTCGAAGCGTGCCCGGCGCCCATCACGTCGTGCTCGGACTCGTGAATCGCACAGAACGGGGCGAGCCCCTCGTAATGGCGGATCGTGTGCAGCTGATCGCGCCGGCCGGTCAGGATCTTGTGCGGATAGGCCTGATGGCCGACGTCCCACAGAATCTTGTCTCTCGGGGAGTCCAGCAGTGAGTGCAGCGCAACGGCGATCTCGCAGGCGCCGAGGTTGGCGCCGAAGTGCCCGCCGATCTCGCCGACCGTGTCGATGATGTGCTCGCGGACCTCCTGGGCGACCTGCTGGAGCTCCTCCTCGCTGAGGCTGTGGAGGTCCTGGGGCTTGTCGATATGGACGAGCAGGTTTGGCATCCGGCGGTCAGTAGCTGCGCTCGGCGATGAAGTCGGTGATCTGGCGGAGCTGGATCGGGTCCCTGGGGGCAGCCGCCATCAGTGCCGCGACCGCGCGCTCGTGAGCCTGCTGTGCCAGCTCCTTGGCTCCATCAAGGCCGAATTCGGTCACGTACGTCCGCTTTCCGAGCCTCTCATCGCTCCCTTGGTGCTTGCCCAGTGTCTCATCCGAGCCGGTCACGTCGAGGATGTCATCCACGATCTGGAAGAGAACACCCAGCTCACTGGCGAATCTGTCGAAGTTCGCAATTGTCGCAGATTGCTGAGAACCGTCGATCAACAGCACGCATGCGATGCTGGCGCCGATCAGCCTGCCGGTCTTGAGCTCGTGCAGCCGGCGCAGCCCCGCCGCGCCCGGCGCGGCGGTCTCCGCGACGTCGAGATACTGACCGCCGACCATGCCCATCACGCCGGTCGCCGCGGCCAGCTCGCTGGCGGCCAGCAGCACGTTTCGCGGCTCGCCCGACTGCTCGCTGAGCAGGTGCCGGAACGCCTCCGCGTAGAGCCCGTCCCCGGCCAGGATCGCGACGTCCTCGCCGAACGCCACATGGCACGTCGGGCGACCGCGGCGCAGGTCGTCGTCGTCCATCGCCGGCAGGTCGTCGTGGATCAGCGAATAGGTGTGGATCATCTCGAGCGCGGCCGCCAGCGGCAGCACGGCGGTGGACTCGAGCCCGACCGCGGCGGCGGTGGCGAGCGCCAGCACGGGGCGGATCCGCTTGCCGCCGGCGAGCAGCGAATACCGCATCGCCTCCTCGAGGCCGGCCACGCCGGCCTCGCTCGAGAACCGCAGCTCGTCGAGGTACGCGTCGACCTCGGCGCGAAGATCCTCGGGGTAGGCGGGCACCACCGGCGTCCCGGCGCCGACGTGGGCCGACACTAGCCGGCCGGCAGCGGCAGCTGCCCGGGGAGGTTCGGCAGCGGTTCGAGCGCGGCTCGAACGTGCACGTCCACCTGCACCGCCACCTCGGTTGCCAGTCTTGCGCACTCCTCGATCAGGGCCAGCACTGCATTCGGCTCTGCGTCGCCGGCCCGTAGCGCTGTCGCCGCCTCCTGCAGACGCGAGCGAAGCTCTTCAAGCGCGTCGTTCACAGCGCGAAGACTATCCCAAGGAGTCCAGTGCTCGGTTTACAAGCGCGTCGGCGGCCGCATTCTGCGCCCGCGGGACCGAGCGGATGCTCCAGGAGCCGAACTGCGCGAGTACCCGCTGCGTCTCTGCGAACAGCTCCGCCATCGCCGGATGTCTGACCTTGTAGACCCGGTTGACCTGCTTGGCGATCAGCTCCGAGTCGTTGACGATCCGAACCTCGCTGGCGCCGAGCTCGGCGGCGCGCTCGAGGCCGCGGATCAGGGCCCGGTACTCGGCGGTGTTGTTGGTCGCGGTTCCGATCGTCTCGGCCAGCTCCTCGATCACCGCGCCGTTGGGGTCGGAGATCACGACGCCGATCGCGGCCGGACCCGGGTTCCCGCGCGCGCCGCCGTCGACGTGGAGCACCAGCGTGCGATCGCCGTCGCCCACCGCCGACACCGACATCGAGCCCTCAGGCGAGATGCAGCTGGCCGACGTCGTCGGCGGTGGCGTTCGGGGTCCGCTCGAGGACGGTCAGCTCGTCGAGCTCGTAGCCCTGACCGTCGAGCCTGACGCTGGGCCACTGCTCGGACAGGTCGACCTCGTAGCGGTACCAGCACAGCTCCCACGAGACGACGATCTTGACGAGCCCCGGATGCACCTCATCGGGCATGACGCTGACATCCGGCGCGCCGAGTGACCGCGCCACCCCCGCGACCGTGCGGCGGTGCTCGGTCGTGTTGAAGCTCTCGATCGCGGACGCGATCTTGTGCTCGTCGTTGGTCGGCACCGCGCGCACGTGCCGGGGCTCGCGGATCCGATCGCGGGCGCCGTCGCGCGGCGCCATCACCGGACCGGGGGCCGGTGCGGGGGCTATCGTCTCCCAGTCGCCCGCCGACAGTTCCTCGTCGAGCGTCGCCGGCTGGCGCCGGGCGCCGTCGGCCCGCTCGCCGCGGCGGCGCAGACGGCTGAACAGCGGCCGGCGTCGCTCGCTGACCGACTCGGCTGCCGTCCCGTCGGCATCGCCCTCTCTGACCCAGCCCTCGTGCAGCGCCCTGGTCTTGCACAGCTCGCAGACCGAGTGCCGCGCGCTGCCGTGGAGGAACACCTCCGCCCGCTCACCGCGCAGCAGCGTCCGCCCGCAGACGTCGCAGATCACGTCCGTGTTGGCGGTGTGTATCTCCCTCGTGCTCATCGGCAAGCGACCATCCTGATCCAGCGAGCGTATCGAAATCGGAGGATATCTTCGGGGAGGGGTCATGCGTGACCGGTCCCCGGACTGTGCGTGAACTTGCGAGCGCCGACCGGCATATCGGTCCTAGACCATGCACTCCATCGACGAACAGCTCACAATTCTGAGTCCGCCCCGGCGGACTTCCGTCGCTTTGCCGGCGCGGGCCGACACCGACGCGGTCCTGATCGAACGCTCGCTGCGCGAGCCCAAGCAGTTCGCGGCAGTCTTCGACCGCCACTGGCCGCCGATCCACGCATACTGCACGAGCCGCGCGGGAGCCGCGGGAGAGGACATCGCGGCCGAGGTCTTTCGCCGCGCACTCGACCGGCGAGACCGCTACGACCTCGGCCAGGAGGACGCCCGGCCGTGGCTGTTCGGGATCGCCGCCAACCTGCTGCGCCATCACTTCCGGTCGGCGCAGCGCGGCGAGCGCGCCGGCCGGCGGGCGCGGGCACTGGCCGAGCTCGAAGCCAGCGAGCAGCCGCTCGACCGGCTCGAGGCGCAGTTGCTCGGCCCTCAGCTCGCGGCCGCGCTCGCGGCACTGCCGCCGATCGATCGCGAGGCGCTGCTGCTGCTCGCCTGGGCCGAGCTCGACTACCGCGAGATCGCCCGGGCGCTCGAGATCCCGGTCGGGACCGTCCGCTCACGAATCCACCGCGCCCGCGCCCGGGTGCGGGCCCAGATCCTCGTCAGTCCGCAAGGAGAGTCAGAAGATGCTTGAACAGACCGAGATGCAGTGGCTGGTCGCCGAGCGGCCGGCGCCGTTGCGGCTGGATCAGGCCACGACCGACCGCGTGCGTGGGGAATTGCTCGCGCACGCGACCGAGGGCCGGTCCGGAGCGCGAGCGGGCGGCTCGCGCCGCCCGCTCGCGCTCCGCTTGCTCGCTCGCCGGCCGGCGCGGATCGCGGCGTTCGGCGCCGTCCTCGCGGCGGCCTGCGGGGCGCTGCTGACCAGCGGCGGCGGAGGCACCGCCAGGCACCCGGGCACCGGCCTCGGCGCGCTGGTCTCGGTGCAGCCGGCCGTCGCGGCCCCGCTCGCGCATCTGACCGCCAAGCTGGCGGCGGCCCCGCCACCGCCGGTCGGCGACGCGACGCTGGTGATCCGCCGCCAGGTCTACCCCTCGAGCCCCGAGATCGACGGCGCCGATCTCTACGCCGACGACGGCGATTACTACTACGCTACGTCGTTGGCGGGCCTGCCGGCGGTGATCAAGCAGGGCGACACCGTCAACACGGGTGGCCCCGGCGTCCAGACGCGCGAGGTCGCCGCCGCCAGGGCGGCGCTGACCGAGCCGATCGACCAGGCCCGCCAGCAGATGTCGATCGCCAACCTCGATCTCGGCGGCAAGGCCAAGTGGGTGACCCCCTGGGGGGCGACCGGGCAGCTGTCCGGCGCTGTTCGCCAGAAGCTCGAACAGGCGCAGAAGACCGCAGCCGCCGACGATATCCGCTCGGAGATGAGCCACGAGGACGGGATGATCTGGGACAACTCGATCGACGCGCTGCTGGCCGGAGCGGGCGACCCGCAGGTGCGCGCCGGGGTCCTGAAGCTGCTCGGAACGGTCCCCCAGATCGCGATCGCGCAGGGAACGCTGAACGGCACCCCGACGCTGAGCCTGACCGCGTCGGTGCTGTCCTCGAAGCAGGGGATCTACGAGGAGCAGTTGATCCTCAACGCCGGCACCGGCATCCCGATGGAGATGATCGGCGGCAACGTCGGCCAGACCCCGACCGTGACGACCTATTACACGATCTCGCGGGTGACCGTCGCCGCGATCGAGGACGGCAGCCAGCCGGGTTAGCGGCGGCGGATTGGTAGCCCTCTCGGCCGGACATGCCCTGGCGGCCCGACTTTGGCGGCCACGTGGCCGCCAAAGTCACCCCTGGGAGGCCGAGAGGGCTAGGCGGCGTCTACGCGCGCACGGCCTCCTCGCGCGACTCGGAGACCACCTTGCCGGCGAGGTGCGCCGGCACCTCCTCGTAGCGCAGGAACTCCATCGTGTACTCGCCCTGCCCGCCGGTGATCGCGCGCAGGTCGGGCGCGTAGGTGAGCATCTCGGCCATCGGCACCTCGGCCTTGACCTCGGTCATCCCGCCGCCGGCCGGCTCCATCCCGTGGGGACGGCCGCGACGGGAGTTGAGGTCTCCGATCACGTCGCCGACCGCATCCTCGGGGACGCTGACGGTGGCCATCATGATTGGCTCCAGCAGCACCGGATCCGCCTGCGACATGGCGTCGCGCATCGCCTGCGAGCCGGCGAGCTTGAACGCCATCTCGGAGGAGTCGACCGTGTGGTAGGAGCCGTCGTAGAGGCGCACCCGCAGGTCCTTGACCGGATAGCCGGCGACGACCCCGGACTGCATCGCCTCGATGATCCCCTTCTCGACGGCCGGGATGAACCCGGTAGGGATCACGCCGCCCTTGATCGCGTTGATGAACTCGAAGCCCGAGCCGGCCTCCGCCGGTTCGATCTCGATGTGGCAGTCGCCGAACTGCCCGCGCCCGCCGGTCTGCTTCTTGTGCCGGCCGTGGGCCTTGGCGGGGCGGCGGATCGTCTCCTGGTAGGGCACCCGCGGCGGCTTCAGGTTGACCTCGACGCCGAACCGCGACCGCAGACGATCGACGATCACCTCGACGTGCACCTGCGAGAGCCCGGCGACGATCTGCTCGCCGGTCTGCGCGTCGCGGTGCAGGTCGATCGTCGGGTCCTCCTCCTGCAGCCGCCGCAGCGCCGTGAACACCTTGTCCTCGTCGCCCTTGCTCCGAGGCTCCACGGCGAACGCCATCACTGGCGCCGGCAGCTTGATCTGCGGCATCTCGATCGGCTCGTCGCGGGCGGCCAGCCAGTCTCCGGCTCGGGTCTCCTTGAGCTTCGCGACCGCGCCGATGTCGCCGGGGCCGAACTCCTGGACGTGGCCGGTCTGGGCGCCGTCGAAGCTGAGCAGCTGGCCGATCCGCTCCTTCGCGTGCGCGCGGGTGTTGAGCAGCTGCGAATCGTGGCTGAGCGTGCCCTGGTAGACGCGGAACAGGTTGATCCGCCCGGCGAACGGGTCGGCACGGGTCTTGAACACGTACGCGAACAGCTCGGCGTTCTCGTCGGGCTCGAGCGTCACCTCTCCCACCTCCAGCCCCCCGTGCTTGACCGGCGAGGGGAGGTCCTCGACGATCGCGTCGAGCAGCCGGTTGGTCGCGAGGTTGGCGGTCGCGATCCCGCAGGTGACGGGGAACAGCGCCCCGTGGTTGGTGCCCTCCTTGAGCGCGGTGACGATCTCGTCATGGGAGATCTCCTCGCCCTCCAGGTAGCGCTCCATCAGCGCGTCGGAGTTCTCGGCGACTTCGTCCATCAGCTTCTCGCGGTACTCCTGCGCCTGGTCCTGGAGCTCGTCGGGGATCGGGATCTCCGAGCAGTTGCTCCGCCCCGCGCCGTCGTAGGTGTAGGCGCGCATGTCGACCAGGTCGATCACCCCGGAGACCTCGTGCTCGGAGCCGATCGGGATCTCGGTCGCCACGACGTGGGGCCCGAACGCCGATTTCAGCGAGTCGAGCGTCCTGAAGAAGTCGGCGCGCTCGCGGTCGAGCATGTTGACGAACACGAGTCGGGCCAGGTCGAGCTCGGCGGCCCGCTTCCACAGCCTGCTGGTCTGGACCTCGACGCCCATCACCGCGTTGACGACGAACACCGCCGACTCGCACACCCGCAGCGCCCCGAGCGCGTCGGCGACGAAGCTGGAATCGCCCGGCGTGTCGAGCAGGTTCACCCGGCGCCCGAGCCACTCGAACGAGGTCACGGTCGCCCCGATCGACATCTGCCGGGCCTTCTCATCGGGCTCGGAGTCCGAGACGGTGGTCCCCTCGGTGACCGATCCGAGCCGGGTGGTGGCTCCGGCCTGAAACAGCAGTGCCTCGTGCAGCGAGGTCTTACCGCTTCCGCGATGGCCGACGAGCGCCACGTTACGGATGCGATCCGCGGCCTTGTGCATGCTTGCTCCTCTCACTCGGGTGAGCGCCCCCCGACGAGTGCGGGAGAGCACTCAAGGCAAAGCTCGACCTTATCGAGCGGGGCAGGGCGACGCCAGCGGTCGGGGCCGGCGGTCGGGTCAGTCGAGTTCGCCGGCGAGCTTCGAGCGCAGCCGCAGCACCGCCTTGGTGTGCAGCTGCGAAACGCGCGACTCGGTGACGCCGAGGACCTCCCCGATCTCGCGCAGCGTCAGGTTCTCGTAGTAGTAGAGGGCGATCACGAGCTTCTCGCGCTCGGGCAGCGCGGCGATCGCGGCTGCGATCCGGTCGCGCAGCTCGCCCTGGTCGACGATCGCCTCGGGGTTGGGAGCGCCGCGATCGGGCAAGGTGTCGAGTAGCGACACCTGCTGATCGCCGCCGGGGTCGCTCGGGCTCCACAGCTCGTCCAGGGCGACGATCGTCGAGTTGGAGATCTGCAGCAGCGACTCGTGGAAGTCTTCGGTCGTGATCCCCAGCTCGCCGGCCATCTCCTCGTCGGTCGGGGCCCGCTGCAGGCGCGCCTCGAGCTTCTGGTTGGCACGCTCGATGTCCCTGGCCCTCGCCCTGACCGACCGCGGCACCCAGTCGAGTGACCGCAGCTCGTCGATGATCGCGCCGCGGATCCGGGTGATCGCGTAGGTCTCGAACTTGATCTCGCGGTCGAGGTCGAAACGCTCGATCGCCGCGATCAGCCCCGTCAGGCCGTAGGAGATCAGGTCGGCGTTGTCGACGTGGCCAGGCAGGCGCGAGCCCATCTTGCCCGCGACGTACTTGACCAGCGGCGAGTAGGCGACCACCAACCGCTCCCTCGCGCGCTCGTCCCTATCGCCCTTGTACCGGCGCCACAGGTCCTTCAGCTCGACGGCTTTGACGTTGGTTTCCAAGTTGCCGCGAGTCCGGCCGCTCAGGCGCGAGGGTGGGATCGCGCGTATGCCGTCCGTAGACGAGCCGACTCCACCCGAGTGTAAACCTGAGTTGTCGAGATCGTGGCGTGTCCGAGCAGCTCCTGAATCGACCGCAGATCGGCCCCGCCCTCGAGCAGGTGGGTGGCAAACGAGTGGCGCAGCGCATGCGGATGCGCCTGCGCGAGCGCGGGTGCCTGCGCCTGCGCCGCCCGCGTCCAGGTCCGCAGGCGCCGGCGGACGTCGGAGGTCTGCAGGCGCCGGCCGGACTTGGACAGGAA
>Ga0123356_10003015_pt1 | contig 17787 bp, 14 predicted proteins | sample TergutEmb28metaG_2_FD_92546 | JGI IMG/M metagenome (GOLD analysis project Ga0123356, IMG submission 92546) | Embiratermes neotenicus P3 segment gut microbial communities from Petit-Saut dam, French Guiana - Emb289 P3 | ecosystem: Host-associated > Arthropoda: Insects > Digestive system > Gut ...
ATAATCAGTGGCTCCGTGTTTTAACGCTTCTATTACGTTAAACTTGGCAGCCTCACTGGTTACCATAATAATGGGTAAATCTTTGTACTGATCCATTGCCCTAACCTGTTTGAGGAAATCAATCCCCGACAATCTTGGCATATTCCAGTCAAGCAGAATCAGATCTACACTTTGTGTTTCAAGTAGCGCTAATGCTTCTTCACCATCTTTCGCTTCAATGAAGTTACAAGCAGTGTCTACCCCCGAGAAGACACCTTTTACAGTGTTCCTCATAATTCTAGAGTCGTCAACAACCATAATTGTTACACCGGCAGGCATAGAACCTCCTTACATATACTATTATATATAATGATACTATACAATTACTTAAAAAGGAAGTAAAACATTCAAAAATTTAACAAATTTTTCACCTAATTTCATATCTCCACGAAATTCCGCAGTTCCACCTGTTGGGAAAATCATCAGAAGCGGCTTTTATACTTAATCTGCCCTGTTTTATACGAGCTGAAGCATTGATGGAAAAGTCCCATTTGTCATCCTTTTCCGGGAATGATGTATAACCAATCTTTGATCTGAATTGATAAATCCCTGGCGACCAGGTAAATTCGCATCCAACTGAGCCTGATTCAAGCGTCCAGGGAGAATCAAAAATAGGATAAAACGAAGCGTTTTCTGACGCGGACATCAATTTTATCGAACCGGAAAGATTTACTCCAAGTAAGTTGTTTGTAAGAAAATAATTGTTTAAAAAACTGCCCGGATTTAAGCTTTTTTTGCCGGTTTGCCCCATATTTAGTCTAAACCCAAAATTTCCCGAAAAGACATCTGTTATTTTTTGAGGATTCACAGCGTTTCGTTCAGCCGATAAAGAAATTCTTGTAAAACGGAAAAAATCGTTTCGGCTTCGCGCCGGAGAAGGAAAACGGTAGTAAAAACCGGTTGAGCTGCGGTTAAAATCCTCGTTTAAACCCGATCCTCTTAATACGGTATTTATCCTAAATAGCTCATTATATCTGCCTTTCCATTCTATTTTATAAGCGTTTCTAAAACCTTCGCTTAAGATTGAGCCGTCCCTGTTAACAAAACGTTCTCCCGAACCGTCTATCGCGAAGGAAATTAATAAAGGACGATCTCTTTCCCCTATAGGCAAAGACGGCGAAAATGAAACCCCTAAATTGGCGTATATATCCATACCCCAGGCGAAAATATCCGATACGGCGAAATCTGAACTAATTGAAAAATCGGGATTTGTAAAAAGTAAACCCGCCGAGTATAAATTAAAATCACGCTGAGGTAGTGGGGGAGGGTCTGTAAACCAGGTATTGTTTTTTGTGGGAGGCAGCGTTTTTCCTGTATAAAATACTTCCAAAAGCAGGTTTGTTTTATCAGCTAAGGTAAAATCCAATCCACCCGACAAAGCCGGGGCAAATGAATCTATATACGTTTGAAAAGATAAAAACCCCTTAAATTTTACATCTTGAAATATATCGATATAAGGACTGTTTAAATAAAGGTAAATTTCATCTTCTTTTGTACTGGAAGCCGCTGTTTTTATATCAGACAAAACAGGATTGTGGTTTTCCGCGTATGGCGGCGATCTTATCCAGGGATTGCGGATCCTGGCTGGCAACCCCCATTCATCAAGAACGCCGTATAAAAGCCTTGAACCTGTGTCCTTGTGATATAAACCCATTGTTAAATTTGTTATCCATTTTTCCGGATCGCCCCAAATTTCTTTCCACGAGAGCGTGTCATGTTCAAAGGTTAATGGACGTCTGTCAAGAATTTGAGTTCGTAAAGTAATGTCTAATGGAAGGAAATCTATTTTGAAATCCGCGCGATTATTAAGAGTTCCTCTTAGGGGAGTTGAGACAGATTCCTCCCATGAGCCGAGCCATAAAAAGTTCCAATTAAATAAATCTTCTGCCGTCTTATTGGAACCGTCAGACGCGAAGATTGCCCAAGCGTTTAATAGCGCGGCGGCAAAAATTATTAAGTTTTTCATGCTCTTATATGGCGCAGACATGCTGTTTTGCATGACCGAAAATGGAAAAAATTGAAAAATATTTGTAATTATGATAATCTTTTATGTTTGGAGGGCTTATGTGGTGGAAAGATTGTATTGTTTATCAAATTTATCCGCGTAGTTTCCAGGATTCCGCGGAAACACAATTTCCAAACGATGGTATTGGCGATATTCCCGGCATTATTTCGCGTCTTGATGAAATCAAGGAGCTTGGCGTTGGAATTATTTGGCTTTCGCCCGTTTATAAATCTCCCGATGCCGATAACGGCTACGACATAAGCGACTATTATTCGATTGATCCAAAATTTGGAACAATGGCAGATATGGACAGGCTTTTCGCCGAAGCGAAAAAACGCGGGCTGCGGATAATTATGGATCTTGTAATAAACCACACCTCCGACGAACATGAATGGTTTCAGGAAAGTTTAAAACCGGGAAGTCCTTACAGGGATTATTATTTTTGGTATCCCGGTAAGTTAAATATTTTCCGACGATTAAGACCGCCTAATAACTGGACCGGTTTTTTTGGAGGTGAAACCTGGGAGTTTAATGATGATACAAGAGAATATTACCTTCATTTGTTTGATAAAAAACAACCTGATTTAAATTATAAAAATCCAAAGGTGATAGAAGAAGTTAAAAACATTATGCGCTTCTGGCTTGATAAGGGAGCGTCGGGTTTTCGCTGCGATGTTATTAACATCATTTATAAAACAAGCCTTGATGACGGTAAAAAAAGCCTGGTTGTGCAGGGTCTTGAACATTACAAATCTCAGGAAGGAAACCATGAGATTTTGCGCGTATTACGCCGTGATGTTTTGTCTCATTATGATTGTTTTACAGTGGGAGAAACTGTATTTGTCGATTTAAAAGACGCGAAACTTTTATGTGACGAAAACCGAAAAGAACTTGATATGCTTTTCTTTTTTGATCATTTGGAAGTTGACAGGCGGATCGCTCGATTCATTCCAAAGAAGTTCCGCGCCAAAAAATTGTTTAAAGTAATTACAAAATGGCAGCAGGGTCTTGAATGGAATGCCGTGTATTTGGAAAACCACGATCAAACAAGAATTGTTTCGCACTTTGGCGCCGCTTTAAAAGATATATCCTTTGAAGGTAAACCGGGAAATTTATGGCTTTGTAGCGCGAAAATGCTCGCGTTATTCCAGTTAACGCTTCGTGGCACTCCTTTTATTTTTCAGGGACAGGAAATCGGAATGACAAATTTTGATTATCAAAGTATGGACGAAGTAAATGATGTGGAAAGCCACGGTTTAAATAAACTTATGAAAAAGTTTTGTATCCCAGCGTCTTTGCGCTGGAAAATAATAAAAGTTAGTTCGCGGGATAACTGCCGCACTCCAATGCAATGGGATAACAGCGAAAACGCTGGCTTCAGTAAAGGAAAACCCTGGCTTGGTATAAACAAAAATTATAAATATATTAATTATTGTTCCCAAAAAAACGATCCCGATTCGGTTTTAAACTTTTACAAAAATCTTATAAACACGCGCAAAAACGACAAGTGCCTTGTTTACGGAGAATTTATTCCTGTTTACGCTGACAACCGCCTCATGATTTATCAACGCGAATTAATTTTAGAAACCCAAAAAAAAGAAGTTTACACAATCGCGCTTAATTTTTCTTTTGATACAGTAAAAGTTCCCGCGAAATTTGTAAATCTTTTGTCAGGTACTATTGTTGTATCCGCGTCAGGAACAAAAAACTTTAACGGAGAATTATCCGCCTGGGACGGAATTTTAGTGAAAGTTTAAAGGTTTTAAAAATCAAACTTTCGAAATAACGCCTTTTAATAATGTCGTTACTTTTTCTGCGTTTTCGGCGAAGATTTTGATTATCGCTTCCCAGCTTACAGGTTCTTCGTCGGTTTTCCAGCAGTCGTAATCTGTGCTCATGGCAACCGCGGCGTATGGAATGCCGGCTTCGTTAGCGAGAGCGGCTTCTGTCGCGACAGACATGTTGATAATATCCGCGCCAAAGCCTCGGAACATATTTGATTCGGCTCTGGTAGAAAAACGCGGACCTTCTATCGTTATAACAGTTCCTCGCGAATGAAAAGGAAAATTTTTTAAACGGCATTCATCAATTAAAATATCGCGCAAACGTTGATCGAAAGGATCCGCCATCGGACAATGGACAGGTTTGTTTGGTTCAAACGATTCGTGAAATGTCATTTTCCGCTGTTTTGTAAAATCAATAAATTGATCGATTATAATAAGGTCGCCTCTTTTAATTTCTTCTTTGAGAGAGCCGACCGCCGTAGTAGCGATAATATGAGTGCATCCCGCAGATTTAAGCGCGTGTATATTCGCGCGGAAATTTACCTGTGTTGGCGGTATTGTATGCTCCCTGCCGTGACGCGCTAATAGGACAACGTTTACACCATCTATGGTTCCGTGTTTTAAAGGAGACGAAGGATCTCCGTAGGGTGTTTTTACAACTTCATCTTTTGGATTGGAAAGAATTTGCGGGTTATCCAGTCCGCTTCCGCCGATAATACCGATAAATGCCATATCATCCTCCGTTATTTGTTTGTTCCGAATAAAGGGAAAGAATTCCTTTTTCGTTTGCTTCGCAAATACCCCTTTCGGTTATAAGACCTGTAATAAATTTCGCGGGTGTAACATCAAAACCCCAGTTTCTCGCGGGTGTAGAGTCGGGGCAAATTTGCACTGTTTCGATTTTTCCCTCTTTTGTTTTTCCCGTGATAAATCTTACTTCTGAAGAATCACGTTCTTCTATCGGGATTTCTTTAACGCCGCTTTTCATTTTAAAATCGAAAGTTGATGACGGGAAGGCGACATAAAAAGGCACGTTATTTTCTTTCGCGGCAATAGCTTTAAGGTATGTGCCGATTTTATTAGCGGCGTCTCCTTCGCGCGTTACTCGATCCGCGCCTGTAACTACCATATCGACCAAACCGTTTAACATCATGTGTCCGCCCGCGTTGTCGGGAATTAAATCGTGGCTTACGCCGTGTTCGCAGAGCTCCCACGCCGTAAGGCTCGCTCCCTGGTTACGGGGCCTAGTTTCATCAACCCATACATGAACTTTTATACCTTGATCAAAAGCGGCGTAAACAGGAGAAAGCGCCGAACCGTAATCAACAAAGGCAAGCCAGCCCGCGTTACAATGCGTCAGGATATTTACATTTTCTCCATTTTTTTGTTCGGAGATTTTTTTTATAATTTCCAGTCCATGTAAACCTATCCGCTTGCAAAAAGCGGCGTCTTCGTTGGCGATTGTCATTGCTTCAAGGCGCGCGGCTTCCCTTTTTCGCTCCAAAGACCCGTTAAAGGCGGAAAGTGTTTTTAACATTCTATCCGCAGCCCACGTTAAATTACTTGCCGTAGGACGAGTGTTTTTTAAAAGGTTCGCCGCCAAAGCCAAATCCTTGTTAAAGGATTTTTCCCCAGCTTCAAGCGAGGCTAGATACATACCAAAAGCCGCAGTGGCTCCAATTAACCCTGCGCCTCGTACATACATATCTTTAATAGCGGTTACAACATCGTTAAAAGTAGATAAATCGAGAATTTCAAATTTAAAAGGAAGAGCCTGCTGATTTATAATTTGAACGATTTTTGGATCTGATTCCTTGAGCCAGATAGTTCTGTAATGACAGCCGTTAACATTCATGTTTATTGATTATATCATTAATTAACTTTTTATGATATTAACTGCCACATTTATAGACAGACATTAAAGAGCTTTTTTTTGTTTGGCATTTTTGTTATTATTAACCGGGGAGATTATTATGCGGATTGACAATCAACTAATTTCATATTTGGAAGAACTTTCCTGCTTTTCGCTTTCTGATAATGAAAAAAACATTCTAACGGCAGACTTACAAAACATCCTTAACGGTATCTCAAAAATAAAAGAATTAAATACAGACGGAGTAAATGAACGGATACATCCTTTTGATAATGTGAATGTGTTTAGAGATGATTTGGTTTTCCCGTCTTTTGATCGCGAGTTAATTTTAAAAAACGCGCAAGTAAAAAACGATGAATTTTTTATCGCGCCAAAAACGGTAGAGTAGGTCTATTATGGATAAAGATATAAAGGTTGCTTTAAAAGATAATATTTCTACCGCGGGGATTAAAACCACAAACGCTTCCAAAATGCTGGAAAACTATATACCTGTGTTTAACGCCGCTATTGTTGAAAAACTGGAAAGCGCTGGTTTTGTGATAGCGGGAAAATTTAACATTGATGAACTTGCTTTGGAACAAGTATCTTTAGCGGTTGGCACCGATAGCGGCGGCAGTCTTCGCAAGGCTTGTTCTTTTTGCGGCGTTACAGGATTCATTCCAACTTATGGCAGTATTTCAAGATATGGGATTATCGCCGGAGCTTCTTCGATGGATCAAATCGGCGTAATGGGACAAAACATCGAAGATTGCGCGACTTTGTTGTCGGTAATTTCAGGACCCGATAAAAGAGACAGTATGTGTACGCTAGAAAAGCCGCTTGAGTTTGATTTAAATAAACCTAATTCGGCTGCCGGTTTAAAAATTGGACTGCCTGGCAATTATCTTTCCTATAATATAGAAGAAAATGTAAAAACGTCGGTTCTTGATGCGGCAAAAGAGTTTGAAAACGCAGGAGCGAGTATCGAAGAATTTGAAATACCGTATATGGAATATACGATACCGACCTATTGTATTATCAGCTGTGCCGAAATTTCTTCCAATTTCGCGAAGTATGATGGTTTAAAATACGGCTACCGCAGTCCTAACGCGAAAACATTATCCGACATTTATAAATTATCCAGAAGCGAAAGTTTTGATTTGGAAGTAAAAAGAAATATAATGCTTGGGTCGTTTGTGCTTTCGTCAGGGCAATATGAAACATATTTTAAAAAAGCCTTGCAAGCGCGCTCTTTAATAAAAGAGACTTACAATAAATTGTTTGAGCGTTTTGATTTAATTCTTTCACCTGTTTCGCCGTCTGCCGCGCGCGAATCTAACGCGGACACTGATGTATGGAAAACATACGAAAGTAATATTTTTACAGCCGCTGTGAATCTAATGGGACTTCCTTCGGTAACGCTTCCCTGTGGTTTTGACAAACAAGGTTTGCCTGTTGGATTTCAATTAATCGGCGGCGCCTTTTGCGAAAACAAATTATTTAACGCGGCGTCTTTTTATCAAAGCCGCACCGATCATCATAAAAGGAAATCTTCATGAAAATAAAAAAAAATAAAATATCCTTTGCGTTCTTCGCGTCTTTGCGTCTTTGCGTGATAAAAAAAGGGGATAATTTATGAAATGGGAAACTGTAATTGGTCTTGAAGTTCACGCCGAGCTTTCAACAAAATCAAAAATCTTTTGCGGCTGCTCCACTTCTTACGGAAGCGGTCCCAACACGCGTGTATGCCCTGTATGTTCGGGGATGCCCGGAGCTTTACCTGTTTTAAACCGATCAGTTTTGGAATACGCGATGAAGCTCGGTATCGCGCTTAATTGCGCCATCACCAAAAACAGCAAGTTTGACAGAAAAAATTATTTTTATCCCGACATTCCAAACGCCTATCAAATATCCCAGTTGTACGATCCAATTTGCCGTGACGGTTATCTTGAAATTGAAGTTGATGGAAGTAAAAAGAAAATTGGCATCCGCCAAATCCACATGGAAGAAGACGCGGGTAAACTTGTGCACATGGCAAACGGAACACATATGGATTTTAACCGCTGCGGTATTCCGCTTTTGGAAATTGTTTCCAACCCGGATTTTTCTAACGCGGCGGAAGTAATCGCCTACCTTGAAAAATTGCGGGAGACGCTTTTATATCTTGATATCTGCGATTGCAAAATGCAGGAAGGTTCGATCCGCGCGGACATCAATCTTTCTGTGCGAAAACCCGGAAGCGAACTTGGTGTGCGTACCGAAACAAAAAACATGAACTCGTTTAAAGCGATCGCGCGGGCAATCGAATATGAAAGAGAACGCCAGATTGAAACACTGGAAGACGGCGGTCAGATTTTCCAGGAGACACGCCGCTGGGACGATGAAGAAGGTACATCTTACGGAATGCGCTCAAAAGAAAACGCGCAGGATTACAGGTACTTTCCAGATCCCGATTTACCTCCAATTCAAATAGATGACACATGGCTTTCAAAAATTAAAGAAACCATGCCCGAACTCGCGTATCAGAAACGAGAGCGTTATATAAAAGATTTTGGAATCGCGCAAGCTTCTACAGTTGTACTTACTGTACATAAAAATATTTCCGATTTATTTGAAGCTGTCGCTTTGAAAAGCGGTCAGCCAATCGAAGCCGCGAATCTTATCACAGGCGAAATCATGCGGCTAATGAATAACGCGAATATTCTGCCGGAAGATCTTTCGATAGACACCGAGAAACTTTCTACCCTTATCAATCTCGTAACAAACGGAAAAATAAATCGCGGCGCGTACAAGGAAACTGTCGAAGAAGTTTTTACAAATAATACCGAACCAGAAAAATACATCAGCGAAAAAGGTCTTATGATGGTAAGTGACGACAATGCCATAATCGAAGCGATAAAAACAGTTTTGGCGGAAAACCAGGATTCTGTTACAGATTACAAAAGCGGCAAAGAAAAAGTTTTTGGTTTTTTAATGGGGCAAGTTATGAAAAAACTTGGCAAGGGAGGTAACCCTGAACTTGTAAAAACAAAAATGGAAGAGATGTTAAAAGCATAAAAGAGTGTTACAATAACAAGTACTTAATTGTTCATATTAAAAGGGGATTTAAATGAATAAAAAAATTATAGTTTTATTAATATTTACAGCGCTTGTAATTTTTGGATGCACCCGTATGGAATATGGTTTAACTCAATCTGAAAGCGGCCGCTTGTTTTCCGCTCGATCCGGTTTACTTTATGATGATTCGGTATTAATTAGTAGAAATACAAGCGCGGATACTCTCTGGGAAGGTTCTGCCGGAATAGAAGGACACGAGCCTCCTCGTTTCAGAGATATGTCTAATGATGGATCGGACATAACCGCCGCGAATCCAAATGCAGATGAACGCAAACTTGTAAAAATGGCGAATGTCCAAATTAAACTTGAAAATTTTGATACTACAGATGAATTTATTTCCAATTTATTGGAAAGGCATAACGCTTATTCGGCTTTAACCCAAATCAATGAACATTCCCGTTTTTATTCGCTTCGTGTTCCTTCAAAGTTATTCGATGTTTTTTTAACCGAAGTAAATAATATGGGTAATTTGATCAGCCGTCACGAAAGTACAGAAGATGTAACGGTTCGTTATTACGATCTTGAAGGACGATTGGAAACGCAAAAAGAATTACTGCGGACTTTTCAATCTTATTTGGGAAGAACAAATACCATGCAGGACATACTTACCGTAGAAACAAGAATCGCGGATTTGCAGCGGGATATTGACAGAACGGGATCGCAGCTGCGCAGTCTCGCGAACCTGGTAGATTACGCGACAATCAACTTAAATCTGCATATGTCTGTTCCTGTTGTTTCTTACAAAGGTGAAACCTTAAGCGATCGAATCAGGGATTTATTCAGCGGTTTTGGTAATTTTCTTTCATCAATATTGGTGGCGATTATTGGTTTTGTAATTTATGGCATTCCACTTTTGGCAATTATAGTTCTTTTGATATGGGTGCTTTTTGGAAGAATTGGATTGATGAAAAAATTGTGGAATTTATTAATGTCGAAAAAACAGAGCTAACTGATTAACGCTCTAATCGCGAAAAACAACATTAATGAAGCTGTGATCAGTTTCGCTCCCGACCCTACAATAAAAGCGAAAAACGCGCCTAAAGCTACTTTAAACGCTTTAGCGCCGTCTTTTTTATTGTGAATTAACTCTCCAAATAAAGCGCCTAAAAAAGGTCCCGCGAGCATTCCCCAGGGCGGGAAAATAAAAATACCGATTATTAATCCAATTATCGATCCTATGGAAGCCGCTCGTGAACCGCCGAATTTTCTCGCCATAATCGCCGGCAGGACATAATCCATTACTGTCACGGCGATAACTATACCTGCCGCCACCCATAAAAAAACATGAGAAAAGCTGCCGTATCCACTCCAGTTAATTAAAAGTAAACCTATAAAACTTAAAGGTGGTCCCGGCAGAATTGGAAGAACCGAACCCAGTATCCCAACTATTAATAAAAGAAAAGCAAGTATTACAAGAATTATTTCCATAAAATATTATTGACGACAGTGAAGTTTTTGTAAAGTCGTGGAATTTCCGGTAACTTTATATGTTTTATTTTTCTTTATTATATTGTAGGATAATATTTAAACAGGAGTTATATCTTGAGTTTATTAAATAAGCTTGCGGGTTTTGGTTTATTTGTAATTTTTTTGATTTTCATATTTCCTTTAAATGCCGAATCTTTCGATCTTGATGAGGATGAATATATTCCCGACGAATCGATTTTTTCCGAACTTGTTTTTATGGAAGACGATATCGATTTATATGAAGATTCTGATGATTTTTACATTTTTGAAGCTGCCGATCTTGTTATCGAGGCTTCTCCATTTACTGAACTGCGTTCTGTCGATGATATTTTTCCAAATCTTACACAACTTCAAAAAGTAACCGCTATGTTAAGATCGGGATTAAGAAATTCCTTCGATAATAAAGGCTCTCCTGTAATAATTCCCTGTCCCGATTCAGGGCTTAACCTTTACAACAGCGTAATTCAAAAAGATCCTTCTATTATTTCTGAAACTCTTATTATCATCCCTTATAATTACAATAGGGAACTTGATCTACTGGAGATTTATAACGCGCTAGGAAGGATCGAAAAAATTAAAGACCAGGCGCTTCAATTAAGGAACGGCAATACTTTTAATGTTTTTACAAATACCACACGGCTTGAAAGCGCTTCAAATAGAAGAGCTATTCCAGACCCTTCACCCGCGGGCGATCTTCCATATTCGGAAACAATGTATCTTCGTTTTACCGATACAAGTATAGGAGATCTGTATCTTAGGGGTGATATCATTTTTAGTTTGTATGGTATTACCTATGATTTAACAAATTTCAGAGATGTTTACTATACTATTTTTAGGGTTATGGGAACAGAAAGTGTTTCTATTATTACTTACCTTGAACCTGTTAAAGAAGGGATATTGATTTATAATGTATCCGGTTTGTCTTTGCCAAGTTTTTTAGTTAATAGAATGAATCTTGCCGGTAATATAAACAACCGTGTAACAACATTAATTGGCTGGATGACAGAAGGTATAAGATGGCAGGAAACGCTGGCTTTTGAACGGGGAATGTCTATCAGGAATATACATCAAAACAATAATTAATGATATAATAAATTATGAACAAGATAATCAAATTTACTTTTCTTTTTACCTTTCTTTTATTTACGGGATTAGTCGTACTAATCACAGGCTGCGCTAACAGGTCATCTGCCGCCGCGCAAACAGTACCAGACACTTTAGTGTCTGATGATACAAATTTATCAGACGCGCAAATTACAGCGGTAGCTCCGCTTCAGAATATTTCCGCAATCTTTGTCGAAGATACAGACGGCACAGACGACGGCGTAAAAAGACTTGTTCGTTCAATGCGGGAATTAGGAATCGATTTTTACAAACTTATCGCGTCCGACGATGTGATCATTCTAAAAATAAATTGCCAGTGGGCAGAGCGCGGCGGCACCAATACAGACCTTATCCGTTCCGTGATTCAAGTCATTGTCGAACATCCTGACGGTTTTACAGGCGAAGTTATCGTCGCGGATAACGGACAGGGGCAGTTTGGCAGCGAACGGCGCGGAGGAAGTCTTAGCTGGGCAAACGCGAATTCCGCCGACCGCAGACAGTCTGTAATGGATGTTGTGCGTATCTTTCAAAATAGGGGACATCGCGTGACAGGTGTTTTATGGGATGAGTTTACAGCCGTTCGCGTGCAGGAATTCAGAGCGGGAGACACCGGAAACGGATTTGTTGTAGAAGATACAATTCACAGTACGGGGCTTGAAGTATCATACCCAAAATTTGTTACAGAGTTTGGAACTCATGTAAGTTTTAAAGAAGGTATATGGAATATAAATACGCGAAATTACGCAAGCGAAAAATTAAAAGTTATAAACATGCCTGTATTAAAATCGCACGGAGGATTTCAGGTAACCGGCGCTGTTAAGAATTATATGGGTACACCTTCGGATAGACTTACAAACAGAAGAGCTCATACAAGTGTTGGAACAGGCGGCATGGGAACACAGATGGTTCATACACGGCTTCCTGTTTTAAATATTATGGACATGATTTGGATCGGCGTTGAAAGGGGACCCAGTTCCAGTTACGCGGGCGCGAAACAAATAAATAAAATCGCGGCTTCGCTAGACGCTTTCGCGTTGGATTATTGGGCGAGTAAAAATATTCTCATACCCGAAGTAGAAAAACTTCCAGGCACGCGTGCGGCGGCAATGAACCCCGACGGCACGGAGCCCGGCACATTTGGTTACTGGATGCGGCTTTCAATGAACGAACTTGAAAAAGCGGGGATTTGGGCGACAATGGAAGAAGGAAATATATTCGTGGTTGGGATGAATTAACTACTTGAAAGCATACATCCAGACAGGCTAAGCTTGTATTTGGAGTTATAAAATGAACATTTATCGAACACACACATGCGCCGCTTTGCGAGAAGATCATGTGGGGCAAATAGTAAAACTGTCAGGTTGGGTTGATACAATCCGCGATCATGGCGGCGTTACTTTTTTAGACCTGCGGGATCAATATGGAATTACTCAAATCGTTCTGCACGAGGAATATACTTCCGGAAAGGAAAGTGTTATTACCGTAACCGGTAATGTAAAAAAGCGTGACAACGAAACTGTAAATAAAAAAATTGATACAGGAACTGTAGAAGTTCATGCCGATTCAGTTGTAATACAAAGTAAAGCCATGCGTAACTTGCCGTTTGAAATCAGCGAATCAAAAAATACCCGTGAAGAAGTCCGTTTAAAAAACCGTTTTCTTGACCTTCGCAATCCTTCTGTAAGGGATAACATTTTACTGCGAGCTAAAGTTGTAAGTTTTCTGCGCACAAAAATGCAGGAACTCGGCTTTACGGAATTTCAGACCCCCATTTTAACTTCGTCTTCACCCGAGGGAGCGCGGGATTACCTCGTTCCAAGCCGAAAGCACCACGGAAAGTTTTACGCGCTGCCACAGGCTCCGCAGATTTTTAAACAGCTTTTAATGGTTTCCGGTTTTGACCGCTACTTCCAAATCGCGCCTTGTTTCCGTGACGAAGATTCCCGCGCCGACCGCTCCCCCGGCGAGTTTTATCAGCTTGATTTTGAAATGTCATTCGCGGGGCAGGAAGATGTTTTTGATACAGCGGAAAAAGTTTTGTACGATACCTTTAAAACCTTTTCAAAAAAAGATGTAAGTTCTGCTCCATTCATCAGAATTCCATTTGCTGAAGCAATGTTAAAATACGGAACGGACAAACCCGACCTGCGCAACCCCCTTATAATAGAAGATTTAACTCCATTTTTCGCGGATGTAGATTTCGCTCCGTTTAAAAATGTTCTGGTACGGGGCATTGTAGCGCCGGGAGCCGCGAAGCAGCCAAAATCTTTCTTTGAAAAAATGCTCGCCTTTGCCACCGAGATTGGAATGAAAGGTCTTGGTTACATTTCCGTTTTGGAAGACGGCTCTTTAAAAGGTCCAATAGTAAAATTCCTGAGCGAAGATAAACAAGCTTCCCTTAGAAAGGAAATGTCTCTCAATAATAACGACACAATATTTTTTATCGCGGATTCTCCCAAAGCTGTAAACGGTCTCGCGGCGCAAATACGCGCGGCGCTTGGAACACAATTAAATCTTATCAATACGCAAAAGTTTGAGTTTTGTTTTATCGTAGACTTTCCAATGTATGGTGCCAACGAAGAAACAGGAGCTATCGAGTTTACGCACAATCCATTTTCGATGCCGCAGGGTGGGCTCGAAGCTTTACAAACAAAAAATCCTTTGGACATTTTAGCGTGGCAGTATGACATTGTATGTAACGGCGTGGAACTTTCGTCGGGCGCGGTTCGTAATCACTTACCCGAAGTAATGATTAAGGCGTTTGAAATTGCCGGTTACACACAAGCCGATATCGAAAGTAAATTTTCAGCGTTATTTAACGCTTTCCATTACGGCGCTCCTCCTCATGCCGGCATGGCGCCCGGCGTTGATCGCATGTTGATGCTGCTCGCTGACGAAGAAAATATTCGCGAAGTTACAGCGTTCCCGATGAACTCAAACGCGCAAGACCTTTTAATGGAAGCTCCGTGCGAAGTTACGGAACAGCAGCTGCGCGAAGTTCACATCAGACTGCGCCAAAAAAATTAATCTGGAAGTTTAAAACCGGAGGTTTTTATGAATAAAGTTAAAGCGCAAATTACAGAAGGCATTTTATCCGTTGTAATTAACGCCATATTATTCGGTATAAAGTTTTGGGCGGGATTGGTAACTGGATCAATCGCGTTGATAGCGGACGCGTGGCATACACTTTCTGATTCGCTGACTTCAATATTTGTTATCGGCTCCGCTAAACTTTCAACAAGAAAACCCGACAAAAAACATCCGTTCGGACACGGAAGATGGGAACAGATATCATCAATATTTATCGCTTTTATTTTGGGAATAATCGCTTATGATTTTTTTATCAACTCGATAGACAGGCTTCAAAACAGGGATAATTACGATGATGTAATATTTGGAACTCTCGCGATTGCGGTAACTGTTATATCGATAGTTATAAAAGAATTGCTAGCTCAATACGCGTTTTACATCGGACGAAAAACAGATAACGCGATTGTAAAAGCGGACGGCTGGCATCACCGTTCTGATTCACTTTCGTCGGTTGTTGTTTTAATCGGTATAATTATTACAAAGTTTACAGACAAGTTTTGGTGGATGGACGGCGTACTTGGGCTCTTCTGCGCGCTCGCGATCTTCTATGCGGCTTATCAAATTATGAGAGAGTCGATCAGTAAATTATTGGGAGAAGAACCCGAGCAAGACCTGATCGAAAAAATTAATATTGAGATAAAAAATATTTACGACAGGGATCTAAAAACACATCATTTCCATCTGCATAATTATATTACGCAAAAAGAAATTACATTGCACATTATGCTGGAAAAAAATATGTCAATCGAAGAAGGTCATAAAATAGCCACCGTGATCGAAACTATGATCAAAACTCAATTTAATATGTCAGCGACAATACATATTGAACCTCTGGAATGAGTTATAATTAAAACAGGAAAAAACATGAAAGATATTACAAGCCTTTTTGGCAGTATGGTTTTTAATGACAATGTCATGAAAGAACGGCTGCCAAAAAAAATTTATGAAGCGTTAAAAAAATCAATGGTACAGGGAACTCATCTTGAGCTGGATGTCGCGAATGTAGTCGCCGCCGCGATGAAAGACTGGGCTGTTGAAAACGGAGCGACCCACTTTACGCACTGGTTCCATCCAATGACAGGCACCACCGCGGAAAAACACGACAGTTTTATTTCCCGCGCGGGAGACGGTTCTGAACTTGGTTCCGGAATTATAATGGAATTTTCCGGCAAAGAACTTGTTCGCGGCGAATCTGACGCGTCAAGTTTTCCTTCGGGCGGTCTTCGCGCTACATTCGAAGCCAGAGGTTATACTGTCTGGGATATAACATCGTATGCGTTTATAAAAGACGGATCGTTATACATACCAACAGCATTTTGTTCGTACTCAGGCGAAGCTCTCGATAAAAAAACTCCATTGCTTAGATCGATGGAAGCGATAAACAAACAAGCGATACGTATACTGCGCCTCTTTGGAGATACTGTAACACAACATGTAATTACAACGGCAGGTCCCGAACAGGAATATTTTTTAATTGACAAAGAAATGTTTTACAAGCGCCCTGATCTCGTTTACACAGGCAGAACTTTATTCGGCGCGCGTCCACCCAAAGGACAGGAACTTGATGACCATTATTTTGGCGCGATAAAACCGCGCGTGTCGGCTTTCATGAAAGAACTTGATGAAGAGTTATGGAAGTTAGGCGTACTTGCTAAAACAAAACACAACGAAACAGCACCGGCACAGCATGAACTTGCTCCTATTTTTACAACAGCCAACATTGCGGCTGATCACAATCAATTGACAATGGAATTAATGAAAAGCATCGCGAACAAACACGGTCTCGCGTGCCTCTTGCATGAAAAACCGTTTGCCGGCGTTAACGGAAGCGGCAAACACAACAACTGGTCAATTTCTACAGACACCGGTATAAATCTTTTTGAACCCGGCGAAACACCGCACGATAACGCGCAGTTCCTTATATTTTTACTTGCTGTTATTAAAGCTGTTGATGAGTATCAGGACTTGTTAAGACTTTCTGTCGCGAGCGCGGGTAACGATCACAGGCTTGGAGCTAACGAGGCTCCACCTGCGATTGTTTCAATGTTTTTGGGCGATGAACTAACAGAAATATTTGAAGCGATAGAGTCGGGCAGCAGTTATCAGAATAAAGAAAAACAGCCGATGCAGATTGGCGTGTCTGTATTGCCGCATTTCCCGAAAGACACAACCGACCGCAACCGTACTTCTCCATTCGCTTTTACAGGCAACAAGTTTGAATTTCGTATGGTTGGTTCCGCATTTTCAATCGCGGGACCTAACATTGTAATAAACACAATTGTCGCCGAAGTCTTACGTCAATTCGCTGATACTCTTGCCAATTCCAAAGATTTTACAAATGATTTAGCAGTTTTAATAAAAAAAACATTCAACGAACATAAACGTATTATTTTTAACGGCAATAATTACAGTGACGAATGGATCGCGGAAGCGCAAAAACGAGGGCTTTCAAACTTAAAAACAACAGTTGACGCATTGCCGGAATATACTTCCAAAAAAAATGTAGAGTTATTCAACAAACACAATGTTTTTTCTGAAGCCGAAATACATTCACGTTACGAAATTTTAATGGAAGCCTATTGCAAAACCCTTCACATCGAAGCTCTTACAATGGTTGATATGGTAAAAACCGGCATAACATCTGCAAGTGTGGATTATCAAAGAGAACTTGTAGACCTGTTGCGTCAGAAAAAAGCGTATGGCGGAACCACTATTGACTGCTCGCTTGAAGAACATTTTTTATATACAATCAGCAGATTGTCCGCAAGTCTTTATGAAAATCTGGTTGTTTTAGAAAAAGCAATAATAGAGTCCAAAGAAGAACGCGACATTTTATCGCAGGCTCATTTTTACCGTGACACAATTTTATCCGCAATGTCGCAGCTTCGCTTTGTTGTCGATGAACTGGAAACCATTATCGCGAGAAAATACTGGACTTTTCCGACTTACGCGGAAATTTTATACAGTGTGGTTTAAGTTAACGTATAACTCAAGTAAAAGGATTAACTATCTTTAACGTATTTTCAATAATCAGACCACTATGCATATCTTCGGAATAGAGAATATCGCATTCTGCTTCAAGTGCGGCAGCAATTATAATTGAATCAAAAACCTGAAAATCATATTTTTTTATTATATCTTGTGCAAGTTTAATTGTAGATAAAACGACAGGTTGAACTGTATATTTTTCCAGCCATGAAGAACATAATTGAATTATTTCAAATTTTGTTAATTTTAGGTTTCTTTTTATCACATTAATATATTCGGATATTACTTGTGATGAAACGACAGGGTTTTCTTTAAAAAATGCTCTTGCAATCAGTTTCTTC
>Ga0123356_10003016_pt1 | contig 17785 bp, 17 predicted proteins | sample TergutEmb28metaG_2_FD_92546 | JGI IMG/M metagenome (GOLD analysis project Ga0123356, IMG submission 92546) | Embiratermes neotenicus P3 segment gut microbial communities from Petit-Saut dam, French Guiana - Emb289 P3 | ecosystem: Host-associated > Arthropoda: Insects > Digestive system > Gut ...
CTTGCGTGATGTCCGTTTATATAATGAAGTATCTCATGTAAAATATCGGCTTCCAATTCATAATTATCTAATGATATTACATAAGATTCATTATAAGAAATTACAAGCGAACAATTAATATTCATTGTAGGAATATTATCATTACGTCTGAACCTCACTCTAAAACCAACAGGAGAATAGTATGGATTTTTATCTGTAACTTTTTTTAAAGCTTTAATTAAACGAAAATCGGCTGAATATCTCAATTTAACCTCCTATTAAACCTAATAAATTATAACAGGGTATTTTTTTGCTAAAATCTTTAATATCCGAAGGAAGAAGTATTCCTGTATCAAGTAACAGTTTAATATTAGAAAATAAATATTTCATTATTAAACCGTCATAAGACGCGTAGTTGCCGTATTTATTATCTTCATTATGCAGAACATTGATAACATGTATCCAAAGCTCCATATATTTTTTTGGATCCTGTTCTAAATAATAAACCATAGAAGCCATTATTTGATAAACATGATCATGACGATCGGGATATGGTAAACGGAATTTATCTTCTTTTCCGACAAAAGAAGGAATTTCAATTTCAAGACCCTTATGATCTTCCAAAAACTTTAAAAAGAAATTTCCAGTAGTCTCTCCAATACAGCCTTTTACAAGTTCTTGAATATATTCGCCTTCGTTGCCGTCCAAAACAGAAAGTATTTTTACAATCATTTCCCATGATCTTGGAGTTGGATAGGCGAATTCATGCGGATCAGAAACCGCTCCGTCAGCCGGGAAGGAGTTTAATAAATCCGGATGCTGTTTTAAAAAATTCGTTACAGCGAGTCGGTAATTTAAATTTTTATCGATTTGATCATTCGAATTATTAATTTTGCAATTTTCATAATTTTGCCAGCCGGAAATAAATCCGTCAAGAAAAAATTCCATATTCATATCATAAAAGATATGGCAAAAACGGTTCATTAAAGCGAGGCTCATATTGTGGGTTCCGGTTATATTGTTATAATTTCCGGCAGCAACCCTGTAAATGGACTTTGGTATTTCAAACTCGCCAAATTGGCAATCTTGTATAATCGACAAAAGAGCTACCTGAATTACAGGAGAACAGGTTGTTATTTCATCAAAAAACAAAATGCCGTTTGGACTTTCCTTCATTATTTGAACATATTTAGGTTCAGAGTATCTAAGAGCCTTTCCTCCTTCCGTGTTCGCGCAGTCAATAAGATAAGGAACACCAGAAAAATCGACAGGGTCAGATTTATTACCGGATCTGATTACAGTTGGAACGTTTAGATTTTTTCCAATAAAGTTAACTGTACTTGTCTTGCCTCCGCCCGGATTACCCCAGATCATCGTTGGAACTTTGGTATGATATAATCCGTACAATAGTTTGTACAATTGATTTTTGTTCCAATCATAAATAGCGGTACTTTTCCTTTTTGACATCTTTGAACCTCCTGAATTTTTACGAATTTTAATATAATTAGTCTGTCATAAAGTGATATAGCTGTATTTAATTTGATTTTCTTGTTATAATTATTACGATTTGGTACCTATAAGAGTTTGGAACGGATAAATTATTTTTTTTTAGAATTATGAGAAATAAATGAAAAAAGGGCAAATTTTAGACAGCGGTTTTGAAATTCTGGATATTAAAGACCTTCCTGTGTATAAATCAAAGAGAATTTGGGTAAAACATATTAAAAACCGCTAAAAAACTGGGTGTTAAAGTTAAATGGGTAGGGAAGGGTGACTGGTGATGGTTTCTTGTAACAATTCTTCAACAAGGTACTTATCGCTTCTACAGTGCATGTCAGATATACCTTCACGCATTTCAATATAAATTTGTGAATTATAGAATTTATCAAGAGCCTCTCTAAGAGAGATATTTCCAATTTCAGAAAAAGTTTTTATTACATCACTATATTTTAATTGTAATAAATATCTATCTGCCTTCATTTTGAACCATTATATAGCATCATACTCTTAGACCTTTTTCATGTATAACATCAATGATATCATTAACAATATATTCTTTCCCTTGTGTATGCAGAGTATCAAAGCAAGGGATAATATAGTTATCTAATATATCACTTTTTTCTGTTAATAACTTATATATTTCTTCGCCTTTTAACCCTAAATGATCAGCTACATTTTCTATACAAAATACAACGAACTCCAACTCTTTATTCTTCATAAAGTTATTATATTCCATAAGAAATGATTTTTCAAGACAATATAATGGTTATAATTTAGATTTTTACATCTATTCGTTACAGGTAATTTCTGTTTGTTTCATTTTTTTAAGTGCCTTTGAAGATATTACCAGAGTTATTATGGAAAAAACATAAGCAAATGGAAAGAAAATAATAATATATCCCAATAATGTTGCTTGTTTTGTCCAACCTTCTACATCACCTTCGATAGCTCCTGTTAAAGTCAAAATACTAATTAATAATCCCAAGCAGAATAAAACACAACAGACAACAGATGTAATTCTTAAAAAAGAATTATTTTTACCTTGAATACATGCAAAAATTAAATGAAAAATTGTAAATATAAAAAATGTAAGATTTGCGATAATTACAGCGGTATGGGTAGTTAGTCCCCCGTCATTTTGAGGAATAACTCCAAGAAAAAAACAAAAAAGATACAATACAAAACCTGTAATCGAAATTAATTTTAACGTTTTCATAAACACTCCTTTTTTACTTATTTCTGTTCATCCAATCAACAAGGTCTTTAAATTTATCGGTAAATGCATTTTCTCTTACCCTGTCTTGTCTTGTGATAGGTGTATCAGTATTTCCTCTTAATGGAACTTCAAAATTTTTAGCGTATATCCTGCCAGCTCGATCGATTAAAACTACTTCTATAACAGTATCTCTTCTGAAATTATTTCCTATAATAATTCCAAAACTATTTTCTGTTGTTTGACCGCGTTGAATTTCCGCTCCGCTGGCAGTATTTATCATGTAACCGGTAATTCTGCTGCCTGTTTTGTTAATTACAGTTATCGCTCTTTGATCTGTCGCTCTAACTTCTTCAGGCTTTTTTTCTTTGCTGCAACGACCGCATTGAGTCGGTATAATAATTAAAATAATAAAAAGTAATATAGCAATAATTATTATACCCCCAAATCCTCCACCTTTACTATCACCTTTAATTACATGCATTATTTCTTCCTTGTTGTTTTTTTAATTGGCTGTTTTTTTTGTGAAGATAGTTTTTTTGCTGAATTTATAACATTTCCTGTAACTTTTTTCGCGTCAGATGTAAAACTGCCGACATCACCCATAATTCGTAAACGTGTTTTTGATCCCATTGAAGTAAACTCTTTTCCAAAATCAGTAAAAAAATTGGAATTCATTTGTTTTAATTGAAATACAATACCCATAAAACCTGAAATTATATAGATAAATCCCCAAATTCCCATTACAGCGTCACCTTGAACTATTTGGATCGCTGATATTAGAATAAAAATTATCCAAATTATTCCGGCGATAGATTTCATTCCTAACCATGAAACAAGAAGACCTATAATTAATATAATAGGTCCGGGTATTTTAATTATTATATTACTTGTTAATGGATTTATATGAAAAGGATTTGTTATTACTATATCCCCTGTAAAAAAATTAATTAATGTAGCGCAAAACCAAATAGTTAGAATAGAAAGAAGTCCATCTGAAAAACTATTAAAAGAATTGCGTAATCCCTTAAGTCTGACGATTATCGCGAAATACATAAAAAACGCTAAGGTACCGGTTAAAACTCCGGGTTTTAAATTAAGAACATTATATCCACTTTCATCATAAAAAGGAATAAAACTTAACATTATAGGAATTATTAAAAAGATAATCGCGGCTATATTTCCATTCTTTTTTGACGTTGTTACTTTTTTAGCGTTTGGAAATTTTCCGACAAAGATTTCCTTAGCTTGCTCTTCTGCTCTATGAGAATCGTTTCCTAAAATATGATATTCATAAGAATCTAAAGGGACAAGTTCCTTTGATTCTACCTGACCGTTTACAATAATTTTATATTTTTTTGCCATAAAAACTCCTTAGTATCTGTTAATTGGCATTATGCCAAATTCCCTGCAGCCTGATATAAATAATAAACGATAATCTTCGTTATCTTCATCATCAAAATATTCTAAAGCTTCAAGATATTGTTCAACACCTGCTTCATAAGCAGCAACGAAGGAACTCCACATAATATCTGACTGTGTAGTGCCAATACCAGACCAGTTTTTTAATCTTCCAAGCCAGCTGTCGTCTCTTGTATGTCTGGAAATATTTACGTTTCCAAGCATTGTAGTTTCCAAAAGACCATAAGATAACGGTTCCCAATTTTCAACAAATCCTAAAAACATATGTCCAGGAACAAATACTAAAAAAGGTTCTATGTTTATTTTTCGTAAGATACTGGCAAAAAGAACTGTTCCGTCAACACAATTTGCCTGTTTATTTTCAAATGATTCATCCAGTGTTCTAACATATTGCGATATAACTTTTCTGTTCGCGGTAGATGTAGTAGTAATATCAGAGTATTTTATATTATGATTAAGAAATACACTCCAAATTGCCATTACCTGCATAAGAACTGAATAGGATGAATCTCCATCAGAATCTTTTTGCTGATAACCTGAAAATGTAAAATTACTGCCAAAACCAATTCTATTTGCCAAACCTGTCTGTAAAGCTTCCTGTAATATTTTATCTATTATTTGATGATCTTCATTAACATAGGCGGCAAAGAAATGTTTATGATCAATTATAGATTCATTATCCCATCTGCTAAGTTCTACAATAGGAACTTCATTTACGCTATTAAATCTAACTACTTCATGTTTTTCTATAACCATATTACTGCCGATAAAAAGTCTAAAGTATACATTCACGTTTGTAGGCTGAACAAGACGTTCTAAAGCAATAAAATCATATGAAATCCGCGGAAATATTTCTATTTCTCTATTAGGCGGTATAAGCGTATCAAAACTTGATTTATTTATAAATCTGTCACCTTCAATTTCTATTCTAATTGCAAGAGAATCTTTTATTTCATTATTTTCCAATTTTAGAGTAACGCCAAAATCGCCAAAAATATCACCTAAATAATTAGTATCATCAAGAGTTAAGTGCATTCGTGGTGAGTAATTATCATATCCTGTATTTTTAGCAGCAATAGAAAGAATTTTTACAGGGAATGCCTGCCCGTGGAATTCTACAAGAGGTGTAAAAAAAACTTTGTAATTAAGCATTTCCTGTTGGTTTGAAATGAAAGGTAAGTCTTGCGGATCAATTTGTATTACAGCATCCGGCGTAGATGGAATTTGAGATGTTCTTTGTTGAAAATCCTGATTTCTTATACAAGTTGACAAAAAAAGTACAAAAACAATTGTTATGGCAAAACATAATGTTGTTTTAATTAAATTTTTGATTATTTGATTTAGCTTTTTCATTTATTTTCCCTCAATTTTTTTTGTTATTATATAACAATAATATACTTATCTTCTACTTATCTCCAAACAACTTCCAGACCCATTGCTTTACACAAGTTTTTATAATTATCCATGAAATTTCTTTTAGCGTAATCAAAATTAACAATTTGATTACTTTCGTTCATTCTTTGTGATAATTCTTTTTCAAGTTCGTTAATCGCCTGTAATGTTGGTCCTTCCAAATCTCTGGTTTGAACAAATATATTACTGGTAAAAGTTTTTATATGTTCAAAATTATTAACTTTTTGATCAAGTACAGAAATAACTATTGTAGATTCATCAACGTAAACAGTATTATCTATTCGTTCCATTTTTATTAATTCAGGATTTTTAACGCCTAGACGTACGTATGAATCGTAATTAATAAAAATAAAAACAGTGCCAATATTAAGGCGCCACCATTCTTTCGCGCTTACTTCTATTACACTTAGATTTTTAGGATAAAATATTTCCAGAGATACAATTTCAAACGCGGGTATAATGTATTCATGTCCAACATTTACATGGACACTTGATAGTTCAGTTCCGCCAAAAAACTTGCTGAATGTATCTGTAATCCTAAAACTAAAAAGTACCTGAACAAGTATAAGTATTATAAGTACGACTATAACTATTATAGCGATTTTAAAAAAATGTTTCATTTAAAACTCCTATCTAGCAGGCTCTTAAAACAAGCAAAACGATTACGACAGTAATAACTACTATACCAATTATTTTAAGTATCTTTATAAATAGTTAACTTCTGATTTTTTTAATTAAAAATATTATCGCGACAATTACAAGAACTGTCAGGGCAATTCTTAATAAAACCGGTAAAATAAAAACAACAAATATTACAAGCGCTATTATCGCGATTAATATTATTAGAAATCTTCTAATGTTGTTATCTTCCATAAAATTATTATACTTTTTTTACCTGTATTTTTCAATATATTAAATCGAATTATCGTTTTTTATCTGCTCGGCGATATTTGACCATTCCCCTAATTTTTCATCAATTTCCGCTGTACAAACATCAAGTTTTTGCTTAACTTCCCTTGCTTTTTCTCCATTTGAATAAACTAATGGATTTGTAAGCTCCGTTTCAAGATTTTTCCTGATTTTTTCCAGTTCATCAAGTTTGGCGAGTATTTCGACTTCCTGTTTTTCAAGCCTGCGTTTTACAGCCTGTTTTTGTTTTTCCGCGGCTCTCCTTTGTTCATTACTAAGTTCTTCCTGCTCAACTTTAATTGATAATTGCTCATTTTTTATTACACTTTGCTCTTGGCTCTCTTCTCCCTGTTCTCTATTAATTCTATCCAGATAATACGCGTAATTTCCATAAAACAATTTTGCCTCTGCCGCGTTAGTATCTGTTCCGGGTTTTAGTTCAAGTGTTTTTGTAGAAAGGTCTTCCATAAAGGAGCGGTCATGGGATACAAAAATTATTGTTCCGTTGTATTTTTTAAGAGCGTTTAGTAAGATGTCTTTGGAATAAAGGTCAAGATGGTTTGTAGGTTCATCAAGAATTAAAAGATTCATTGGTTTTAAAAACATTTTTAAAAGAGCGAGGCGGCTTTTTTCTCCTCCGGAAAGCACTTTTACATTTTTATAAACATCATCACCCCTAAATAAAAAAGCGCCAAGCATGTCGCGTAACTTTGGAATTAACGCTGTAGGAGATTCTTCTTCCATAAATTCAAGTACTGTTTGGGAAGAATTAAGAGCTTCTGCGGCGTCCTGTGAAAAATAACCAACATTAATGCCGCTTCCGTATTTAACAGAACCTTCAAATTGTTTATCTATTCCGGCGATAATTCGCAAGAGTGTAGTTTTTCCGGCTCCGTTTGGTCCCGCGACAACAAGTCTTTCTCCTGTTTCAATATTTAAATCAAGCGAAGAAAGAACATGGCGCTGTCCGTAACTTTTTCCAATTCCTTCTAGAGTTAACGCTACATTTCCGCTGTGAGGAGCCGGCGGAAAACTTATATTTATTTTTTTTAATGATTCAGGAATCTCTATAATTTCCATTTTTTCAAGACGTTTAACAAGGTCTTGAGCGAAAGACGCTTTGCTTGCTTTGTAACGGAAACGACGTATTAGAGCTTCTGTTTTTAATATTTCTTCCTGCTGTTCATTGTATCGTTTTATAAGACTTTCAAGTTCAATTTGTCGAACCTTTTCGTATGATGTATAATTTCCCGTATATCTTTTTAAATTTCCATTGTAAAGTTCATAAACTTCGTTAACGCTTACATCTAAAAAGTATCTGTCATGCGAAACTAAAAGGTAGCCGCCTGTAAAATCTTTAAGCCACTGTTCAAGCCAGTATCTAGCTTCAATATCCAAATAGTTTGTAGGTTCATCCAAAAGAAGTATATCAGGTTTTTCTAATAAAACTTTCGCGAGGGCAATACGCATTTGCCATCCGCCCGAAAACTCACCGGTATTACGGTTTATGTCACTTATAGAAAAACCAAGTCCTCGTAAAACGGAATTAACAAGACCTTCGCGATTATAATAACCTGTTTGTTCAATTTGTTCCTGTAAATTATGATGCTCTTCGATTAATGATTCACTTGTTTTATCGTTTGTAACCCGGCTTAATAGTTCGCCTGTTTTTTCCAGTTTATCAATCAAATTATGAACAAAAGCAAATGCTGTTTCTACTTCATCTCGCAGGCTTCTTTCGCGAAATACTATACCAGATTGCGGTAAGTATGATACTCGAGTATCTTTTTGAACAGCGCGGTCGCCGGAGTCAGCAGTCATATTTCCAGCGATTATTTTCATTAAGGTTGTTTTACCGCTGCCGTTGGCTCCTGTTAAACAGGATCTGGAACCTGAAGCGAGCCGCAGTGATACATCTTTTAAAATATCCCTGTCGCCAAAACTAAGGTTAATGCGGGAAAATTGCGCGAATGACATTGTTATTAAGGAGAATCTCTGAAGAAATATAAAACCATCGGCGAAGAATCTCGTCGCGTAACAGTAATATTTTCGATACCGAAAGTCGGCACAAGTTCAAGGCGCAGTCCCTGATTATCAAGACTATATAAAAAATAGCGGGTATTGTTGTTTCTAATATCTGTAAATTGCATTGTAAAGGCGCCGTCAAAACGATCTTCATAGGAAGGTGTAATATAAAGATCCATAAGGATTCTTCCTAATCCTCTTGTTTCGGCGGGGATTAAATCAGGAACAAGTACTTCGTAACCTGTCCATGTAAAACCGCCGGTACTTAATAATGTAATTGTTCCAAAATTACTGCTTGTAAAAACCGGTCCCTGATTAAAAATAGAAAGATATTGATTTTCCCGCCTCGCGTTTTCCTGTAAGATAAGTGAATCAATATCGGCTGGAAGATTAACAAAAGTTAAAGTGCGGCTAACACCCGCGGTATCCTGGAATTGCACAGCGAGAGTATTGTTTGGGCGTAACACCATTTGAAGATTAGTTCCGTCAAAATTCCACGCTCGCTCTCCGTCGGAGCTTATTCTGGAATATGTAAATTGTCTTTCAAAATCCGGCATTATAATTCTCGCTACACCTGTTTCATGTCCGGGATCGAATCTGTATTTTTTTTCCATTTCCTGAATATTAATTCGTCTTGAGTTAATCATTTGTAAATAAGTTTCCGCCGACCATATTCTTGATAAAACCATTTCAAGCTCCGGGTCCGGCGCTGTATCAACAACATTAGACTGGATTCTGTTTTCATTTTGTTCGAATATTTTTAACCTATAGGAAAAACAAAAACCAACAACGCCGTCAACTGTCATTACCTTATACCAATCACCGGGAAGCGGCTCTCCTGTCGCGCTTATGGGAGGAACACCTCTCGCGATACCCAGGATTTTTATTACCTCTCCAAGACGAAGACGATAAACGCTCCGCGCGTTATTATCGGGATTATCGCGAATTGGAAGTCTGTCTTGTAAGTTTTCCGCGTAACTCATCGCGTATTGTGAAAAATCATTTGCCCATTGTATCGCGTTTTTTTTGCTGCCTACAAATTCCAGATTCGCTAAAGGAACTTCCAATTTATAATCTTTATCCGAGCGCGAGCCATCCGGTAAACCTACAACCCAAATTCTTTCTATATTTGATTTGATATAAACGGGTAATACAGTTCCTGAATCAATTGGCGGATCGTCCACAGACCACAATAAAACGCCGTATCCCATTCTGGAACAGGAAGAAAAAATGACTAAAAGAGATAATGATATTAGTAAAAATTTTATTTTAATATTCATAACAAAAAAAAACCGCAGAGTTAAATACAATACCGGTAACTCTGCGGATAAAATTAGGTTTACTCTACAACCGCGATTATGTCGGCCATTTTAAGAACTAAGTGTTCTTCGCCGTCAATTTTAATCTGGGTTCCCGCGTATTTGTCGTACATTACCTTGTCGCCGCTTTTTACAGTGATTGGTTCTTTTTCAGTTCCAGGTCCAACAGCGATTACTGTACCGGATTGTGTTTTTTCCTGAGCTGTGTCCGGAATTATGATTCCACCGGCGGTTTTCGCTTCGTTTTTTTCCAATTTGACCATGACTCTGTCCGCTAAAGGTCTAACTTTCATATAATCCTCCGAAATTATTATTATTATTAAAATTAATGATATAAAAATTGTGAATTATGGTCAAGTCCCAAAACTACCAGGCTCTGTCAAGTTCGAGTCTTACTGTAAGGTTTTCCGGATCAAGTTCAAGAGCGTGTAAATGAGCGTTTGTTGCCTCATGATGGCGGTTTAAAGCGGTAAAACATTTTGCCAAACGTATCTGTATTTTCGCGGCGTCTTTTGGATTTTGAACTTTTACCGCGGCAAGTTCGTATTGTTCAACGGCTCGGGCGAAATAACGGGTAGTTTCCAAAATACGTCCAAGATTAGCGTGAACAGTCCAATCTGATTCCAACGAAGGGATCGAACGCAATAGATCTTCCGCCGCGTCAAGATAACCTTCGTTCATTAAATAAATGGCTCTGTAATTATTTATCCATGATGCCGATAAATCCAATAATCTAAATCGATCCAGAATAATTTTCGCTTCATCGTAACTGCGCTGGAAAAAGAAATGCCATACAGCCCATTTATAGAGTTCCTCGTTTCTTTCGTGACGATCAAGTAAAAGCCAGGTTTCGGCTATTTGCCGCCCCAGTATTTGTCCCTGCGAGTGCCGTTTGCAAATTTCCAAATCGACATAAGGATATTCATTTGGTGAAAAAGTCATGCTATTTTGAAGCAGAGAAATTGCCTGATAATATTCCAACATACGGCTGTATCGGATTAAACCAAATTGCCTTGCCAATAATGAATTTTCATTTGTATCAATTTCAGTATCGATGTTAATTAGTCTTTCCAGATAGGAAGCGGCGTCACGCTCGTTTGATATAATAGAAAGATTATAAAGGCTTGTTTCGTTTGAATATTCAGATAAAAGTTTCCAGATAGCCCTAACAATATCTGTATAACCCGCGAGGTATAACGCGTCCGCCTGACGCGATAATGTTTTTTCTATAATATTTGACGGTAATTCTGTTGAAAGTACTTCTACAATATATGAAAATATTTCCGCGCTTCTTAAAAGTTCGCCAAAATCGTAATGATATTCCGCCGCGAGAAATAAAACGTCATACGAAACATTATTGTTCGCCGAAGCGATATTCATTAATCCGTTAATATCGGAAGCGGCGCCGCGAAAATTATCTCGTAATATTTTTAATACCGCCAAATTAATGGAAATTGATTCAGTTCCATCCGAAGAAAGAAAGTCGGGTAAATCCGAAGCTCTTTGCGGATTTGTAAAATCACCTAATATAACATGAATGGCAAGCCGTAAGTTATTTAAAGAAGGATCTGTAATAAGTGGAAGCCAGGCGCGAAGTTGTTCTTCTGTTTCTTTATTTATCGCGGTATCCTTTAAAATGGACGCGGCGGCAATAGCGATTATTTGCTGTGATGACGGATAAGCTTTTAAAGCGTTATCAATTGAACCGCGGTAGTAAACAGCCGAAGGCGGATGTATTTTCGCTACAGCTCTGCGCCGTTTTAATATCGAAAGCCATGATTCAACTGTAATAGCTCTTTTTTCAAGACGGTTAAGCTCGTTATTAAGGTATTGGAATTCTCTGTCTGTAAAAAATAATTCGTTAAACGCTATATCAAATTCAAGTAAAATTTTGTTAAAATTATCCTGCTGCCTTGTAGAAGAAAAGATATTTACTTCCACCAATAAAAAAAATGAAAAAACAGCCCCGGACAAAACCAAAAGAATTAATCCGGCGAATAATGTTACGCGCAATAAACGGATATTGTTCATAACCGCTCTTCTTTTTTAACGCGCTCTTGCAGGGTTTTTCGTATATTATCAAGAACACCGTTAATAAATTTGTACGATTCATCCGCTCCGTATTCTCTGCAAATACCTATCGCTTCGTCAATAATAATTGATGGGGATATATCATTTTGATACATGAGCGAAAAAACAGACATCCTCATAATAGCGAGATCAACGCGGTTAACTCTGGAGATATCCCAATTTTCCAAATGTTTGATTATTATCGCGTCTATTTCTTTAATGTTTTCGACTGTTCCCGCGATTAAAACTCTGGAAAAAACAGCTAAACCTTCGTCCAGATTTTTTAATTTTTCATCTTCAAGCCAGGCGAAATTAACAAGCTCTTCGACAGGGACTCTTAAAGCTTCGTTTGGAGAAGAAGAATCCCAAAAATAAAGAGCCTGAAAAGCCAGGATACGTCCCTTTCGCCTGGATGCCATGTCTTTTTAGTTTACCATCTAATATTGTTTTCGAATATTGTAAATGTTCTTCTGTTCGCTGGACCTCTTAATTCGGTAACAAGTTCCTGACTGGCGCGGGTAATAATCGCCTGTTGTCTTTGTTCTAACATTGCCTGTCCGATATATTCCCTGACAGTTACTCTGTTGCCAAGCTGAATAATATCATTTAATTCAAGATTTCTTACAGCGTAACTTTCGGTAATTTTAATAATCTGAAAACCCTGCTGTCCTTCGATTAAACGGGAAACTTGCCCCTGTCTTAAACTGAAAGCCGCGTCCATAAAAGGTTGTCCGACTATTTGTCTTGCCTGCTGGTTTCTTGGAAGATACCCCGCGTCTCCAGCCTGATAACCTGAATTGGGAGCTACACTGCGCGAAGCGACTTCATCAAATTTCGCCGGATCATTGTTTATTTCTCTAACCAGATTGTCGGCAAGGGTTCTCGCTCTCTGGCGGGAAGCGGCATCCGGACCATAAGGTATCATAATCATGGAAAAACGAACTGTTTCAGGACGTACAAGGTTTCCCCTTAAAAGGCTAAACTCGGCTTGTATTTCTTCTTCTGTAGGCATTCTCATAGTATTAAGAATTTCGCCTTTTTGGGAAACAAGATATTTTTGAGCTATACCTTGTCTTCGAAGCTGCTCTCTAAAAGCGTTTAAATCAAGACCGGTTTCTCTTTCAATCGCCTGGGCAAATTCAGCGTCTGTCGGCTGACGATTAAGCTGCTGCGCCATAGCGTTACGGTATTGCTGAAGCTGTTGGTTTATTTCATTGTCGGTAACAATAACCCTGTCGCGTTCAGCAGCCTGAAGGACTAACCGTTCATTTATCATTACATCCAAAACCTGCAGCCGCTCTTCATGTGTTAATACACGATTAGCGGATCGTTCCATACGCGTAACTTCGGTGCGAAGCTGCCTTACTGTTATAGCTTCTGTTCTGGTAAGGTTGACAGTCGCCGCAGGCTGCAAATCAGACTGCGAATAAACAAAAACCGCTGTTAATAACAATAAAAATACAAATATTAACCGTTTCATATATATCCTTCTGTATTAATATAACATAAACTAAACAATAGTAAATAGCGCGAAGTTACTGGAGTAATACCGCTCTTATCCGCCGTACTCCCGCCGAGGACGATTGTTCTTTTTGAATCTTGAATGTACCAAGACCCCCGGTTCTATCAACATGAGGTCCGCCGCAGACCTCTTTTGTAAAAAAGTCAGTCGCGGAACTGCCAATTGTATAAACTTTCACCTGTTCTTCGTATTTTTCACCAAAAAGAGCGATGGCGCCGCTTTTTTTAGCGTCTTCTATACACATGGTTTCCATAGTGATTGGTAAATCTTTATTAATCTGTTCATTTACCATATCTTCAACTTTTTTTATTTCTTCGGCTGTCATGGGTGAATCATGGGTAAAATCAAAACGAAGCCTTTCAGCCGTGATATTACTGCCTTTTTGCGCCGCGTGATCTCCCAGAACGATTTTTAAAGCTTGATGCAAAAGATGAGTCGCCGTGTGATACTTTACCGCCATTTCTCCCTGATCGCCAAGCCCGCCTTTGAATGCCTGACCGCTTTGGGAGCGTGAAAGTTCCTGGTGTTTTTTAAAAGCTTCTTCAAACTCGTCAATATTTACAGTCATCCCTGATTCCGCCGCGAGTTCTTCGGTTAGTTCGATTGGGAAACCGTATGTATCGTATAGTTTAAAAGCGAGCCGCCCTGACATAATTTTACGCGGGTCTTTTAATAAATTGGGAAGGAGTTTTTCAAATTCATGTTCACCTTTTTGAAGCGTTTCCATGAATTTGGCTTCTTCCTTGTTAAGTTCGCCAATAATAAACGCGCTATTTTCTTCAAGTTCGGGGTATGTATTTTTAAAAATATCGATTACTACTCGCGCTATCGGAGACAGGCTCATTCCATCAGGATTTAATTTACGGCAATGACGAACAGCCCTACGAATAAGACGGCGTAGAACATAACCCGCTCCGACATTGGAAGGGCTTACTGCTTTTGGATCGCCAAGTATAAAAGTAGCGGAACGGGTATGATCGGCGATAATTCTGATTGATTTATCAACTTCGATATTCGCGCCGCTTGAATATTTACAATTTGCCGCTTTTTCGATTGCGGCTATTATCGGCTCAAAAATTGATGTGTCATATACGCTGGATTTTCCGTTTAACACAGTTACAGTTCTTTCTATACCCATGCCAGTATCAACGCATTTTCTAGCGAGGGGTTCGTAGGCTCCTTGCGCGTTTTTGTTGTACTGCATAAAAACATCGTTCCAGATTTCCAGCCATTTTTTGCATGAACAGCCGGGTTTGCAATCCGCGCCGCAGGGGGAGTCTCCCATGTAATAGAACATTTCTGTATCAGGACCGCACGGACCTGTGGTTCCTGCGGGACCCCACCAGTTGTCTTCTCTTGGAAGATACGAAATTCTTTCGATACCTAAACTTTTCCAGATTGCGGCGGATTCATCATCTTTTGGAATTCCATCCTCTCCCTGGAAGACAGTCACTCCCAGTTTTTCGATGGGTATATTAAGCCATTGCGGGGAAGTTAGAAACTCAAAACTCATTTTGATGGCTTCTTCTTTAAAGTAATCTCCAAGCGACCAGTTTCCGAGCATTTCAAAAAAAGTAAGGTGGCTCGCGTCTCCTACAGCGTCAATGTCGCCAGTACGAATACACTTTTGATAATCTACAAGCCTTTTGCCTGCCGGGTGTTCTTCACCCAAAAGATAGGGAACCAAAGGATGCATCCCCGCGGTTGTAAAAAGAACGGTCGGGTCATTTTCCGGCAGAAGGGATTTCCCCTGTATCTGCGCGTGCCCTTTGGAAACAAAGAAATCTACATATTTTTTACGTAATTCATCTGCAGTCATGAAGATATCATAACAAAAAAGAATAATATATTCTACTACGAATATGTTATAATATATAAATATGAAAATTAAGGTCATTTTTATAATTGTATTAATTGTTTCAGGTACTGTTATCTGGGGGCAGAGCAGCCCAAGAACAGCAGAGGAATTTTTTACCCGCGCTTTAATCAATATCTTTGAAAATGAATATGAGCTCGCGTTAAAAGATTTTAGCGAAGCTATTAATTTAAAACCGGATTTTGAATACGCGTTTGCTTTTAGAGGTGATTTATACCGAATGCTTGGGTTATATGATTTGGCAATACTGGATTTAACCGACGCGATAAAAATCAATAATAACTTTTCATTTCCTTTTATAAGCCGGGGAGATGTGTATCGTGTAATAAACCAATACGATCTCGCGATCAAGGATTTAAACGAAGCCGCCAGAATTGAGCCGGATTTTTTTAATATTTATGTCGTTCGCGGTTCAACTTACCACGATCAAAGCCAGTATGAATTAGCGCTTCGTGATTTTAATGAAGCTCTTAGGTTAGACCCTGTTAACGCGAGAATTTATTCAACGCGGGGATCTATTCATTGGAGGCAGGGAAGGTATGAAGAAGCGTTAGACGATCTAAATGAAGCGGTCAGGGTTAATTCAAATGATTCGTACGCTTTTTTAAACCGCGGGATTGTATATTTAAGATTAAATAAACTGGAAGAAGCAATCAGAGATTTATATGAAGTAATCAGGATTAACAGCGATAATATTAAAATTGATCGAAACCCCGCCTGGAATTTTACCAATAGAGGTGAAGCATTCAGATTATTGGAACAATATGACGCGGCGATAGAAGATTTTAATGTATCAATAGGACTAAGAAACGGCGAAGGTTCTTCCTGGACTTACGGCAGGCGAGGGCTCGCGTATTGGGCATTGGGGCAAAGAGAACTCGCGATTAGTGATTTAGAAAGAGCTCTAAGTATGAACCCCACACTCGACTGGGTGATTACTGCTCTGCAAGAAATAAACTAAAAATTTTACCACGAACCACACGAACCATCACGAAAGTGTGCTTTTATATATTTTAATCTGCGTAAATCCGTGGATTACTTCTTGACTTGATTTACAGCGTCTTCGATGTTTGTAAGTTTTACATCGTCACAATCCGAATGAGTTTTGTCTGTATAAGCTGTTGTCGGAAGAGTAATGTTATCACGAGGGGTAAGCGCGCCTGTGGGGCATGTCGAAACGCAAAGACCGCAACTTATGCAGCTTTTTTCTTCGCCTAACGGAAGACTAAACGGCGGCTCGACAGTGGTTTCAAATCCGCGTCCGACAAAGCCGAATACTCCCGCTCCCGATTCAATGCAAATGCGTACACAGCGCGCGCAAAGGATACACTTGTTTCTGTCCCTTATGATATACTGATGGCTTGTGTCTATCGAATGTATTGTCTGTGATGTTTGCAAGCTCTCGCCGCTAAATGCTTCCTGCTGAGCTTTGTAAACAGTTGCATACTGGCGTAATTTACATTCGAGTGCGTCTGCGCATCCGCATTTAAGACATCTTTGCGCTTCTTTTTTTGCCAACTCCTGTGAATACCCAAGTTCAACTTCTTCAAAGTTATTATGTCTTTGCTGCTTTGTAAGCATTGGCATTTTTACTTTGTCGGCTTTTTCGATGGGTTCATTTTTTTCGTTTACAAAAGTAGCCGGGTCTATCTCTTTGTAATTTTTCGCTTTTATGTGGTTGTAGCCCTGGAAGCTGGTTTCATAAGAGAGCATACAGGGCTCTTTAATACCGTTCATATATTGAGACATAGCGAAAGCTGCTCTTTTTCCGCCTGCAATCGATAAAATTGCTGTTTTTGGACCTGTTACAGCATCCCCCGCGGCAAAAACACCCTCGATATTGGTCATAAATGTATCTTTGTTAACTAATAAACAATCACGGTTAACAGAAACATTGCAATTTTCGTTTATAAAACTTAAATCCTGAGTTTGCCCGATTGCGGAAATTACATAATCAACATCGATATTATATTCAGAACCGGCAACTGCTCTAGGCGATCTTCTGCCGGAAGCGTCCGGCTCGCCAAGTTCCATCTTTGTAAGTTTCATCGTTACGATAGAACCATTTTGCGAAACGCTTAAAGGGTTTGTTAAAATATTAAACTTGATTCCTTCCAATTGAGCTTCTTCAATTTCCATTTCGTCTGCCGGCATTTCGGCTATTGTTCTTCGGTAAATTAGTTTGACATTTTCAGCGCCAAGACGAATCGCAGTTCTTACGCAGTCCATCGCTGTATTGCCGCCGCCAACAACGGCTATTTTTTTACCGTTAAAATCGGGCTGTTTTCCTCTTGTAACATCACCAAGGAAATCAACGCCGATTAAAATATTTGAACAATCAGCTTCGCCGTCTATGCCTAACGGATAACCAACTTGCGATCCTACGGCAAGAAGAATCGAGCTGTAGCCGTCTGCCTTTAAACTGTTTACGGTAATATCTTTGCCAAAATCTTTGTTATAGATAATTTCCAAACCAAGCGATTTTATTATCTCCACTTCTTTATCAAGAATATCACGAGGCATACGATAAGACGGAA
>Ga0123356_10003017_pt1 | contig 17781 bp, 16 predicted proteins | sample TergutEmb28metaG_2_FD_92546 | JGI IMG/M metagenome (GOLD analysis project Ga0123356, IMG submission 92546) | Embiratermes neotenicus P3 segment gut microbial communities from Petit-Saut dam, French Guiana - Emb289 P3 | ecosystem: Host-associated > Arthropoda: Insects > Digestive system > Gut ...
ATTGGGCAGTAATATTAATCGGTTAAAAATATCAACTTTTGATCTATATTTGGAGGATGCTATGGAACAGGATACGGCAATTAAGTTATTTGAGGAGAGAAAGATAAGAACTTATTTTGACGACCAAACAGAGGAATGGTATTTCTCTGTTGTTGATGTTGTTGAGGTTTTGACAGACAGCTCTAATCCGCGGGATTACTGGTTTAAAATGAAGCAAAGGGTTATACTTGAAGATGGAATTGAGTTGTCGACAATTTGTCGACAACTGAAATTAACCTCTTCTGACGGTAAAAAATATAATACTGATTGCGCTAATGTAGAGAGTCTTTTGCGTATTATTCAATCTATTCCATCGCCTAAGGCTGAGCCATTCAAGCAATGGCTTGCAAAAGTCGGTTATGAGCGTATTCAGGAAACAATAGACCCGGAACAAAGTATAGACCGCGCAAGGGATAATTGGCTCAAGCTCGGTCGAAGTGAAAAATGGGTACAGCAGCGTATGAGCGGTCAGGAAACCCGTAACAAACTGACTGACTATTGGAAAGAATCGGGTGTAAAAGAACAGACTGAATTTGCTTTGCTTACCAATATTATTCATTCAGAATGGACAGGGCTGACTGTAAAACAGCATAAAGCGCTGAAGAACTTGAATACACAAAATCTACGTGACCATATGTCCGAAGCGGAATTGATATTTACTGCTTTAGCTGAGCTTTCTACCCGTCAAATTGCCGAGAGCGAACAGGCAAAAGGATTTACTGAAAATGCAGTCGCAAGTAAAAAAGGAGGTAATATCGCCAAAAATGCTCGCAAAGAGTTGGAAGTCAAAACCGGTAGATCAGTAGTTACAGGTGAAAATTTCCTGTCTCCGGTAAAAAATAAGAAAATGCTGAAAGAATAAAGGATAGGTTGTGGATGGAGCTGTTCTTTTTGCATATATTGGCGGTGACTCTGCGATATACAAAAATTCAATGGACTACGTAAGATTGAACGAGTTAAACGGTTACCACCTTAACGAGTGGACAATAGAAGACCTTGACAAATCGGCCAAATTCGGCTTGCCTGCTTTAGATAATCCTGATGATTTGATATGCGGCGGAATGGTTGATGAAGACGGTTTTATGGCGGGTGCGTTCCTGCTCGACGACGGCAGACTGGCCGCCCGCAATGGGTATCATTTACATATTTTTGTTTCACAATGATTTTTGTAACGTAAAAGCCTCTGCCGAAATCTTTGTTAGGTGTTGTTTGAGAGAGATCAATTTCTATTATCTCAGTATAGCTCCCATGATAAACAATCATAGATCTCCGCCATTTTTTTTGCATACGTCAAATATATCTCTGAGTGCATGACGCGGATTGTCTGTATGTAAAGCCCACCAATGTCTGTAGATATAATCTACCCCGCCGTACTTCTTCAAATACAGGTACGCCCTGCGCTTATCCATCTTGTACGCCTCGCCGAATTCAGGTATTATGAACGACATAAAATCGATCCTTTCCTCGGCTTCCCTGTCTAATATTTTTTCTGACATAGACAACCTTTTCACTTAAACAACCCCAAAACCGTCTCATATCTAATATAATTATATCCAAAGCCGAAAAACCAGCAAAGATAACACCACGTTTTTTAGCCGCGAAACAGTAATGAAAAAGAGATTGAAAACCGTTAAAGCGGAAAAACCAATAACATTGCAAATGTCTGAAACCATAACAATGGAACATTTTCAAACGCTCCTTAAAACCTGTAATTTTCATGACATTGCGGGTAAGACGCATATTTTGAAATTTAAGCGTCTATCGGATCCGAGTAAAATCGTAACATTAAAATTTGATGTTGTAAGCAATGGCGTAAAGCTCATTAACGCAAAAAGCATCAGCAATATTGATATGCAGAATATGTACAGCATCTTAACGCCGGAAGTTAAGGAGAGAGTTGGCGTTCCGGAAAAAGAAGAGGTTGATCCTGAATAGAAGCAAACACCTCTGATTTCTCAGCGGTGCTTTTCCCAGCTGGTTTAATATTCAGAGTTTCTTAATTTCATCTATTGAGAGTCCGGTTACCCTTGCGATAACATCATCTTTAATGCCTTCTGTTTTCATTGCAGTGGCGTCCTCTATTTTGCCCTTTTCTATGCCATCTCTTTTGCTTTTTGCCAAAGCAGAAACGCGATCCATCCTATCTTTTTCTTCCTGATATATACGCTCGCGTATCTTTTCGTTGGCGCTTAATTTTTTTAATTTATTTACCGCGATTCCAAACATTTCAGGAGCGGATTTTGCTCTCAACACTTCTAAGGGGCCGGCATGAGAAGAGTATACTGTGTTCTGATTAAATATCACACTATGCCGCCCGGCGACCGCACTGTGCCGCGAAGCCGCCAAACGGCACAGTGTAATATTTAATCAGAAACCGGTGTATCATAATGATAAATGTAAAGGATAACAGAATGTCCTCAGAAGATATCGAACAGAAGAATCCGCAAAAACCGTCAGAAATACAAAACGGCAGCGGCGCGAACAAATTTGGCATGCTGCGTATTTTCCTGTGGGCTCTTATTTTAACCGTTCTTTTTTCATATATCTTTGGCTCTCTTGGCAAGCCTCAAAGGGTAACGCTTGCGTATACTGAGTTTAAAAATCAGGTGAGAGATGGAAACGTTTCAGATGTTCTTGTTAAGGGTAACAATATTGAGGGCAGTTTTGTATCAGGCTATGATTACAAACAGGAGTATGCCGGAGACACCGTGCGTTATTCGCACTTCTCAACAGTAAAGCCCGATTTTGATGACAGCGATTTGATGGGGCTTTTGGAGAACAGCGGCGTGAGCGTGAAAGCGCAGTCAACAGAGAGCAACTGGTTTTTAAGTTCGCTTATTCTTCTTGTGCCCTGGCTTCTTATTATAGGCTATTTTATGTACGCCGCTTCCCGTTTTCAGAAACAGGTGGGCGGAAGCGGCGGATTTCCCGGCAGCAGTATTTTCAGTGTGGGGAAGTCAAAAGCGAAACGTTTTCGCCGCGAGATGTCAAATGTCAGCTATTCGGATGTTGCGGGACTTTCCAATGCCAAGAAGGACCTTTCAGAAATAGTTGACTATTTGAAAGACCCCGGTAAATTCGCCGCGCTTGGCGCTACAATTCCCAAGGGAGTGCTTTTGATGGGGCCTCCGGGAACCGGTAAAACTCTTTTAGCCCGCTCTACGGCAGGGGAGGCTGGCGTGCCGTTTTTCAGCACTTCAGGCTCTGAGTTTGTGGAGATGTTTGTTGGGGTGGGGGCGTCGCGTGTGAGAGATATGTTTGAGACTGCAAAGCGGGAAGCGCCGTCGCTGATATTTATAGATGAGCTTGATTCCATAGGCCGCGTGCGCGGCAGCGGTCTTGGCGGGAGCCATGATGAGAGGGAGCAGACTTTAAATCAGATTCTTACTGAAATGGATGGTTTTGAGCCTCATGATTCTGTGGTTATTATAGCCGCGACAAACCGTCCAGATGTGCTTGACCCTGCGCTTACGCGCCCAGGACGTTTTGACAGGCAGATAACACTTGACTTGCCGCAAAAACTTGCGCGTCTTGACATTTTAAAAATCCACTGCGCCAATGTGCCCATATCGCCGGATTTAAATATGGAAAAGGTAGCCTCTTTCACAGTTGGTTTTTCCGGCGCTGAGCTTAGAAATCTTGTGAATGAGGCGGCGCTTCTTGCAGGCAGAAAAGGTAAAAAAATAGTTGACGCTAAAGACTTTGATGAGGCGCGGGATAAAATTCTTCTTGGAGCGGAGCGCGAAGATAAGCTTAACGAACGCGAAAAAAGAATCGTTGCGTATCATGAGGCAGGCCATGCGCTTGTGGCAAAGCTTCTTCCTCAAACCGACCCTTTACAAAAGGTTACAATAATAGCGCGCGGCAGAACGCTTGGCGCAACAGAGCAAATTCCCGATAACGACCGCCATAACTTTAACCGTACCTATCTTCTGGCGCGTATATCTGTAGCGTTGGGCGGAAGGGTTTCTGAGATGCTTGTTTTTGAGGAGCTCACAAGCGGCGCGGCTCAGGATTTAAAGCAGGTTACATCCATAGCGCGGCGTATGGTTTGTCAGTGGGGGATGAGTGAAAAAATCGGCCCGGCTACGTTTAGTCAAGGCGAGGAGCATCCGTTTTTGGGAAAAGAGATTACGCAGCCAAAAGATTTCAGCGAACATACAGCGCGGCTTATTGATGAGGAAGTTCAGCGGATTATCATCGAACAGCAGGAACGCGCAATGTCTGTACTAAGCGCTAACAGAGATAAACTTGACAGTTTGGCATCAGCGCTTATGGAGTATGAGACGCTTGAGAATGTGGAAGTTGACAAAATACTTGCGATGCCGGGCATGCCGAGTGTGAATTGAATATAATTTTTTTGGCTGGAGACAGGGGGAGACTTCCCCCTTCAGAAAATCTCTTTCATCTTAGGTAAATTAGCATCTTTCTCCGATAATATCGGCTCTTTTACCGGCCACTCAATCCCAATATCAGGATCATTCCAAATAATACCGCTGTCATGCTGCGGTGAGTAGAGGTTATCCGCTTTGTATGCTATTTCGCTGTTATCTTCAAGCGTGCAGAAACCGTGGGCGAATCCTTTTGGGATAAAAAGCATGTCGAAATTAGAGGCGCTCAGATTGAAGCCTCTCCATTGTCCGAATGTGGAGCCGCGTCTTAAATCTACTGCTACGTCAAATATTGAGCCTCTTATAACTCTTATAAGTTTAGCCTGGCTGCATGGCTCTGTTTGAAAATGAAGTCCGCGTATTACTCCGGTGTTAATAGAACGGGAGTGATTGTCTTGAACAAAGGTGCAGTCAATGCCGCCCGCTTTAAACTTGGAAACAGAGTAGCTTTCTAAAAAAAAACCCCTGTCGTCAATAATTACCCTTGGCTTTATGAGGGTTAATCCTTCAATATCAGTTTTTATAAAATCCATTTGCATCTCCTTTTTTCGTCCCCGGATTAATCAGCTTTATCTATAAGACTAAGCAGATACTGGCCGTAATTATTCTTACGCATTGGGCTTGCCAGCTGTTCAAGCTGTTTTGAATCGATGAGCCCGCGCCTGTAGGCGATTTCCTCAGGGCAGGAGACTTTTTGCCCTTGACGGGACTGAATCGTTTCCACAAAAGACGAAGCCTGAAGCATCGACTCGTGTGTTCCTGTGTCAAGCCACGCTATGCCGCGCCCAAGATCAACAACCTGCAATTTACCCTGTTCAAGATAGATACGGTTAAGGTCGGTTATTTCAAGTTCACCGCGTACAGACGGTTTCAGGTTACGCGCCAGCGCGCTTACCTCTTTATCATAAAAATAGAGGCCGGTTACCGCAAATTTTGACTTCGGCACAGCGGGTTTTTCTTCAAGAGATACCGCTTTCCAGTTCTCATCAAACTCAACAACTCCATAGCGGTGCGGGTCGTTTACCCTGTAGGCAAAAACAGTGGCGTTTTCAGGATGGCTGATTGCTTTTTGTAAACATTGCACAAGCCCGTGCCCCCAGAAAATATTGTCGCCGAGAATCAGAGCTACAGGGTCATTTCCAATAAACTCTTCACCAATAATAAACGCCTGCGCAAGCCCTTCCGGTTTTGGCTGAATAGCGTAAGTAAACTTAAGCCCCCACTGCTCGCCGCTGCCCAAAAGCTTTTTAAACGCCGCCGCGTCGTCTGGGGTGGTGATAATGAGAATATCATTTATACCCGCAAGCATCAGTACAGACAGAGGGTAGTAAATCATCGGTTTATCATAGACAGGCATTAACTGTTTTGATACGGATATGGTTATAGGGTAAAGCCTTGTGCCGCTGCCTCCGGCCAGAATTATTCCTTTATGCACGGTATCTCCTTCTGTTATTTATTTTGCTTTATCAACCAATAACCGAAACAAACTCTTTAGGAACCGGAGCGGTAACCGTCACAGCTTTTTTTGTAAGCGGGTGCGGAAAACTTAGTTTATGGGCGTGCAGATAGAGGCGCCTGTTTAAACTCTTCTTTGAATTGAATAATTTATCGTCAAGCCCTTTATCTCCATAACGCTCATCCCCCAAAACCGGCGCGTTAAGGTGTGACATGTGGACTCTTATCTGGTGAGTTTTTCCTGTATGCAAAAGAACCTCAAGCCGCGAGAGATTGTTTTGATATTCGAGGATTTTGTAAGTTGTGCTTGACTCGCCCCCATCGTCATCTACGTGCATCTTCATTCCGCTGCCGCGCCTGTCAGTTCTTTTCATACCGAATGTTACGGTGTCTTCAAATTCGGGCGGACGGTTGTGGCAAACTGTGATATACTGTTTTGTAAATTTGCCAGCGCGCATATCATCGTGCAAAACTCTCACAACGCCTTTGTTTTTTGCAAGCAGTATTACACCCGACGTATCACGGTCAAGCCTGTGCATGAGTACAGGGGTACCGCCGTTTTCGTCTTTGGAGAGTATGTACGCTGTAGCTAAATCAATGAGATTATCATGACCAAGATGACCAGACCCCGGATGCACAACAAGCCCTGCGGGTTTATCACAGGCTATAAGCCCGGAATCCTCAAAAAGTATCTTAAAATTACGTTTGAAGAAATCTGTTTTTACGAGTTTTGCCATTGCGTTTTGCGGCTTCGCTTCCGCTTCGAATTCAGATTCGTTTACGTCAATCGCAATGAGTTCGCCCTCTTTAATACGGTGATCCTGCTTTACCTTTTTATCATCAATGCGCACCGCGCCTTTGCGGATAAGGCCATATACCTGTGAGAGGCCTAATAAAGGCAAGCGTTTACGTAGGAACCGGTCTAACCGGGAACCGTTTTCGGATGGGCCTGCTGTGATTGTTATCATTCAGAAATCAATACCCGTTATAAAGACCGCTGATTGACTGCCCCATATTGGTGTACATAATGGCGCGGGCGAAGAGCTGCGCTACAGAGATAACCTCAAGTTTTGGGAATTTTTTCTCCTCCGGGATGTAAACAGTGTCTGTAACGACAAGTTTTGTAAGAGAAGATTTCTGCAGTTTTTCAGCAGCGTTTCCTGATAATACCGGGTGAACGCAGCAGGCTGAGATTTCAGTAACGCCGAGGTTTTCAAGAGCTTTTACCACTTCGATGATGGAACCGCCGCTTGCTATCTCATCATCAAAAATCAGAGCGCGCTTACCTCTAACATCGCCTATTACATTATGGATATTCGGATTTTCACTGTCGTCGCTGCGTCTTTTGTCAAGAATCGCAAGCGGCAGGCCGAGGCGTCTTGCATAAGCTCCCGCGTGTTTTGCGCTTCCGGCGTCAGGCGCTACTACAACACAGTTCTCCGTGCCCAATTTATTGAAATATTCGCATAAAAGCCTGCCTGCCAAAAGATGGTCAACAGGCATTCTGAAGAAACCCTGTATTTGAGGGGAGTGCAGGTTCATTGTCATCACCCTGTCCGCTCCGGCTGTGTGAAGCAGGTCTGCCATAAGGCGTGCGGTGATAGATATACGCGGTTCATCTTTTTTATCTGACCGTACATAAGGAAAGTAAGGGAGCACTGCTGTGATGCGGCCTGCGCTTGCGTGTTTTGCCGCGTCAATCATTATAAGAAGCTCCATTATCCCTTCATTGACAGGAGCGCATGAGGGCTGAACGATAAAGACGTCCTGGCCGCGCACGCTGTCGCAGATTCTCACTTTGATATTTTCATTTGAAAACTTGCCGATTTCGCATGCGCCAAGTTCAACTCCCGCATGGGCGCAGATTGATTTTGCCAAAGGAATATTAGCGTTGCCTGAGAAAATTTTGAGAGGTCCTATCATTATAGAGTTATCCATTCTTGCGTTCGTCCCATTCGAACGTAATGTCCATAATGGAATCGGAGATGAGTTTTGGTTGAGTTATCTCTTTGGGCTCGAAGTAAAAATCTCCATCTTCAAGGGAGAGCATCTGAAAAACCGCTTCCCGCCCAACTTCGTTTCTGTAAAAGCCGTCAATTACCTGACCCTTGCAAAAGGTAAGGTAACCTTTTCTCTTTCCGCAGTATATGTGCAGAACCCCTTCACGCCGCCCAATTTCCAAAAACTGAATCGCGTCAAGCAGTGTAGTCTGCTTTAAGTTACCGCTAAAGACAAAACTTGTGTTGTACTGAGCTGGAACTGATATCGCTGCGCGCCGTTTTTTCTCAAGGAAAAAAACCAGCGCACCGGCAGCGCCGGCTCCGCAAAATATCCCGCTTATAATAATCCATAGAGAAATGACCATTATACCTGCCGACTCCCCATATTATAGACCCCGCGGTTAAATGCTGCACCGTACCGTCCTGCGGCCTCACGGCTGCCGTGCAGCCGCAGGGCGGCGCGTGTGCAATATTTAATCGTGTCTTCAATAACCTTATTCCGCACTGTCGTCCCCCGGGTAAGAAATATAATCTTTTACACGGCTCACGTTTTCAATTCCTTTAATTTTTTGTATTCTTCTTAAAATTTGCTTTAGCTGGTTACGGTCTTTGATTTCAATCTGAAAAATACTTCTTGCCTGCTGGTTAAGCACTTTTATTGAACCGTCTATGACATTTGCGCCAAAATCAGCAAACACCTGACTTATCTCCATAAGAAGCCCGGAGCGGTCTGAGCAGATGATTTCAAGGGAGACGTTGTATTTTTCCTCTTCCCCTTCATCCCAATTTACTTCAATTGCGCGCTCTGCGTCTTCACTGAAAATTTTTGCAGTCGGACAATCAGTGCGGTGTACGGAGATTCCCCGCCCCTTTGTAACAAAGCCTATAATCTCATCTCCGGGTATCGGATTGCAGCAGGTCGCAAAGCGCACCATAAGATTGTCATTACCGCCGCCTACACGAATTCCATGAGAGCGGCCAGTAAAAGTATCAACAATCCTGGAGACGAAATTCTCCGAGACGTTTCTTTTAATTTTACGGGCTTGAAAATACTGCACCACGCGGCTTACAGGAAGTTCACCGTTACCCACAAGCTCATAGAGCCTTTCTGTGGTGCTCAGTCCCAAAAATTTAAGTAGTTCGGGCGCGTGTTCATCAAAAGAGGCGTCTGCGTGAAGTTTTTTATAGGACGTATCAACGATTTTTCTGCCCAGAGTAACGCTCTCCTGCTTTTCGGCTGTTTTAAGCCAGCGCCGTATTGCGCCGCGTACTTTGGGAGTTTTTGCGTATTTAAGCCACTCTATTGTGGGATTTTTTGAGCTTGAGTGCAGAACTTCAATTGTTTGGCCATTTTTAAGAGCCGCGTTTATAGGCTCTATCTTACCGTCAATTTTAGCTCCTGTGCAGTGAAGGCCAAGCTGAGTGTGAACAGTAAACGCGAAGTCAAGCACTGTCGCCCCGTTGGGCAGAGGTATGAGGTCGCCTTTAGGGGTAAATACAAAAATTTCAGCATGGAAAAGGTCAATCTTGAAAAACTCATAGAACTCTGTGGAATCCGTCAAGTCTTTCTGCCACTCGATTAAGTTTCTCAGCCACGCAAGCGTCTTATCATCTTTACTGAAGTTTCTAACCTCTTCGCCGCTCTTGTAAAGCCAGTGCGCGGCTACGCCGTCTTCGGCGACTTCGTTCATTTTCCAGGTTCGTATCTGCATCTCTATAACGGCGCCGTCTTCTCCAAAAACAGTTGTATGGAGTGATTGATAACCGTTAGACTTTGGAGTGCTGATATAATCTTTAAACCTGTCCTGAAGCGGAGTCCACATTGAGTGAATAAGTCCAAGCACGTGATAGCACTCCCTTATGGAGTCTACTATTATTCTTATGGCGAGAAGGTCATAAATCTCTTCAAAGGTCTTATTGTGCAGAGTCATTTTGCGGTAGATGCTGTAAAAGTGCTTGGGACGTCCTCCAATAACAGCAGGGATTTTGTCTTCCACAACTTTTTGGAGCAGCGGTTTAACGAAACACTCTATTTTGGTTTCGCGGTCAAAATGACTCTGCGCCACTCTCGTCTCTATCTCTTTATACTCCTGAGGATGGAGATTCTTAAAGGCAAGGTCTTCAAGGTCAAGTTTAATTTTCGCCATGCCAAGCCTGTGGGCAAGCGGGGCGTAGATGTCAAGAGTCTCTTCTGCTATGGCCTGTATTCTTTTAGGGTCAAGAAATTTTAACGTGCGCAGGTTGTGGATACGGTCGGCGAATTTAATGATGACAACACGCAAATCCTTCGCCATTGAGAGAAGCATCTTGCGGTAGGTTTCCGCCTGGCGCTCACGGCGGTTTTTCATTTGGAAAGTGCGTATTTTTGTAACGCCGTCTACAAGCAGAGCGACCTCTTCGCCGAAAAGCGATTCTATCTCCTCTTTTGTAGTGGCGGTATCCTCAATCACATCATGCAGAAGTCCGGCTGCTATTGTGATAGCGTCAAGTCTTTGCTCAGCCAGAATAAAAGCAGTGGCAATAGGGTGCGCCAAAAACGGCTCGCCCGATTTGCGGAACTGGTCTTTATGCGCGTTCCACGCAAAAAGAAAAGCATCCTTTATAAGACCTGTCTGTACCCGCGGATTTACCTCAGCGATCCTGTCTATAAACATCTTAACAGCGACGTCTGAGGAAACGGTGGGCAGGGTTTTTAGAATCTCATCCATAATGTTTAGAGCTTAGAACTTAGAGCTTAGAAACGTCAAAACAATTTTTCTGTCTTGTCTGAATTCTAAGCTCTAAGTTCTTTTAACTAAGATATTTGTTCCTTTTGCTGTTTAAACAAATTCAGCTTGAACTCCACCTCTCCAAGCAAGAAACGCAGTTCCGATGTTTTTTCTACAGCGTTTTGAACAAGCTGTTTTTCGCTTGTGAGGTTCGCTATGGACGCCTTTACATCCTCAACAAGCATAGTAAGGCTTGTTATGCGGTGTTCGGCGTCTTTTATGAGCTGCTTTTCCGCCGCAAGCTCTCTCATGCGCTTTTCTACGGAGTTCATCATGTTTGTTAAGCCTTCTACCTGCTGGCCTACGTTCTCTATCTCTTTTGATTTACCGTTTATAGTTTCTATCTGTGAAGAAGCGCCTGAGATAAGCTCGTTGAGGCTATTGATTTTTTGCTGCGTAGAGTTAACAAGCTCACGGCCCTTATCAATAGATTCAATGCGTATTTCCATGTCTGAGACCATAGTGTCAACATTTGCGATGCGTGTGTCAATCGCCTCAATTTTACTTGTACGGCGGTTTATCTGCTCCATCTCATTTTTCAAATTCTCAAGCAGCTTCTCAACGCGCGTAAGCTCTTTGCCCGCGGAGTTGATTGAGACCTGATGCTGTTTTATTTCGCTTATCTGTTCGTTGTTGCGCTCCGCTATTTTGTTAAAGTCATCGCGGTCGTGTTCGATTTTGCTCTTGACCTCAGTGACGTAAGACTGGAACTTATCCACTCCATTCTCCGCGTCGCTTGCGAGACTTTGCAGCTTGAGGCGGATATCGCGGATGCGGTTCTCCTCCTGAAGCAGCGCCTGTTTCTCTTCGCTCAGACGCACCATCATATTTTTAGCTTCAAGCGACTGTACGGAGATGGCAGAGAGCTGCGCCATCACTTCGTCTACCTGCCCCTGGTCTTTTGTGAGGTTTTGGATTTTCATGTTTATGTCGCCAAGCAGATAGTTAAGCTGGTCAAGACGCTTTTCTGTCTTTTCAACCATGATTTTACGCTGCAGCTGCGTATTTATCCGCTCGTCAATCTCTGTTACCATGCTTCCAAGACCGCCAATCTTTTTCTGCACTTCATCAATAAGCCTCGCCCGCTCATCTGTCGCTTTTATCTGGTCGTCAACTTTGCCAGAAAGCGATTTCAGACCCTCAATCTTATGCTGAATGTCGTTCATCTGCTCGTGGTGCTGTTTAAACCCGTGTATCTTCTTCTCAAGAAGCTCAAGGTTGCTGAAGAACTCGGTTATCTTCTGATTGGTATCGTCAATCTCAAGACGGTTATTTTGAAGTATCTCCTCTTTAGAGCTTATATCCTGCACAAGAACTTTCATATCCACAAGCCGCGATTCCACATTAGCAAGCTCTTTTTCCTGTTTCATAAGCGAGTCTATTCTTGTGTCCACTTCATTTACCTGAGACTCAATTGAGGAGACCCGCAGCGTTATAGCGTCTATAGCTGTCCACTCCTTGCTTACCTCTTCTATCTTCATCTTGACCTTGTCAAGCGATTTTTCGTATTCCATCACCTGCACCCGGCTTGATTCGGCGATAGACATGTGTTTATTGAGAGTGTTGAAGATAGACTCGGTATTTTTGGCCGCAGTGTGTACCTCGCGAACCCGCTCGCTGATGGTGTTCAAGTCTTTGCTGTGGCGCAGAACCTCAGCGAGTCTGCTTTCGAAGTGCGTGTTTAAACTTTTTGTCTCCTCAACTTTTTGAGACATCTCCTTCATAAGCTCTCTAAAGCCGCGGATCTCGTTTATTGACTCCTGCGAACGTTCAAGCATATCGTCGATGTGGTTGATATTTTTTTCTGTTTTTTCCAATGACGAGAGTTTCGTCTGAAGCTGCTTAATGTCAATATCAATGCGCCAAATCATTTTGTTAAGAAGGAGCGACTCTTCATTAGCTTTGTCAACAACAAGGCGTTGCTTTTCAAGCGACGTGATTTTCGATTTTACATACTCGGACAAACTGTTTAAGCTTTCGAGTTTTTCCCGCATGACGCGAAAGCCGGATACTTCCTGTTCCATATCCGCTACTTTGGCGCGAACGGCGTTTGCGCCCGCTTCAGATTCGCTCCACCTTGTTTCAGTGGTCTTGAACTGCTCGGCCCATGAGTTTAACTGTTCCTCAAATCTGCTCATTTTCTCAAAGGCATTTTTTTGCCTCTGTTCAAGTTCATCGGCAGAGGCGAGAAACTTATCCATACGCGCTTGTGCGTCAAGAACGGAGCTTTCTCCCTCTTTATGTTCACTGCCGCCTGTGTTAAGCTCACTTAGTCCGTTATCTGACTTCATAGAAAAAGCTCCTCTTTGGGGAATGTACTCTCCCTGGTTATTTTCCACTCACCCTGCACTTTTGTAAAAAACAGCCTCTTCGCGTTTTCAAGCCGGTTGAGATTTGTACTGTATGTCTGCATAAATTTGACTGTAGCTGAATTTTCCGTAAGCTCTGAAAGAACTATATTGCTGACGTCAACATTGATTGTGGAGTATATTTCAAAAGTGCGTATTTTGCGTTCTCTGAAAGCGTCCCATTTTTGAGCGCCGTCTCTGAACGTGTTAACAGAGTAGAACTCCGAGTAAGCGCCGATATCTTTAGACGACCAGGCGGTTTTCCAGTTGGTAACAATCGTTTCAAACTGCGCCTGACTGTTGTTAAAGGTTTTTTCAATGCTCTCTCTTTCGCTTCTAAGATTTGCAAAATTCACATCTGTCAAATGGCTTTTACCTTCTGTTCCGCTTACAATTATAACAGGGGTAGCTACGCCTGAGCCAAGTATCCCGGCAAGTTCAAGTATGTCAGGGTTTGAAAGCGCCAAACATCCGGCAGTGTGAAACGGCGGCAGGCTGCCTCTCTCTGAGCCGTGTATCCAGATGCCGTGTCCGGTTCTTCTCTCTTTTCTGTCCTCTTCATTTGGGTAATTAAGCACAAACGCCACAGGCCCGTAAAGCGGTGATACTGAGAGTTCGGTTCTGCCTTTACGTCCGATAATAAAATAAGTTCCCTCAGGCGTTTTTTTATCTCCCTCTATACGCTTTGGCCCATGCTTCTCGCCTGTCGCCATGGGGAACGCCCGCTCTACTTCCCACCCGCCGGTCAAAGCTCTCTTAAAAAGATAAAGCACTTTTGCGGACTTGTCGGCTAAGATAAACCTGTTTGATACGCCGTGAGGAACACCGGCTCTAAAAATATCTACAAGCGGCGTCTGGTTTGCCGGAGGCGGCAAAGGCGCCGTTTCAGCTGTTTCAATCTGCGGCGCCGGCGCGCTGCCTGACCCCGACTGCTGCTCAAGATAACCTTCGGGCGGAACAACAGCCTCAAGCTCTCCGATATCAGGCGCATCAACACCTGTTTCAGTCTGATTTGCATATTGCTGCGCAGAGGCAGAGTCGGCTGTTGATTTGGCGCTTAGTTCTGAGAACCAGGGAATAGCTTTTATAGTCCCCCAGGTGACTCCGGTTGCTAAAAGAAGCGCAAACACTACGGCAGCGCCAAACTTTGCTCCCTTTATAAGTGTCGGGCCGGTCTGGCGGTTAATTCTTTTACCGCTGCGGCTGCCATAAGCCTGTGAGATTTCACGGGAGCGTCTCCACGTATGAATACGGAACTCAATCTCTTTGAGCTTGTATGACAGAAATTTATTAAGGCTTGTCCACATATTATATATAATTATACCATTTGCGACAGGCTCACTGCACTATTTTTTACAAATCAGGGATTAAAATCGGTATGGAGTTCCTTATAAAGTCTCCAAAGTTTTAGACGTCCGGCAGCATTTAGCGGTTTACAGATTAGACTGCCGGCGCTACTGTTTAATCTTATCTTTCGGTTGATTTTCCGCACGGCCGGCTGCTCCGGGGGTTGTAAGCGTCTTTATATTTTTAACTATCTGCCATATTGTCTCGCTGTCCGGTTTTTTATCGAAGAGCGCAGGTACTATGCGGTCATTGCGTTTGCAGTAAATGGAGCACTGCTCCTTGTTTAATACCGGGATTATTTTGCAGTGAGAGATCTGAGCAAGCCCCAATAATGCTCCGCGGCCTGTAATAACAATATCGGTATAGGCTATGAGCGCAGCGGTTCTTGTGATTGAGAGCGGCGGCATTACCGCGAATTTTTCGTTTGTAAATTCATGCTTCTCCCCTTCTAATCCGCCGAAAACATAAAATTGTCCGTCCCGCTGCGCTTTGAAAGCCTCTTTAAGCTCACCGCACCACTGTTTGCCGTAGTCGTTTTCAAGGCTTGCAATGTCAATGCAGATAAGCGCAGGTTCTCTCTTGAGGCTGCGCTGCGATAGAAGAGCTGCGACCTCCTCTGTTGCGGCTTTGGGTACGCCCCAGCGTACTTTTGAATCGGAATAAGCTCCAAGAAGTTTGGAGAGTTCCGCATTGCGTTCCCAAAGGTTGCTTTCGGTTTGTTTGGAAGATTTTATCTGTATGTTAAGGAAGGGATACGTACCGCCGCTGTTTTCCCAGCCTATGCGTATATGGGCGCGGCTTAAACCGATAAAATATAAAAGTGCGATGTTATACTCTTTTTCAAGATTAATACAGATGTCAAAAGAGCGGTTTGAAAGTTCCTTTACAATCTCATTGAACTGTGCGTTGTAAATAGAAAGTTCCTGGGGAGCATATTTTATAACGGCTGCGGTTTTGAGTCCTATAACAAAAGAGGCGTGAGCTTCCGGGCACAGGAAAGTAATTCTTGAATCTTTATACTTTCCAAGTATGGAGAAGAGGTTCTCTAACTGAAAAATCATCTCTGTCCGGTCTTGAGGCAGGATAATAAAAAAGTGAGAAGAGCGGCCTGTATCCGATGGCAGGGCGACAGGAGTTTTGTCTATTCTCTTGCGAAGACGCCAGGAAAGAACCATTTTTGATAGTGACGGTCCCAGCGCTTTGAGGCCAATTCTTTTAAAACGACCGATATTTTTTGCTTTTTCGTTCATTGTAATATATAATTAGAAAGAGTGAGTGTTTATCTAAAAATAGCACTATACACACGGTTAAGCAAAACAGTATTGTAAAATAAAAGAAGTTTTTAGTTTTTGGGCTGCGGCTTTTTTGTATAAAACAGTAAAGAAAGTTAAGTAATGATTGCACGTTTTATCCATTTTCTGTTGATTCTTTGCGTTATGGGCGCCGGCGCCTTTGGTGTTGCGGCAGGAGTAGGGGAGAAGTTTTTCCCTCAGCTTGGTACTATGGCGTTTGTACCGCAGACAGCAGCGCTTGCGCTTCTTTTATGGTTTATTCTGTGGTGTATTTCAAAGCATGGAGAATCCGTGCGTGAAAATGAGTATTACGCAAAGGTTGAAGAAATCCGCAATAATATGCTCGCCGATATAGCCAAATCGCGCGCCTCTTTGGAAGCTGAAAAAAAACAGCCGGACCAGTTCCCTACAGGCACAGGCGCGTTTAAAATAGAAGGAGCCTCTAACGATACGGCTATCATGTTTAATAAAGTAGCGGGAAATCAGGAAAACGAGCAGCTGAGCCACATGCTTCATTTTATGAGCTATAACTTTAAAACTTATACTGCGGCAGCGTTTATTTACGATCCTCACCGCCGTATGCTCGTGCTTAACTGTTATCATTCAAAAAGCTCTCATATCGTAGAAAATGCGCAGATACCATTTGGTTCCGGCATCGTTGGTCAGGTTGCAAGCGAAAACAGGCTTTTTATGAGCGGTGATCTCTCTCTTTACAATTCAGATTCTTCCGGCCATACCTATTACTCTCATCATGATAACGCAAGTTCTGTTCTTGCGGTGCCGATTATATACGGAAACAATGAATTTATAGGTGTTTTGTTAATTGACAGCAAAGACAAAAATGTTTTCAGAGAGCAGGATAAGGAGCTGATGAAACGCTTCTCCACTATCGCCGGAGCTCTTATTGTAAATATCCGCATGAGCACTAATCTTGAACAGGCGGCAAAAACATTTCATCTCTTTTACGAAGTGAGCCACAATTTTTCTCTCTCATCTAAAACAGAGGAGATATTTAATTCGCTCTTTACGGTTGTACCGCGTATCATCCCTTCATGTATACGGCTTGTTCTTACAGTTTTTGACACAGCCAGAAACTGTTTTGTGATACAGCGCGTTGACGGACAGAAGTTTGAGCTCAATGAGGGAATGGAGCTGCCGGCAAGTCCGGGGCTTTACTCGTTTGCGTTTACTAAAAGTAAAATTGTTAATATTCCTGACCTGGCTGCGCCGGGTAATAAGCATTACCGCTTTGCTCCCAATGAACCTGCAAACCCGGCTATAAGGTCTTTTATAGTATTTCCGCTTCTTGGCGCAGACGGCAGGTGTATGGGTCTGTTTTCTGTTGAAAGCAGCGAACCGGGGCTTTTTAACGGTCAGGTTGAGCAGATACTTACAACCGTCATAGAAAATGCTACGGTTGCTATTAACCGGTCGATTCTCTACCGTAAAATGGAAAAACTTGCCACAACAGACGGGCTTACAGGGCTTAATAATCACCGTACATTCCAGGAATTTATGGACAAAGAGCTTGAACGCGCGCAGCGTTACAACCGGCCGCTTTCATTTCTTCTCACAGATATTGACCACTTTAAATCATTTAACGATACCTACGGCCATCCGGTTGGGGATATGGTTCTGCGTGAAGTTGCAGCCTGCATCCGCAATGCTGTGCGCACAAACGATATCCCGGCGCGTTACGGCGGCGAGGAGTTTGCCGTTATTGTCCCAGAGAGCGATGAGAACGGCGCTGCTATAATAGCCGAAAGAATCCGTAAAAGCGTTGAGGGCCGCGTAATTATGAATGAAGGCAAAGAGCTTAGAGTGACTATAAGCATAGGCTGCGCCTCTTTCCCGCCGCACGCCCAAACCAAGCAGGATATAATTGACTGTGCGGACAAAGCTCTCTATGCCGCAAAACGCGGCGGACGTAACCGGGTTTGCATTTACAGCCCGGAAATGACTATGGTTTCCTGAGAACTATGATTTAGCAGTATCGTCACTGGCCTTGCACCATTTGGAAAATGACAAATGAAATAATAGTAAAAATAAATGAACAATTCCCGCAAATAGGTTTTACATTTTCTCAAAAGCCTATTGTAATCGGCGGTATGGCAATGGAATACTACGGCATGAGAAAATCA
>Ga0123356_10003018_pt1 | contig 17778 bp, 13 predicted proteins | sample TergutEmb28metaG_2_FD_92546 | JGI IMG/M metagenome (GOLD analysis project Ga0123356, IMG submission 92546) | Embiratermes neotenicus P3 segment gut microbial communities from Petit-Saut dam, French Guiana - Emb289 P3 | ecosystem: Host-associated > Arthropoda: Insects > Digestive system > Gut ...
AAGCTCATAGAGATTCTTAAGGAAAAAGGAACATTTGTTGAAAATTACCGTCTAAATACACAAAAGGAGGTGGAGTAACGTGAGAAATTGCATCGGATTTGCAGATTTATTATGTGCTTACGCTGACGGTGAGTTGCCTGAATCAAGCAAACGATCTGTTGAAGATCATCTTGCAATTTGTGATAATTGCTCCGCCGTGATCAAAGTATATAAAGAAATCACAACAGCCGTCAACGAAACAAATGTGCCCGCACCGGAAGCTTTGAGCATAGGTGTAATGAACAGGATACGAAGTGAAGATGTCCCGCGTGTTGTTACGGTCACAAAACAACGACTGCAATATAAAAGGATATTGACAAGATATGCTCCGATTGCGGCTTGCCTGATAGTTACATTACTTGTTTGGCAATTTTGGGGTGACCTGTTCGGAACGGGAAATAATTTCGCAACGGAAAATGCAGCGCCCATGGCTGATACGGCTCCTGCTGCGACAAGTGCCGGCGGAACGCAGACCGATACGGAAGATTCGGCTGCTGCGGTACCTCAAGCTTTTGACGGAGGCGCTGATGATATCGCAGCCGAAGTTTATGCGGAAGAATCTGAAGATGGCGCAACAGGACGTATAATTTACGGCAGCAACACGGATGACGATGAAGCATTCAAATGGTTTTATATGATCGACGGGTTAGATTTGATTGACGATTCGGTCATGATATATATCAACAACGCGTATGCAGTGGTTTCCGTAATAGGAAATATGCCTGTTTTTCTTACCGAACATCAGGCATTTGAAAAAACATCTCATGATGATTGGTGGATTCAATCGGGGTGGGATGAAGTTTATGAAATACCTGTTGCCGAATTATCAGCTCTGTTGGATGAATTGGGTTCTGCACAAGGGGTTCAGATCGCTCATAACAGCAGTGACATAAACAGTGATTATGTTGTGGTTGTATACTCTCGCGGAGCATAAACCGGATTTTTTACGCTTTAATATAACAATCGGATCGGTGATTTCATCGGTCCGGTTTTTTTGACACAAAGCAAAGAGATGTGGTAAAATAATGAGGTTATATTTTGAGAAAATACTATATGATTGAAGCGTGAGTTAATGGGTTTTGTGCATTTACATGTACACAGTGAATACAGCCTTCTCGACGGTGCGTGCAGGATACGCGATCTTATTTCCCGCGTTAAAGAACTCGGGCAATCGAGCGTTGCGGTGACTGACCACGGAGTAATGTACGGTGCGGTCGCTTTTTATAAAGAAGCGATCAAAGCGGGTATAAAGCCTATAATCGGATGTGAAGTTTATATCGCGGCACGAACACGTTTTGATACGGATTATGAACTCGATTCAACCCGATATCATATGGTTTTGCTGTGCAAAAACGAAACGGGTTACAAAAATTTATGCAAACTGGTAAGTGCTTCATTTACCGAAGGGTTTTATATAAAACCGCGTATCGATCACGAACTTCTCCGCGCTCACAGCGAAGGACTCATTGCACTGTCGGCATGTGTATCCGGTGAAATACCGAGGCTTATAAAAGCAAAAAGATATAATGATGCAAAAAACAAAGCAACAGAGCTTAATGAACTGTTCGGTGAAAATAATTTCTATCTTGAATTGCAGGATCAAGGTTTCGACGATCAGCCCGAAGTCAATAAAGGACTTATAAAAATACACAAAGAAACAGGTATTCCGCTTGTTGTTACAAATGATGTACATTACATAAATCGCAGTGATGCTGAAATTCAGGATGTACTCATGTGCATTCAAACAGGAAAAACTGTTGACGACTCGGACAGGATGCGCTTTGAGTCACAGGAATTATATTTAAAATCCGAAGATGAAATGCGAACATTGTTTTCGGAATACCCCGATGCTTATGAAAACACCTTGAAAATCGCAGATATGTGCAATTTTGATTTTGAATTCGGAAAACATCATTTACCGCAATATAAATTGCCTTCCGATGAACCGGATCCGTATAAATTTCTGCGAGATCTTTGCATCAAGGGTATGAAAACAAGATATGACACATCCGATAAAAATATTGAACATAAAGTCATTACACAAATAGATTATGAACTTGAAATGATCGAACGCATGGGATTTACGGATTATTTGCTCATTGTTCAGGATTATGTCGAATATGCAAAATCACTCGATATACCTGTCGGTCCCGGACGCGGAAGCGGACCTGCATCTGTTGTTGCGTACTGTCTCGGGATCACTGCAGTGGATCCGATAAAATATAATCTCTTTTTTGAAAGATTTTTAAATCCCGAAAGAGTGTCCATGCCCGATTTTGATATAGATTTTTGTGAACGCAGGCGTGATGAAGTCATTGAATATGTCAAAGAAAAATACGGAACCGAAAATGTTGCACAAATAGTTACATTCAATTCTCTTAAAGCAAAAAACGCTGTCAGAAGTGTTTCAAAAGCGTTGGCATTGTCATTTCAGGAAGAAAATGAACTTGCAAAAGAAATTCCGAACACACTTAATATCACAATTGCCGAAGCATTGAAAATATCAAGCAATTTGCGAACATTATATAATGATGACCAACGCATCAAACGTGTTATCGATACGGCCTCGGGTTTGGAAAATATGCCGAAGGACTCGGGCACACACGCTGCGGGTGTTGTTATAACAAAGCTGCCTGTTGATAATTATGTGCCTCTTACATTATCAAAAAAGACCGGCGGTATTTCAACGCAATACAACATGATCGAAGTTGAAGAACTCGGCTTGATGAAGTTTGATTTTTTGGGACTGAGAAATCTGACAGTGCTTTATGATGCGCTTCATGAAGTAAAGAAAAAAGTCCCGGATTTTTCTCTTGAAATGATCCCCGAAGACGATGTGCCGACTTATGAAATGATATCACAGGGAAAAACCCTCGGTGTTTTTCAACTGGAATCAGAAGGAATGACATCCGTATGTGTGGGTATTGCTGCAAGAAGCATCGATGACCTTGCAGCAGTTATAGCACTTTACAGGCCGGGTCCCATGGAAGCGATCCCGACATTTATACAAAACAGCCGTGACCCGGCAAAAATCAAGTATATCGATCCTTCGCTCAGGCCGATATTGGATGTATCTTACGGATGCATCGTATATCAGGAGCATGTTATTGAGATATTGCGGAAGCTGGGCGGTTTTACTCTGGGGCAGGCGGATTTGATCCGCAGGGCGATGAGTAAAAAGAAGCAGGATGAAATTCAAAAAGAGCGGGACACATTCATTGACGGAGACAATGAAAGGGGTATCCCCGGTGCGGTCGCAAACGGAATTTCGCGCAATATCGCAGGACAGATATACGATGCCATAACTCCTTTTGCCGGATACGGTTTTAACAAACCGCATGCCGTGGCATATGCCATGATCGCATATCAAACAGCATATATGAAATGTCATTATCCCAATGAATACATGGCGGCACTTTTGTCTTCCGTTCTCGGACAACCCGAAAGTGTTGCGATGTACGCAGCCGAATGCCGTGAAATGGGGATCAGGCTCCTGCCTCCCGATATAAATGAATCATATGCAAACTTTGCGGTTTCGGGAAATGACTTGAGATACGGACTTGTTGCAGTAAAAAATATCGGACGCGGATTTATAAATGAAGTCACGGAAGAGCGAAACGAAAACGGTAAATTCAAGAGTTTTGAAGATTTTTGCAAACGAATGTACGGCGGAGACATAAATCGTCGTGCGCTCGAAAGCCTTATAAAGTGCGGTTGCTTTGACGGACTCGGTGCCAACAGGCGTCAACTGATGATGATATGCCAAACGGTTATAGACAGTGTTGTTGATCATAACAGGCGAAATGTTGAAGGACAAATCGATTTATTCGGGATGTCGGATGACGGCGGGGAGAAAGCATTCGGAACGATCGAGCTTCCCGATCTGCCGGAATATTCCAAAAGTGAACTTACTCGCATGGAGCGGGAAGTTACAGGTCTTTATTTATCGGGGCATCCGATGGACGAATATAAGAGTGTTGTTAAACGTGTTGATGCAGTCAACATAGGTGATGTTCTTGCAGCATTTTCGGGACCCGGTGAAAACAACACCGGTGACAGGAAAAAGATCGGATCATTTAAAGATAATCAAAAAATCACTCTTGCGGGTGTAATTGAATCGATAAAAACAAAACCGACAAGAAATAACTCCCTGATGGCATATCTGTCGATCGATGACGGCACGGGAACCATTGAAATGTTGGCTTTCCAAAGAGTCTTGGACGAATCGGGTGTTTACATGCAAATCGAGGCTCCGGTACTCGCATACGGAAGGATTTCCGAAAGAGATGACAAAGAACCGCAATTGGTGCTTGACATGCTCAGACCGATCACAGATTTGAATAATATGACGGCATATCCGAAAGAAACCTTCAGCGGGAACAGAAACGGAAGCGGGAGCAAAAACGGTAACGGCGGCAAAACTTTGTATGTAAAAATAAACAGTGAAACAAGCCCGCAATATGAACGTCTTAAACAAATACATATGATGTTTCCCGGACATGAACGAATGGTTATCCATTTTGAAGATTCAAAGAAAAATGTAGGAGCAGGCTGTGTTATTCATGAAGCATTCATCAATGAATTAAATACGATGTTGGGTTCTGAAAATATCGTGATTCGATAGATTTATGAAAGATAAGGTATAAAACATGAAAATCAGTTTTTACGGAGCGGCAAGAGAAGTAACGGGCAGTTGTTTTTGTGTTGAAGTCGGTAATAAAAGAGTTTTGATCGATTGCGGAATGCAACAGGGAGGGAGTAACGGATTCGGACAGGCTTTCCCGTTTCATCCCGGAGAAATCGACAGCGTTATAATAACCCATGCTCATATCGATCATTCGGGCAGGCTTCCGTTACTTGTTAAACAAGGTTTCAAAGGAAGTATTTATGCAACGGAACCGACATGCAAATTACTTGATATCATGCTTCGGGACAGTGCTCATATTCAGGAACTTGAAGCATTGTGGGCAACACGTAAAAAACGCAGAGCGGGTGATGCGGCTACCGAACCGCTTTATACAACTGAAGATGCGTTGCGAGTTTTCCCGCTTCTGGTACCGTGTCGTTACGATGAAATATTTGAAATAGACAATGAAAAAAGTATAAGGTTTACGGATGCGGGGCATCTGCTGGGTTCTGCATATGTTGAAATGTGGCTCGTCGATGATGACGGAAAAAAGAAAGTCGTTTTTTCGGGAGATATAGGAACACCGGGGCATCCGATCATACGCGATCCGCAGTTTATAGAAGAAGCCGATGTTGTAGTAATGGAGTCGACTTACGGAGATCGATATCATGAACGTTCATTTGATACGGTAACGGAGCTTGCCGCAGTGATCGAAACGACATTGGCAAAAGGCGGGAATGTTATATGTCCATCTTTTGCAATCGGGAGGACACAGGATTTAATATATCATATAAGAGAGATCAAAGAACGGGGTCTCGTGAAAAGCAATCCTGATTTTCTTGTTTATCTTGACAGTCCTCTGGCAAAAGCGGCAACTCAGTTATATTCGGAAGAACTGACTGACTATTTTAATAAAGAAACATTATCGCTTATCGAAAGCGGTGTCCGACCGTTATATTTTGACGGGCTTCGGATAATCGAAACAGCTGAGGATTCAAAAAAACTCAACGATGACAGAACTCCCAAAGTAATAATTTCATCAAGCGGTATGTGCGATGCGGGGCGTATCAGGCATCATCTGAAACATAATTTATGGCGTCGGGAGTGTTCTGTTGTATTTACCGGATTTCAGGCTCTCGGAACTCTCGGTCGTACGATCGTTGAAGGGATCGTTTCAAGTGTTTCGCTTTTCGGAGAGGAAATTGCCGTACGTTGTGATGTTCATAACTTCCGCAGTATGAGTTCGCATGCAGACAGAGAAGAACTGCTTAAATGGATCGGAGCATATAAGAAAAAACCGGAATGTGTTTTTATCGTTCACGGTGAAGAAGAAACATGCAAATCATTTGCACTCAGACTCATTGAACATGATTATAAAGCCATCGCACCGAAATATTCATCGGTTTACGATCTTATCAGTTACGAACCTATATTTGAAGGTCGTGATATTCTGCGACGGAGCGATCTTGAAAGACAGGACAGACGTGATTCACCGGTATTTCAACGTCTCATGCTTGCCGGCTTACGATTGGTTGAAGTTATTTCCCGTAATAAAGGCGGAGCAAATAAGGATTTGGCGAAGTTTGCGGATCAAATCGACTCATTATCGAATAAGTGGGACAGATAAAAGAAAAGAATCATAAAAAATGATTCCAATTTCAACAATTTATTGTTATAATGACCGAACGGAACACAGGAGGGTTAGTAATGAGCAAGGTTATAGCCGTTGCTTCCGGTAAAGGCGGAACGGGTAAAACGACAACAGTGGCGGCACTTTCTTCATGTCTGGCAGTGCTTGGTCACAAAACACTCTGTATCGACTTTGATGCAGAACTCAGAAATCTTGATCTTGCACTCGGTATGACCGATTTTACGGTCATGGATTTTATGGATGTCGTAAGCGGACGAATGGATATAATGTCTGCATGCAGCGAATCACCGAAAATAAAAAATCTATTCTTCCTGACAGCACCGACATCAAGCATTCCCGACGATGTTGATAAAAATGCATTAAAAAAAATGTTCGAAGATATACGTAACAACTTTGAATACTGTCTTATTGATTCCCCTTCCGGCATCGGACACGGATTCCGTCTTGCTCACGAAAATGCCGACATGTCGATAATCGTCACGATAGGTGAGCTTGCGGCGATCAGAGATGCAAACCTGACAGCAAACATAATACGTGAAATGGGTATATCGAATATAAGGCTTCTGGTCAACAGAGTACTGTCTAAAAATTACAAAGAGATCAGAACCACCGTAGACGATGTGATAGATACTGTCGGTGTACAACTGTTGGGTTTGATACCGGAAGACAGAAACATATTTTTATCTCAGCACAGAAACACACCGTTGATTTTATACAGTAAAAGATCGTCTGCATACGATTTTTTGGATGCGGCACGACGCTTGGCGGGTGATGACATTCCGCTTCAGCAATATAAATACTTTATTTTTTAATTATTTTCCGGGGGTGTCGATTTGAATATAGCATTGCTTGCACACGACAAAAGAAAAGAACTGATGGTTCAGTTTTGTATTGCTTACTGCGGTATACTCGCAGGACATTCGATATGCGCATCAAACACAACGGGGCGTCTTGTCAGTGAAGCGACAGGACTTCCCATTACATTATACATGTCGTGCAATCAAGGCGGCAGTCAACAGATCGGATCGCGCATTGCTTACAATGAACTGGATATGGTATTGTTTTTCTGTGATCCGCAATTGGTCGAAGAATATCACGGAAGCGTTACGGATATCGCAAGGTTGTGCGATCAGCATAATATTCCGTTTGCATCCAATGTAGCTACGGCAGAAGTTTTGATACACGGACTCAAACGCGGAGACCTCGACTGGCGAGATATAGTAAATCCAAAGATTTAGGAGCAGCTTATGAATAAGATAAAACCACGCACACTGTCCGGTTTTATGGAGCTTCTGCCTCCCGGACAAGTGTGCTTTGATGCGATGGTACGTAAATTGCAGGATTCGTTCTCTCTTTACGGCTTTACACCGCTTGATACGCCGCTTATGGAAACGGCAGAAATATTACTTGCCAAAGGCGGCGGTGAGACAGAAAAGCAAATTTATACATTACGCAAAGGTGATAACGATCTTGCGATACGATATGAATTGACAGCTTCTCTTGCCAAGTACGTTGCACTTTATTATAACGATTTGACATTTCCGTTTCGCAGGTATGAAATAAATAAAGTTTATCGAGGAGAACGTGCTCAGCGCGGGCGTTTTCGCGAATTTTATCAGGCAGACATCGATATAATCGGTGACGGCGGACTCGATATCATGAATGAAGCCGAAATACCGAGTGTGATTTACAGATGTTTTACTTCAATGGGGCTTGAACGTTTTATCATCCACATGAACAATCGTAAAGTTCTTAACGGTTTCTTTGAAATTATCGGTATAAAAACATCTGCTCCCGATGTAATGCGATCTGTCGATAAACTGAGTAAAATCGGAGCGGATAAATTGCGAATGATCCTGACGGATGATTTAAACCTTTCCGAAACACAGGCAGATGAAATAATCAATTTTACTACAAGTAAAGAAAACCCGTTTGATATATTAAACAAGTATAAAGGAAAAAACGAAACTTTCGATTTCGGAGCGGATGAACTGGAGTTATTAAGGAAGCATTTGGAAGGCTTCGGTGTTCCCGAAACGCATTATAAAATCGATGTTTCGCTTGCACGAGGGCTTGATTACTACACAGGTACGGTTTATGAAACATATTTAACAGACTTTCCCGAAGTGGGTGCGATTTGTTCCGGGGGCAGATATGATAATTTAGCAGAATATTATACCGACAGAAAAATGCCGGGTGTAGGGATTTCTATCGGTATGTCACGCTTATTTTTCATTTTACAAGATCAGGGGCTGCTTAATGATGTCTTTTTGACTGCACCTGCCGATGTTTTAATAATCCCGATGACACAGGAATTAACTCATGCCGTAAAACTTGCAACATCAATGCGTGAGTTCGGTTTACGCGTGCAAATATTTTCAGAAAGCAAAAAGTTTAAGGCAAAGGTTTCATATGCGGATAAATTAGGAATACCGTTTACGGTTTTTCTTGGTGAAGACGAAATAAATAAAGGTCTCATAACCGTTAAAGATATGATGAGCGGTGAACAAACGACAGCATCAGCCGGCATCTTGACAGCGGGTATATGTGATAAAGTAAAAACGCTCCGTGAAGGAGCACCGATCAAAGAAATACAGAAAGTTGATTAACTTGTGAAGATTTTTTTATACAGGATCATATGCGGCTTTTTTTTGGGAATCAGTATAGTAGCTCCGGGCTTCAGCGGAAGTCTTGTAGCTATAGCAATGGGTATTTATCATGAGTTTGTGCGAATAATTGCAAATCCGCTTAAAAAAATCAAACAAAACATTATATTTTGCTTACCGCTGGGGATCGGTTTGATATTCGCAGGAGTATTGTTTGTTATTACTTTCAGGCAACTGTTTGAATCATATGAAAAAGCGATTTACCTGCTGTTTGTCGGTCTTATTGCGGGAAGCATTCCTTTGGTTCTGTTTGAAGTCAAAAAAATCGGGTTTAAACCGTTTTATTTGATCGGAGCAATATGTGCCTTGATTTTGGCGGTTGCGATCGGTGTATTTGCATCCGGAGCGGGACTCATGTCGGGTGATACAGCGTCTGTGTCTGATTGGCCCGGCCTTGCATTGGGCGGATTCGCAGCAGGTGTTACGGCACTTATTCCGGGGATGAGTCTTGCAACTGTGCTTATACTTCTGGGAGTTTACAGTCCGCTTATATATGCTGCAGAAGCGCTTATACGAATGGATCTTTCTTATATCATACCGATCGGATTGTTCTTTATTTGCATGATTTTCGGATTGATGTCAACCGCAAAAGGTATCAAGTATATTTTTGAAAGATTTCCGGGATTTGCCAATACAACTGTTTTGGGCTTTCAGGCGGGTTCACTTATAAGTATTGCATATCAGAGTCAAAAAATCACAGATTCGAATTTTACATGGCTTCTCGGTGTTGTAATGATCATTATCGGACTCGGTATTTCTGCGTTATTTATTATAATGGGGAAAGTGATGAATAAATCCGAAACCGCCGATCCCGAAATTCCGGAGGATTTTCAAAACGCACAGACCGGTACGGAAGAACCGTAACAGATAAATATTACTGAGTACCTTTAAGTTCAATGATTCGGTCGCGCAGTGCAGCAGCATACTCGAATTCGAGAAGCTTTGCGGCGGCGGCCATTTCTTTTTCGAGTCTTTTGACTTCTTCATCAATTTCGCGTTTTGTCAATTTAATACCGTCAGAGGTCGCAATAGTTTCGCGTTTGGATATTTCAAGAAGTTCGCGTACATTTTTGATTATTGTTTTCGGAACGATCCCGTTTGCTTCATTGAATAATCTTTGAGTTTCGCGTCTTTTGTTTGTTTCATCAATAGCGACACTCATGGAAGGTGTTACCTTGTCTGCGTACATTATAACAAGACCGGAAGCATTTCTGGCTGCTCTTCCTATTGTTTGGATGAGAGAAGTCGCGCTGCGCAGAAAACCTTCTTTGTCGGCATCCAAAATAGCCACAAGAGATACTTCCGGTAAATCCAAACCTTCACGAAGGAGATTGATACCGATCAAAACATCAAACTCTCCCAAACGCAGATCGCGGATTATCTCCATTCGTTCGGTTGTAGAAATATCATGATGCAGATAACGTACACGAATACCCACTCCTTTAAAGTATGCAGAAAGATCCTCCGCCATTTTTTTTGTAAGAGTCGTTACAAGAACACGCTCATCATTTGCACTGCGAAGATTTATTTCAGCAATGAGGTCGTCGATTTGTCCGTTGACGGGGCGAACCGAAATTTCGGGATCGAGTAATCCTGTCGGACGGATAACTTGTTTTACGACCTGACTTGATCGTGATTGTTCATATTCACTCGGTGTGGCGGAGACATATATAACCTGATTGAGTCGTTCGTTGAATTCATCGAAATTAAGCGGTCTGTTGTCATATGCCGAAGGTAAACGAAAACCGAACTCCACAAGATTGTCTTTTCTGGATTTGTCACCTGCGTACATTGCACGTACTTGCGGCAGGGTGACATGGCATTCATCGACAAACATAAGATAATCGTCCGGAAAATAATCGAGTAAAGTCATCGGTGCGCTGCCCGGTGTTCGTCCCGTTATAATACGGGAATAATTTTCGATCCCGTTGCAATATCCGAGTTCGGTGAGCATTTCAATATCGTACATCGTTCGTTGTTGTAAGCGTTGGGCTTCGACGAGTTTTTTGTTTTCTTCAAAGTAATCCAGGCGATCATTCATTTCTGTTTTGATTTCGGCTATCGCATTTTGGATTTTTTCTTCCGTTGTTACATAATGTGAAGCAGGATAGATTGCAGCATGTAAAAGCTCTCTTGTCGGAGTGCCTGTTATAACATGTACTTCGCTGATCCTGTCGATTTCATCACCGAAGAATTCCACTCTTATTGCATGATCGTGTGCATATGTCGGGTAAATTTCGACGGTGTCTCCTCTTACACGAAATGCATTGCGCTCAAATGCAATATCGTTTCGTTCATAACGTATTTCAACAAGTTTTTTAAGAAGATCTTCACGACGCCATGCGGCACCTTTTCGTAAAGAGATGACCATACTGCTGTAGTCTATAGGGTCTCCAAGGCCGTATATACAACTGACGGAAGAGACTACGATTACATCTTTTCGTTCAAACAAAGAAGATGTTGCCGAATGTCGCAAACGTTCGATCTCATCATTTACCGAACTGTCTTTTTCTATATAAGTATCTGTATGCGGTATGTAAGCTTCGGGTTGATAATAATCATAATAACTGACAAAAAATTCAACGGCATTCTCGGGAAAGAATTCGCGAAATTCACTGCATAACTGTGCTGCGAGTGCTTTGTTATGCGCAAGGACGATTGTGGGTTTTTGCACTCGTTCAATTATTTTTGCCATTGTATAAGTCTTACCCGAACCCGTAACTCCGAGTAATGTTTGTTCTTCAAAATCCATTTCAATTCCGCCTGCGAGCTTGTCGATTGCTTCGGGCTGACCGCCTGCAGGTTTGAAATCGCTTATTACTTTAAATTCCGGCATGGTTACCTCTGTTTATCGATATATATTATTTGCCGCCGTATTGAGTTAAATAATTTTCGATTTTTGATATACGTTCATCTCCTTGCGGGAATGATTCGATGATATCTCTTGCATTTATGATCGTATACACATTAATATTGTGTTCGTTTTTCAGTTCATTTAAAGTTGTTTGTTCACCGGTTCCGCGTTCCATTCTGTCAACAGAGACAAACAGTGCGGTAACGGTAATGTCGGCGAGTTGTTTTAAAAGAAGCAGGCTTTCTCTTACTGCGGTTCCTGCAGTGACAACATCTTCGATTATCAGTATTCTGTCACCGTCTTTCGGTTTATATCCAATGACGGATCCGCCTTCTCCGTGGTCTTTGACTTCTTTGCGATTGAAAAAATACGGAACATTTATACCATGATTGCGATACAGAGAAGATGATGTTGCTGCAACCAATGTTATGCCTTTGTAAGCAGGACCGAAAAGTACATCATATTTTTCTCCGCTTGAAACGATAAGGTCGGCATAATAATCGCCGAGGACAGATATATGCATTCCGGTTTTGTAATTACCCGTGTTGACAAAGTACGGTGTTTTACGACCGCTTTTTGTTGTAAAGTCACCGAATGTAAGCACTCCCGCATCCTGCATGAAATCAATAAATTCATTCTTGTTTCCCACTGTTGTACCCCCTTAAAACACATTCTCAATATTATACAGCATCCTGCACTTCAAAACAATAAATTAAGATACCATTTTAAATTAAATCCCGGTATAATATCCCGATGTATTAGATCGGATTTGAAAGGACAAAAATATGAAGCGTACAAATTATTGCGGTGAATTGCGAGCCGATGATATCGGGAAAGAAGTATGTGTTTGCGGATGGGTACAACGCAGACGTGATCTCGGGCATTTACTGTTTACAGATTTACGAGACCGAACCGGTATATTACAGTTGGCTTTCGATGATGATACGTGCAGGAATATATTTGATTCGGCATCTTCGTTGCGAAACGAGTTTGTTATACAAGCGATCGGATCTGTCCGTGAACGTTCGGCGAAGAACCCTCAATTGCCGACAGGTGATATTGAGCTTGAAGTGACATCTCTTGAAATATTGGCGAAATCCGAAACACCGCCTTTTGAAATAGAAGAAAACTCAGATGTTAATGATGCATTATTATTAAAATATCGATATCTCGATTTGCGTCGACCTGATATGCAACGATATATTGCACTTCGTCACAGAGCCGTGAAAATAACTCGCGATTATTTTGATGAAAACGGTTTTTATGAAATAGAAACACCGATGCTTACAAAGTCGACTCCCGAAGGAGCGCGTGATTATCTTGTTCCGAGTCGTGTACATCAAGGGAAATTTTATGCTCTGCCGCAATCTCCGCAACAATACAAGCAATTATTAATGATTGCGGGATTTGACAGGTATTTACAAATCGTGCGTTGTTTCAGAGATGAAGATTTACGTGCGGATCGTCAACCGGAATTTACTCAAATCGATTTGGAAATGTCTTTCATCGATCAGGAAGATATAATAGCAATTAACGAAGGATATATTAATCGTTTATTTAAAGAAGTTTTAGATGTTGATGTTGAATTGCCGATCAAACGGATAACATATAAAAATGCAATGGAAAGATTCGGTTCGGATAAGCCTGATATGAGGTTTGGTCTTGAACTTTGCGATATCAGCGACATTGTCGGTAAATGTGAATTTAAAGTATTTTCGGAGCCTGTTGCACAAGGCGGCAGTGTAAGAATGATTTATGTACCCGGTGGCGGCTTAATGCCGAGAAAGCAAATCGATTCATTGGTTGAATTTGTAAAAACATACGGTGCCAAAGGACTGGCTTGGGCAAAATTCGGTGAAGATTATCCAAGTACTGCAGAAGGAAGCTTTTCATCATCTTTTTCAAAATTCCTGACAGAAGAAGAAAACAATGCAATAATCAATCGTGCGGGAGCAAAACCCGGCGGATTAATATTGATTGTTGCTGATGCAAAAGACGATGTTGTTTTTGCATCACTCGGTGCGCTTCGCTCAGAATGTGCAAAGCGATTGGATTTTATTAAAAAAGATGTTTATGAATTTATTTGGGTAACAGAATTCCCGTTATTTGAATACTCCGAAGAAAACGAACGTTTTGTCGCAAAACACCACCCGTTTACGGCTCCGATGGATGAGGATATCGAGTTACTTGAAACTGATAAAATAAATTGTCGTGCGATTGCATACGATCTTGTTCTGAACGGATCGGAACTCGGCGGCGGTTCGATCCGCATCAACACACCCGAAATGCAAAAACGCATGTTCAGAGCACTGGGCTTTACGGACGAACAGGCACAGGAACAATTCGGTCACCTTATCGATGCATTTAAATTCGGCGCTCCTCCCCACGGCGGCATTGCATACGGTCTCGACAGAATAATCATGCACCTCGCCGGCTTAGGCAACATCCGCGACGTCATCGCCTTCCCCAAAGTCCAAAACGCTTCAGAACCCATGACCGCCTGCCCGGACATCGTCGACGTAAAGCAACTCGACGAACTCGGCATCAAGCTTAAATAACTATTGTATTCAGTGAAAATTTATGCTATGCTGTTTTTCGTTCAGCAATAAACGGGCATAGCTCAGCTGGTAGAGCGGCGGTCTCCAAAACCGTAGGCCGAGGGTTCAAATCCTTCTGCCCGTGCCAATATTCAATAAATGACAACTCTTGATTCGAAGTGAATGGTGAGTTGTCATTTGTTGTGCATTCATATCATTTGCGCTTTATTTCGGTATGAATAATGAACGCTGTGTGAATACATAATGAACATAAAATGAATTTATTATGAAATTTTTATGAAAAAACGCTAAAGTTATTTGTTCACAGTTCGATAACATTTATATGGGACGGATTCCCAAATATAGCGGCACAGGATGAATCGCTTAAATAAAGTGTGATTTGCTGATGCTGTCAGGGGAGATGGACATTATGCAAATCTTAAATTCTTACATCACAAATACACGCGTTTCTAACGGATTAGAACCGGTATCTGCAAACAATGAAACATTTACAAATACAACGAGAGCAACGCTGCCTGACAGTGCGGCTTTAAATGATATACCGTTAAATCAACCGACATTTGTTGATGAACATGTGACGATAAAGTATGAAGTCAACGAATTGTTGCAACAATTTTACGAGTGGATACGTGTGTCGTCGGAAAGCAGACGTATGGAAACTCTGTATAATGTCTTGTTCAGAGAAAGTCAGGGGAGTTCGGAGTTGTTCGGAAAAATAATGGACATTGCCAGACGAATCATGAGAAACGAAGACGTTTCGGCGGAAGAAATACAATTCCTTATGGAACACAACCCGCGATTACTGTATGTGGTGACAGTCATTAAAGATGAATCATCCGGTGATGACGGTAAAGAAAGAAGACGCGCAAGGGATCGAAGAGGTAAAGACCGCAGATCGGCATCCAGAAGACGAGATCATTTTTATACCGGCAATCAATCATCCGAAACCGCCGGAATCATACTTTCGGAAAGAAAAAACCCTGCCATACCTCATGAATTGGCTAAACAAATTAATTCACTTCTGGTAAAAACATCAATGAAAAAAATATATGAAGCAACAAGAAAAAAGAAAAACCATTTATCGATATCTGTAAATACAATTATCACAAGCACACAAGATACTGCACGCTGAGTTCGTTATTTATACGTACCGAGCTCCAAAACTTTGTCGATATAATACCGGAAGGTGTCGTACTCGACGGTTTTCGGTATGGAGTGGTCGCTGTGAGCTATGTAACCGTAGCCTTGCATGACGATGGGGATTTTTGATTCGAGTTCAGCGTCGATTATTGCTCTGTCGTTCGAATAGAGCGCCCGAACGTCTATACCGCCGAAGAGAACGATTTTATCTCCGTGATTGCGATGGATGCGCAGAAGGTCCATGCCGGCTTTTACTTCAATGACCTGAAGACAATCCATACCTGCATCGATCATGTGAGGGAGCAGGGGTTCGACAAAGCCGCAAGAATGTACGATGACTTTTAAGCCAAGTGAATGTGCATAATCGAAAGCATATTTATGGCTCGGGTATATCAGTTCGCGATAATGCTCGGGAGACATGAAGGGTTTTCCTTTAAAGCCCATATCTTCATAATAGAAGATTCCGTCAGGTAAACCTTCCTGCTCGAATAAGATTTTTTGAAGTTCGACAGATATTTTTATATATGTATCTGCCATATCAAGGATCCATTCAGGGTCATCGATCATTCCTACCAGCATCTCTTCATGACCGCATACAGGATGCATGCATTCAAACGGTAATACACCCGAGAAGTTAAAGAAGCGACCTGCATCTGCGGCTTCTTTTTTTACTTTTCTGTATTGTTCAAAATTGATCCTGCGCGGATCGGGTGTGAGCATATGTTTGACCTTATCCCAATCTTCGCGTGATTTTATTGAAAAATCCACATGCTCCGGTGTTGTATCGTGGTGTTTATGACGTTTGAGCAATGCACCGTTTCCGTCTTTTACAATAATTGTATCTTCTGTTTCCGATATGACTTCCGGTATAAAATCCATATCGAGGACTGTACTGAGCGGCCATGAACTGCTCATGTCAAATCCGAAATGATCATCGTAATTTTCCCCTTCTTTGATTTTCCCTTTTTTCAGATAATCAGCATGTGTATCTGTCCAAAAATGTTCGTAAATACCTATGCGATCGACAGGTTGGCGGTTTAAAATGTTTGTAATACGTTCTTTGCCGGTCATAAAAGTAACCTCCATAAATTATCTGTTATATTGAATTTTATTTATTCAGCATTAATGAAGCTTCGTTATCAAACATGAAGATGATATTATCATGATTTCGGAATAAGGAAGCCGGTACATCCGCAGTACAGGGGCCTGAAACGGAAGCTGAGACAATGGGTGCCTTTTCGGCACCTGTTGCCATTATAACAATGTTTTTTGCATTATAAAGTGTTCGCCAACCTATCGTGATCCCCTTAGTGACAGGAAGGCTTTCTCCGAAATATTTTTTACTGACAGACTTTGTTGTTTCATCCAAAGAAACGGTAAAACATCCTTCGATATCCGGAGTTCCGGGTTCGTTGAAACCAATATGTCCGTTCATTCCGATGCCCAGAATCGTATAATCTATACCTCCGTGAGTTGCGATCTGAGATTCGGTTTCACGACATTGCTTTTCTGTGTCGGTTTCCAATCCGTCAAACATAAATATTCTTTCTTTTTTGATATGTTCATATATTGTGTCATGCATAACTTTGAAACATGATCCTTTGTCATCTGCCCCAAGACCGATCCATTCATCCAAACCGACATAATAAACCGAAGACAAGTCGATTTCTCCTCTATATTGCATGGCAACCAACTCGCGATATGCACCGAGCGGTGTGTTACCGGCTGCGAAGCAAATCAAAGATCCGGGGTTTTTATTAATATAATCGGCTGCGTGCCTTGCAACAGTTAAGGATAAATCATTATAATTTTTATGTACCTGAATATTCATAAATATCTCCGTTCAATGAACTCGCTTCAGTATACCTTTATGACATGTATTTGTATACATATAATTTCGGCATAATAAACCAAAAAAACAAACCTTATCATTAACTGTTGACAATGATACTGAATTGATTTATTTTTTGATGTGAAAGATCGAATTTTAATTATCGGAGGCTTTTATGAATAATGAAACAACGGTAAATTTGCAAGATTGTATGTTTGGTGATAAAGAACGCGCATTCATTGAACACGGGGGTTTGGAAGTTTCACTTTTTCGATACGAAACAGGTGTCGCCGGATTGCGCGTAATCAACAATCGCGGCAGTATCATAATTTTGCCTTACCAGGGACAGCAAATATGGCGCTGTTTTTTTGATGACCGTGAATTGACGATGAAATCAATGTTTGATGTACCC
>Ga0123356_10003019_pt1 | contig 17773 bp, 12 predicted proteins | sample TergutEmb28metaG_2_FD_92546 | JGI IMG/M metagenome (GOLD analysis project Ga0123356, IMG submission 92546) | Embiratermes neotenicus P3 segment gut microbial communities from Petit-Saut dam, French Guiana - Emb289 P3 | ecosystem: Host-associated > Arthropoda: Insects > Digestive system > Gut ...
CGATGCCGGACCGTTTGCCAGCGCAACACGGGCGCGACCATGTCCCCGTTCAACGGATTCTTGTTTCTGCAGGGAGTTGAGACCCTGGCGCTGCGCGTCGAGCGCCACGTGGAGAACACGCGAAAGGTCGCAGAATTCCTGCGGAGACATCCTCAAGTAGAGTGGGTTAACTATGCCGGATTTCCCGACAATCCCCTCTACGCGATGGCGCAGAAGTATATGGGAGACAAGCGCTGCTCACTGATGACCTTCGGGGTGAAAGGCGGTTTCGAAGCCGGCAGGAAGTGCTTCAATGCGTTTCGCTTGTTCAAGCGCATGGTGAACATGGGTGATTCCAAGTCGCTCTCATGCCACCCCGCGTCGACTACGCACCGACAGCTGACTCCTGAGGAGCAGGCGAAAGTAGGGGTAACGCCGGAGATGCTTCGATTGAGTGTAGGCATCGAGCATATCGACGACATTTTGGAAGACTTGATGCAGGCATTGGAAACAACGAAGAGGTAATTCTGGGGGAAATGACATGCCACTAATCATCGAAGGCGGACGAGTGCCGAGTCTCTGGGCGGAGCGGTGTGCTTCGAACTTCGTGATTCCGATCGACAGCCGTTTGCGGAGGTCGGAGGGTCTCAATCTCGCTCTCATCAACAACATGCCGGATGCCGCGCTGGAAGACACGGAGCTGCAGTTCTTCGAGCTTCTCGACATGGCATCCGGAAACGTCCCGGTTTTTATCAGGCTCTATTCGCTGACGGGAGTTCCGCGCACGGATCGTGGACTGCGCCACCTAAACAGCTTCTATCATCCTTTCGACGACCTGTGGGAGAGCCGGTTTGACGGGGTGATTGTCACCGGCACCGAGCCCCACCACGCGAATCTACGAGACGAACCTTACTGGAACCTGATGGTGCGAGTCTTCGATTGGGCTGAGCGCAATACGAGTTCAACCATTCTTTCCTGTCTCGCGGCGCATGCAAGCGTGCTGTATTGTGCGGGAATCAAGCGTCATCCGTTGCCCGACAAAAAGTTCGGTGTATTCGATGCGGTCCGGAATGTCGATCATCCACTCATCAGCCACGGGACAAATGCCGTGCGCTTCCCGCATTCGCGATGGAATGAAGTCAGAGAAGATGAACTCACCTCCGCCGGCTACATTGTCGTCACAAAGTCGGCCGATGCAGGCGTCGATCTTTTCCTGAGGAAAATGAAGCATAGCCTGTTCGTGCACTTTCAGGGACATCCCGAGTACGGCGCGCAGACCTTAGCAAAAGAGTTCCGGCGTGATGTAAAGAGATTCCTCCGGCGCGAACGAGAAACCTATCCGAACATGCCGCATGGCTACTTCAGCGAAGCATCCCTGCGAGTGCTGAACGACTTCCGCGCGAAGGCGGTGGCTGACCGGTGCGAAGAAATGATGGAGTCGTTTCCTGAGTGGGTCATCAATGGCCTCGAACGCTCCTGGGAGTCTTCGGCCAACGGTGTGTACCGCAACTGGATGAGCTTCCTCGCGTCCCGGAAGGCAGAGACTTCCTCATTTACCTCCTTTGCGTGCGTTGGATCCGACCGATCCGCGTCCATCATCAACAACCAGAATACACAGCCTTCTTCCTCCGCAGCTCAGTAAAGAACACTGAGGTGACACTTCGTTCATGCAAACCACAGACATCAAGCAAGAAAACCGTAGCTTTCTGGTCGCGTCCTTCCTGGCTCGCCACGGCGAACGGTTGCGCGACGACGGATCGCTGTTGGGAGAGGTGATCGACTTGACAGGAGTTCTCGAATGGGTGAACTTTCTCCAAGAGCGCTTCCCGATCACCCGTTGACCACGACATACTGGATCCACAGAACCTCGCTAAGTAAACAGCCTCGTGGCTTACGTGTCGAACCAACTGGCCAATGATCGCGAAAGGCTAAAGATAGGTAAAGATAAAGAGAGGCTCATGGTTGACCTTCTCCTCGGCGAAATCTTAAGCTCTCTTCCCAAGCGCACCATCGACGTGGTGAAGCCCTGGGCCGACGGTTGGCCGGACCACCCTGCTCTAGTTGAGGATGGTGGTGCATGGAGCTATGGCGAATTGGCGCGGGTATTGGCGCAGACAGAGGCCTGGCTCACGGACTCGGGAGTTCGACCCGGCGACCGTGTGATGATCGTCGGCGAGAACAGCCGTGCCTTTGTCGCCATTTTCCTCGCGGTGGCTGGCCTTGATGCGTGGCCCGTGTTAGTCAACGCGCGTCTTTCGGCCCGTGAAATCGATGCCATCCGCGCTCACTGCGGCGCTCGCCGCACGATCTTCACCACCCATGTCTCGCCACACGCCTTGGCGCATGCCAACCGGCTTGGCGCTCTCATGGAAGGCCTGCCGCACCTGGATTCGATTGGCCTCGGCCCGCTTGACCAAAATGTCCACCAGGAGCCTATCGAGGACGATCCGACGAGCCGCATCGCGACGGTCATCTACACCTCGGGATCTACAGGTCTTCCTAAAGGTGTGATGCTGACCCACCGCAATCTGCTATACATCGCGGAGGTGTCGGCCAGAATCCGCTCGCTTACTCCCACCGATCGGTTGTACGGCATCTTGCCGATGTCGCACGCCGTTGGCCTTTCGGTTGTTCTGCTGGGAGCTTTGCTGAGGGGAGCAACCGTCTATCTCACGCCGCGTTTTGATCCCATGACAGCGCGAAAGGCGCTCGAGCGCGATGGTTTGACGATCGTATTAGGAGTGCCGTCGATGTTTTCGCAGTTTCTGCAATATGCAAAGTTGAGGGGATTGAAATCTTTGCGCTTTCCAGCTCTCCGAATTATTTCCTCGTCCGGTGCTCCCCTCGATATCGCAACCAAGCGGGCCACAGAAAATCTCTTCGGTCTTCCTTTGTACAACGGCTACGGCATCACGGTCTGTTCGCCCACGATCGCGCAGATCCGCATCGAAATGCCGCGGAACGATACTTCCGTCGGACAGCTGCTGCCAGGAGTCGAGGCGCGATTCATGGGGCCGAATCAGCAGGAGGTCGAGCCCGGAGAAGTCGGCGAACTATGGCTGCGGGGACCCAATATCATGAAGGGATACTATCGCGATCGCGAAGCCACCGCGGCCGCTATCAATGCCGAAGGATGGTTCAATACCCGCGACCTCGCGAAACTGGAGGATGGAAATCTCTTTGTCGTCGGGCGTACGAAGGATCTGATCGTTCACAACGGCTTCAATGTCTATCCCGTGGAAGTCGAAGCCGTTTTGAATGCTCATCCTGAAGTTGTCCACTCCGCCGTTATCGGCCGGTCCGTAGGGGGAAACGAAGAGGTCGTCGCTTTCGTGCAACTACTTCCGGATTCGACGTTGACCTCAGCCGATCTCGCCGACCATTCGGCCTCGCGCCTCGCGCTGTATAAGAGGCCAGCGCGAACTGTGATTGTTCCTTCGATGCCGGTCACGCCGACCGGGAAAATCGTAAAGGCCGAGCTGGCTAAACTGCTGGAGGATCCAGCATTCTTGAAGCCTGCACGAACGCACTCCGACCCTACGCTTGTTGCAAAGAGTGACTAAACTCGGTTCATCAGGAATCGGCACGCGAATGTCGACTCTTCCCTTAGTGTGCGGGTTCTGCCCTGCTAGGAATCCGCCGTCGAGAACTATCGTCTGTCCTGCCATCAAAAGACGCTTGATCGGAACACATCCACACCATCGCGTCGGCAATTTCCGAGGTTTTTCTAAAACGCCTGATCGGATGGCAGGTTAGAAGATACTTACGTACATTGGCGAAAGACACGCTCGGAGAGAGGTTCCTTTACGAGAGCCGGAGAAACAGCGTTAACGCGAATACCGCTTGTCGCTGTTTCCAACACCGCGGATCTTGGTTAAGCCAATCAACCCCGTGTTTACCGACGCTGTAAGCCGCTGCTCCGGCCGAGCCAACCCATCCTAATGATCGGCGGCATGTTCACGATGGCTCTGCTCCCTTGCTGTTTCAGCATTTGCTGAATCTCGCACTCCAGGCAGAGCCAGACGCTTTTAATTAACGTCTCAACTTTCGACACTTTCGAGACGTCCGCTTTCACAAACAACCCTTCGCCGCAGGCGGCGCGGATCATCTCCGTTGTTTTGTCGCCCTCTGCCTCCTTACGCCGCGCAAGCACTTTTGCCCCGTTTGCCATATTTTCCGGTTCATGTCAGCCCACTAGAAAACAACCGCGAGGTGCAGTGGTGCGGCAGATTCATCTAGATCTACCCATGACCAGTGGGTCTATCTCCCGTTTTCTTGAGTTTCTGACGCCCATCTGGGGGCGCGTTCTGCAGAGGCAGGCTGTCAGTTCTGATGAAAACTTCCTCGATTTTGGCGGTCCTCCAGAAGCTGCAATGGAGCTGTTTACCGAGATCGGGCGCTTGTACGGGCGCGAAATTTGCCCACTGCTGATCTATCAGGCTCCTACGCTGTTGAAATTGGCGGGGGTTTTAGACCACCCCGAACCGCCTGCCGTCGCGTCGCTCCTGCCTCTCAACACTGCATCGGGCAGGCCGCCAATCTTTATCGGCCACGGCATCGGTGGTACTGTGATGGGTTTTTCTCAGTTGGTACAAAGTCTGCGATCTCCACTCGCCATCTATGGAATGCAGGCAAAGGGCGTGGACGGACGACATCCCCCGTTCGACCGCATTGAAGACATGGCACTGTATCATCTCGAGTCAATTCGGCGATTGCAGCCTCGTGGTCCCTACTTCCTGATCGGATATTCCTTAGGGGGAAATGTTTCGATTGAGATCGCAAGGCGACTGATGGAAAGTGGACAGGAAATCGGGCTACTGATTTTGCTGGATTCGTATCCGGATATTCGGCAATTGAAACTCAGACAGAGGGTACGGTTAACCTGGCAACGGGCAAAACAACGCGCGAGCGCCCTTCGGCACGGCCCGCGGAGTCGTCAGAAGGCCTCCGACTTGCACATGTTTCCCGCAATGAGGTCGGCCCTGAATCGTGTCATAGCGGCACAATACGAGGCTCTTAGAAGGTATAAGCCTTCTTTTTACCCCGGAAAAATAGTGTTCGTCCGCGCCTCAAAGATCTCTCATTTCCCCGACAATCCCAGAGCTGTTTGGGGACATTTGGTGCGAGAGATCGAGTTCCACTCTGTCCCTTGCGATCATCAATCCATGCTCACCACTCATGCCGATATGATCGCTGCGATCATTCAACGGTGCCTGCAGACCGCCTTAGCAGCGTAGGAACTGGAGCGACGGGATTCTGGAAAGGTAGAACGCCAGATCATCGACCACATTTCCGGATTGACGATCGCGCAAACTGGGCGATCAGGCGAGATTTGTCTCCGGATTTAATCAGTTAGAGATAAGACATGGCGCGTGGAATTCATCTGGGCGTGTACACGCTGCTCATTGCGGCGGGAATGCTAACTGCCTGTTCGCATCAGCGGAAGACTACATCCAGCAAATGGAATCCGAGAACAGCTGCGGCTTACCTGGATGCCCGAGAAGTTGCGTGGATGCGATGGCCGGGCTCCGCTCGTGACCACGATACCTTTTGCGTGTCATGCCATACTGTGGTGCCTTATGCTCTTTGCCGCCAAGCACTCCGTTCGGACATGGGAGAGCAAGGGGGATCGTCGGAGGAGCGCAAGATTCTTGATGACGTGGCGAAACGGGTCCGGCTCTGGAAGGAAATAGGCCCCTACTACTCCAATCAGGGATACGACGGCGCCAAGCCATCGGAATCGCGTGGGACAGAAGCGGTTCTAAACGCCCTGATCCTCGCGATTAACGATGCTCGCGCTGGGAAGCTGAGCGATGTCACCAGATCTGCGTTCGCAAATATGTGGGCATCACAATTAACGGACGGCGATGCGAAAGGTGCCTGGCCCTGGTTGCGTTTCGGCATGGAACCGTGGGAGGCAAATGACTCGCAGTACTATGGAGCTGCTGTCGCCGCTGTGGCCGTTGGCATCGCACCCGAGAATTACCGTTCTTCTCCTGATGTCCAGCCCAAGCTCGACCTGTTGCGCAACTATCTGGATAGCAAGTACCCGTCGCAATCGGTAATCAATCACGTCGTGCTCTTGTGGGCGTCTTCAAAGGTATACGGCCTCGTCGACTCGGAGCGGCAAAAGTCGATTGTTCAAGAGGTCGCCAGCGCTCAACAGTCCGACGGGGGTTGGGAACTCTCTTCTCTTACGTGGCCTTCAGGCTGGAGTATGCGCTCGATTGTGAGAAGACGTTTGCGGTCCGATTGGACTTGGCAGGATTCCGAAAGTGATGGTTACGCGACCGGTCTAATCATATTCGTTTTGCAGGAAGCCGGGATATCGGCCCAAAACACAACCGTCCAGCGTGGCCTTGCCTGGCTCGCGAGCAATCAGAGCTCGACAGATGGTTCCTGGCCTTCCGTCTCTCTGACTCAGCGTCGGAGTCCGTCTTCGAACGTTGGCCACTTCATGAGAGATGCTGCAACCGCTTACGCCGTGCTAGCCCTAACCGAGAGCAACAGCGCTTCAGTTCCGAACAAGGCTATACCCGGCGGGTATTAAACATCCTTTGCGCCTTTAACGGTTCAATTGTTGTTGTGTTGGAGCGCATCGGCTGCCTCTTTCGGAATAAATCACCAGCCTGCGCCTTTGAATCCTTGGACACGGAGAGAACTCCTGAAGCGGCCCGCCCCCATGAGGATCACCATTGAACGAACAATCCGTAGGCCTGCGACACAAAGCACAACTTCTGTGTGTCTTGGCTGTTTTGGCGGTTCTCGCCGCGACACTCTGGCCATTCAACCCTTTTCCGCCAAACGGCGTTACCTGGTTGCGACGCTCAGCCGGCCTTAGGTTTGAAAAGGATGCCGTGGTAGTCAGTTCTGCGCCTTTGCTGCCACCGCAGAATGACGTTGAATCCTACACGCTTGAACTCTTGGTTCGCCCTGCAAAGGTGACGGGATCACAGACAATCTTGGGGTTTTACCGTCCGGGTCGGACGACACAACTTCTGGTACGGCAGTACGAGGATGGCTTGCTGGTGACACGTGATGCTCGCATAGATTCCGACCCGACCAAGACAATCAAGTTCGACGTCGATCACGTCTTTACCATGGGCAGACTCGTCCTCGTAACCATCTCGTTTGGCCTTGACGGAACGGCCGTGTTTCTCGACGGGCAGCTGGCTGAGCACATTCGCAGCTTCAAGATTTCGCGAAATGAACTATCGGGTGCTGAGCTTATTGTCGGAACTTCACCGGTGACGTTCCATCCGTGGAAAGGTGATTTGTGTGGTCTCGCGATCTATGCCAAAGAGTTGACGCCGGCTGGGGCGCTCGAGCACTACAAGAAGTGGATGGAGCAGGACACAGACTGGGATCTAAAGGATGCCCTCGCGCTATATGATTTTGACGGGAAGGCCGCACGCGAGGTTCACGACAAGGCGCCCGCAAGACCGAATCTCGAGATACCGGAGACTTTTTTCGTTCCGCACAAGGAATTCCTGCGCTCTCCTGCCTCTGAATTCAAACCCAATTGGAATTATGTGGTCGATGTATTGCTGAACATCGCCGGCTTTGTTCCTCTCGGCGTGATCGTCTGTGCATACCTCCTGTGGAGCACGAGTCGTCGAAAGGCGATCACGATCACCACAGTCGCATGTGCCCTGTTAAGTCTCACAATCGAAATTCTGCAGTACTACATTCCCCGGCGCGGTTCCGGGATTACAGACGTCATTACAAACTCTCTGGGTGCTCTCATTGGGGCGATACTCTTGCAGTTTGGATGGGTCCGACGCACACTAGAAGAGATGAAATTAATGCGGAGGATCTGATGTTGGTTCTGATTTCGTGCCATTCCGTGCGTTACGGTTCGCTATCAACGTCGATTTCTTTCCCGGTCTAAGCGGCTCTCGGGACAGCAAATGTGTTTCAGGGAGTGGATTCTCATGGAGAGTGGAAAATACGCAGATACGGATGGGGCGATCGTCGGTATGGCTTGATCGGCGCGAGTTGGGCGGCGCAGTATTTGGCAGGCGTTTTGATGACATTGCGACCGATCCGGAGCCAAACCGCAGCAAGTTCCGAGTAAATCTCAAAACCCATGACAGGCGCGGAAGCTCTCGTCCAATCGCTCGTGGTCGGCGGCGTAAGTATCTGTTTCGCAAACCCGGGTACCTCGGAGATTCACATTGTTGCGGCTCTCGATCGCGTACCCGGAATGCGTTCAGTCCTTGGACTATTCGAGGGTGTCGTGACCGGTGCGGCCGACGGATATGCTCGTATGGCGGAGAAGCCAGCGTCTGCGCTCCTGCACCTCGGCCCGGGATTGGCCAACGGACTAGCCAATCTCCACAATGCCTACCGCGCACGCGTTCCCATCATCAATTTGGTAGGGCAGCATCCGACTTTTCATCTTTATCACGACACACCACTTACTTCGGACATCGAGGGTATCGGGCGCCCTTATTCGAAATGGCTGAAGACCTCAACTTCGCCGACAGCAGTTGCCTGCGACGGAGTTGAGGCCATCGTCAAAGCTTGCAGCCCTCCAGGCCAGATTGCGACTCTCATTGTTCCAGCGGATGTGGCATGGAGTGAAGGAGCAGCAGTGGCTGCACTCCGAGCGATCCCGGCTGCCGCCGCTCCTGGTACTGAAGCGATCGATCGGGCGGCAGAGATGCTGCGCTCCGGAGCGCGCACGGCATTGCTGCTTTCAGGGAAAGCGTTGTACGGCGAAGGATTGAGGCACGCTGGACGAATCGCGTCGGCGACCGGTGCGAAGTTGCTCTCTCCGTATCCTTTCACCCGCGTGGAGAGAGGCGCCGGGGTTCCGCAGGTGGATCGCGTCGCTTATATCCTGGAGCAGGCGAAAGAGCAGTTAGCCGAATTCCACCAACTCATTCTCGTCGGCGCAAAGCCGCCAGTGGCGTATTTTGCCTATCCAGGCAAAGACAGCAGTCTGACACCGACGGACTGCCTGATCCACACTCTGGCTCGTCCGGAAGAAGACCTGATCGGGGCCCTTGCTGCCTTGGCAGATGCGCTGTCTCATCGAAGACAGGATGTTCCTACGCCACAAACTGCTGACCCGCAGCAACCGACAGGACAGATCACTTTGCCTGGTATTTCGGCGGTGATCGGTGCGTTGATTCCCGAAAATACAATCCTGATTGAAGAGTCGATGACCTCTGGTCGCGGACTTATGCCGGCCACGCGCAACTCTCCTCGGCATGAGTGGTTGGGAAATACGGGCGGCGCGATCGGCATCGCACTTCCGTTGGCGGTCGGCGCCGCGGTCGCAGAACCCGAACGGCGGGTTCTTTGTCTCACTGCGGACGGCAGTGCGATGTACACCCTGCAGGCATTGTGGACGATGGCGCGCGAAAGCCTGAAGGTGACGACCGTGGTCTTCGCGAACCGCACGTATGCGGTTCTCAAGCGGGAGTTTTCTTACTTGGGAGTCGGTGAACCCGGACCGAAGGCGATCGATATGTTCGAGATCGGACGACCCGACCTCGACTGGGTTCAGCTTGCGAAAGGAATGGGAGTCTCCGCGACGCGTGTGGATTCGTTGGAACGACTTGGGAAAGCGCTGCGGGGAGGTTTTGAAAGCCAGGGGCCGACTCTCATCGAGATTCCGCTGTAAAGTCGACGGCGGCGGTGACGGCTCTTCGGTCTTTATGGCTTTAAGCTATCGAAGCTGGGATTTCTCGGCGTCGACGCTATTATCCAAAGTCTATTGGCTTGATGCCTTGCTGCCGTACACACCATTGAGTCCGCGCAGAGACTCCCTCGACCTACTAGTTTGCGATAGGGCGGTTGAAACCTGACACGAGGATTACAATCCTCGAACTGAAACACCAACTATTGAATGGTGACATTTACCACGAATACCTGTGGCTGCGTATAAAACAGTGGCTCGGCTGTACCAGTGTTTGGGGTGTACGCACCGTCCACCATGAATCTGTAGTTGCCGGGTGTGGTTCCCGGAACGGTGTGCCCGCCGCCACCGTTTCCGCCGCCACCACAACTCACCGAGACCATGCTTCCCACGACCGCAATGAGCAAGAACAGGGCGGTCCCGCGGGAGCGAACCCGTCTCCGCAGCGGCAATCCAACCACGAAAATTCCCGCGAAGAACGTAAGGAACTGCGCCCCAAGCCAGCGCGGACCCTCGATCTCTTCAGCGCGCGAGATTGTGGTTGGTCCCGTCGAACTGATGGTCATGGCGGAGGTCACCGCACTTGCACCCGAAACATTCACCGATGTCGGCACCGAGCAAGTGGGCAGATGCTGTGCTCCCGGCGGATAATAGGCGATCGTGCACGCAAAATAAATCGGGCCCGTAAATCCGTTCGCTGGCGTTACCGTGAGCGTCGAAGTATTGCCCGTGGTCGCGCCCGCCGGAAAGGAAACCGGAGTGCCGGCCGTCATGGTGAATACATTCAGCATCGTCACCGGAACGATGATACTGCTGGCCGCGTATGTGGAATCTCCACTGTACCCTACCTGGACGTTGACAGTCCCTGGACTCCAGGTGCCCCCTGAGAATGTGAAGCTGTACGAACCATTGACCAAGCTACCGCCAGCGCTCCAGCTTCCCCCGGGTCCCCCAGCATAGAGATTGATGTATCCCGTCGGTGCCGGCTGTCCACTCACTCCCGCAACATTGGCCGTCACTGTCAGATTCTGCGTCGGAAGCACAGAGGCCGCGTTCGCGCTGGCGGTCAGAGTGGCAACCGGTTGCCGGTTCACAGTGACTTGTACCGGATTAGAGGTTCCGGCTTGGTAATTCGCATCACCGCTATACCGCGCGGTGATGTTGTCCGTTCCCACGGGCAAGTTCGTCAGGTTCAACATGGCCGTGGAATTGATGTAGGGTCCGGTAAGTGTCGTTAGGGCGATCGTGGCGGTCCCCAGCACGGTTTTTCCCGAATAGAAGGTCGCCGTACCCGTGGGTGGGGGAGCCACGCCGACGCCAACGATGAGCTGGAGCGTGACGCTCTGGCCGTGCGCAATCGTAGAATTGTCTGCCGACAGTTGAGGACCGGCGTTCGCTTTGGTGATAGTGAAATTCAGCGGCGTCCTGCTGGAAGACGAATTAAAGCTGGAGTCTCCCGAGTAGCTGGCACTGATGCTGTGACTGCCAACGCTAAGAGCAGGCGGTACCCACGCCGCCGTGCTTGCCGTCCCCATACTTTGCGGGCCGGAACTCACCGTGCCGCTGCTTGCCGTGTCCGTAAACGTGACGGTGCCCGTCGCGGCTCCATCACTTGATCCTGCCGGCGCATTCGCCCCCACAGCTTGTGCCTCAATGGCGAGGGAAGTACCGACAGGATAACTTCCCCCGTTGGCGAGGGTGCCAGTGAAGTTGTTGGTGTACAGGTAATAACTTCCAAACAACGACAAGTTGTTCGCCTCCGGGGTGACATTCACCGATACCGAATTGGAATTGCTGGAAGCGAAAAGACTATCTCCGCCATAGCGTGCACTCACCTGGTATTGGCCTCCGGGAAGGCTGTTCACGTTGGCGCTTGCCGCTCCGTTCTGGAGCGTTAAAAGCTTGAGCCCACTGTTCTTAGAGGTTGATGTTGTCACCAGTTCAACTCCTCCCGTAGGCGTGCCGCCACTCCCCGTAACCCCCACATTTACCGTGACGGGAGTGCCATGGCTGAAGCTCGTCTGAGCGAGACTCAGGCTGGTGGAGGTGGACTTGAAGGTCAGCGAATTCCAGTTATTGAACAGTTGAGCTGCGTCCACGCTACCGAGGCCGGTTGCCATGTCGTAGCCGGGACTTGCATCGTAGCCCAACGTATAGAAACCTTTTGTGTTGTCACTCGCTGTGCTCAGCGTGCAATTCGGCGTGCCCGACTGACAGGGCACGACGTTGCTCCCCGCCGTGACGTCGTGAACTACCGAAGGGTGTTGGGCGGCCAGCGCGTAGAGAATAAAGTTCGCCTGCCCTTGCGGACCGTATTTCTGATCGATCAAAGCCATGATCCCCGCCATCGCCGGAGATGACGCCGAGGTTCCGCCGACAATTCCAATCGTGAGGTCTCCATCCGAGACGACGCAGTCTCCGGGACCAGTGCAGATGGGATAAAAGCTGTCGTTTTCTCCTGCCGCCGCGTACAGCGACACGTCGGGCAGGTCGCGCACACCGTCATTCGGAACACCGTTTCCACTTTGCCAGGAAGGTTTTGGATACCCGGCCGTGCAGGAAGCATACGTGCCATTGGAAGCGGGAACGCCGGTGGCGCAATTGCTCGGTCCGCCGCTGCCGGCGACAATATCCGGACTGTTGGAGTTGTATACGCCGCCGTTGGCAAGATTCAGTCCGAAAGAATCGTTCCAGGGTTGCTCCGGAATTGACTGAAGAAGGGAAGTAGTCGGAAAAATGGTGGCCACAAGGTCCCAATAAGTCCCGAGCTGAGTTTGCTGAGCCGTGGCGGCTTGGTTATAGCTGCTGTAGTAAAAATCGGTTCCCCCGACGGACACATTCCATGGAGTCGAGCTGAAACCGTTCATTGCAATCCCAAACTGCGCGGGCTGGAAGTAGTTGAAGTTGTCGCAGCCTGCCGCGCCGCCATCTCCGGCTGAGACGAAGGAGGTCTGCCCCTGTGCCGCCGCCTGCTCCCAGACCGCATTCCAGAACTGATTGCCTGCCGATCCCAGGTACTGCTCGCAAATGCCATAGCTGGTGCTGAGCACAGCGGCAACGTCGTCGTCCACCGCTCGCTGCGCGGCGAGATAAAGCCCAGACTGCACGGACGTTCCCGCGGACGTATACAGAGTGATCGTCGCTCCGGGCGCGACCGCTCCCGCCTGTTCGACGTCTAAGAAGGATTCGCCAGCAGCCTCATTTTCTCCGGGATCGAGTCCATCGATGACTACATTCAGCGGACTCGCGGGCAGCCCGAAAAACGATCTGTAAGTCGCCACAACTGTGGGATCGACATTGGACGCACCAATCAAACCGATCGTGACGCCTGTGCCAGTGATTCCTTCCGCATACAGCGGATTCAAATCGTATTGCAGGGCAAAATCGCCCGGCGAAAACTCAAGCGCATTTTGGCCGGACGGAAAGGTCCACTCCGGAACGAACTTGTGCGTCTCGCGGTCATACACAGCCTTTCCTAAATCCCTTAGGTAAGACGTGGGCTGAAAATCGTTGATCGGAGTTATGCCGGCAATCACTGGCGCGAGCGCGGCCGGCACTTGGGGATCGAGATTGTTGGCGTAGTGCTGGTCGCCGTTGACCGCATAAATGTGAATCTCAGTGTGAAAAGCGGAACGAACCTGCCCGGCAGTCCCGGAAAATTCAATCGCGGTTTTCCCTCGCGTAACCCGCTTCACCGAAAACCCTTGCTGCTCTAGCCATCCCTGGACAGCCGCGATCTCTGAATCGGTCGGGCCATAGTCGGCTGCGAACTGCTGTGGTGTCAGCCAGCGATGATAGCTCGGACTTCCCGGCCGGTGCGCCTCCTGCAAAAACTGCTGCAGCGCCAACTCGCGATCTGGGGACCGCTCGAGCAGCAGCAACATTCGGTCTGCCGGAAAAGAATCCGCCACAAGGCCTTGATCATAGCGAGCCTGCGCCAGCGGATGCACATTTCCTTTCAACGTAACCCGCACCCGATCGTCAATCGGCTGCGTAATGCGCGAAGCAGGCTGGCTCTGCGCCCCGGTAACGGTAGAAATGGCGCCGATAAATGTGGCAAAGATGAAGCACTGAACCGACCGGCAGAACGGGGGCGTGGGCATATTTCACCTTATGATCAATCTGCAAAAAGCCGGGAAATCTCGAGGTGACGGGTTTGACGCCGTTGGCGAATCCGCCGGAACGGGATGCAATTGCTTGTGCTGGAGTAATGAGGATGCAAAATGAACGCATGGGCCGGAGCAGAGACGAAGCGGCTGCTTTCATGAGTTCCTAAGGGTGCACTCTCGAACGACTGGTTGCCGGCTGCTTTGCCGCTCTTGTCTGCCAATCAGATAGCCGGCCTACAGATGCATTTTGCGTTTCGCCCGTATGATACCCCGACCAGGTCAAGAGATGTATGAACTTCCAAGAAATTTGCAAAAAGAACTCACTGTGAACATTCATTTTGTAACTGGTGCGTAACCGAAGACTGCTTTGAGTTCCAGAAACTCTTCGAGCCCAGCCTCTCCCCACTCCCGTCCGTTGCCCGACTGCTTGTAGCCGCCAAAACAAGCTTTGAAATCTATTCGTGCCCCGTTGATGTGCACGTTACCGGCGCGAATTCGTCTTGCAATGCGGCGGGCATGTTCCAGATCGCCGGACGTTACGAATCCGGCAAGGCCGTAGGGAGAATCGTTTGCGATCCGCACAGCATCGTCTTCGTTTTCGTAGGGAATTATGCACAGAACAGGACCAAAAATTTCTTCGCGCGCGATTGACATGTCGTTGCGCACGTTCGTGAATATTGTTGGCCGGACGAAGTAGCCTTTTGCCAACCCTTCGGGACGACCGAGGCCGCCAGCTGCTAGAGTTGCACCCTCCTCAATCCCTTTACTGATGTGGCGCTGGACTTTTTCGTATTGCGTCTTGCTTGCCAATGGACCTAGCACAGTCTGTGCATCACACGGATCGCCCACCTTCGTCGACTCGGCTTCTCCCTTGGCGATGGCAGCTGCATCCGCCATCCGCGATCTTGGAACCAGCATGCGAGTCGGTGCGTTGCATGACTGGCCTGTATTGCGAAAGCATGTCTGCACACCGTCCTTGACTGCCTTCGGCAGGTCAGCGTCATCCAGAACGATGTTTGCCGATTTCCCGCCGAGTTCCTGCGTAACCCGTTTGACTGTGGGTGCGGCTGCATTTGCGACTGCCACGCCAGCACGAGTGGACCCCGTGAAAGAAACCATGTCCACGTCAGGATGCGAAGAGATGGCAGCCCCTACGGTGGGGCCGTCTCCGTTCACCAGATTGAAGACACCGGGTGGAAGGCCGGCTTCATGGAGAATCTGAGCAAACAAATAGGCAGAAAGAGGCGCAAATTCGCTCGGCTTCAACACCATCGTGCACCCCGCGGCAAGTGCTGGGGCCACCTTGCACGCAATCTGATTCATCGGCCAATTCCACGGCGTGATGAGTCCGCACACTCCGATCGGTTCCTTACGCATCAGAGTCGAACCTTGAAACTCTTCGAATTGGAAATGTTCGAGAACGCGTGCCGCTTCCGCGAGTTGTCCCAGACCTGCCGGAGCTTGCGCCTTCCGCGCTAACGAAATGGGAGCGCCCATTTCCAGCGAAATGGTCTCAGCCATCTCTTCGCTCTTTGCCTGGTAGACTTCGATGATGCGGCGCAGGAACGCCAGGCGCTGCTCAGGGGCGGTTTCCGAGTACGACGCGAATGCCTTCCTGGCTGCGCCTACTGCCCGGTCGACGTCATCCTTGTTGCCCAACGAAATCGTGGCAATCAGAGCCTCGGTGGCTGGGTTGGTTACGGCGAAGTCCTTTGGCTCGAACGGGGAAACCCACTTCCCATCGATGTAAAATTGTCGGCAATCTCTCATCTCGCCATTCTACGGCAAAGGCCAACGGACAGATGGTCCAGGCAGTCATCAATCGGATTCTATTGCTCCACCGCAACATGCCATCGAGCGTAGGGATGTATCATAATCTAGCCAGCAGAAGAGCAAGTCCGATCTGTTCAGACATGAGATCTTGTTCGATCGACAGCCGGTGGCCCCGAGGGGCGGAATGGATTGCGATGTTGATCCTCATCATCCTGGCCATCACCCCGGCCTGTTCGGACAGTAAGGTCTCGCGGGTCCACATTAAGCTCCAGGACGCTCCCCAAGGTAAGCAGGCAGCCTCCAACGAGCCTGCCCTTGCCCCTGCCCCGGCTCCGGTTATGTGCCCTCCGGCTGGCATGACACCACTCCATCCGTCAGCGCCCGATACCGTCCACCATAAGGTCTTCCTGAAGTGGAATGCGAGTAAGCCCTCCAAAGATGCCACAGGCGAAGTCGCAGGCTACTGTCTGTATAGGAGCACGCAGAAGAAGGTGGCCCAAAAGAATCCCATTTGCGGGGACTGCGAACGGGTCAATATCTTCCCACTCGCGGGCACTGCCTGCGTGGACGATCTTGTGGAAGACGGCGCGAAGTACTACTACGTCGCGACCGCAGTCAGCCGGAACCGTGATTTGAGCATCACGTCCAACGAGATTCCGGTGGAGATTCCTTCCGCGGAAAGTCCTATCGGCCATCCTCCACCTGGTTCTTATCCTTCATGCCGCGCTACGCCAGCCGAGAAGAAAAGCCCTTCCAGCCACTGAGGGTGTTGTTCCGACCCCCACATTCGTGTAATTGACTCGAACTATGGGCTGTCGTAACGTAGCCGACTGCGGCTGGTACCAGTTGGCTGAATGAATCTACAAAGGACAAATGGAGGAGGAGTCATGCGGGGGGTGGATGGTCTTTCGAAAACCTGGACCTACTTTGAGGAGAAATGGCACGAAGGAAACGTGCCGATCATGGGTCCGAGAACGCATGCCGCCTGGCTTTGCTCGCTGGTTTTCGACGGCGCCCGCGCGTTTGAGGGAGTTACGCCAGATATTGAACTCCATTGTGCGCGAGTAAACGAATCGGCGAAGAAGCTGTTTCTAAAACCGACGGTCTCGAGCGAAACCTGGATAAACCTCGCGCGGGAAGGGATCGCACGTTTCGACAAGGACGCGGCGCTCTATATTCGGCCGATGTATTGGGCGGAGAAGGAAGGGCCATGGGTGCAGGCTCATGATCCGGAATCGACTCGCTGGTGTCTCTCGATTTATGAGGCACCGATGCGTCAGCCGAAAGGCTTCTCAATTACGCTGTCGCCGTATCGCCGTCCGACCTTGGACACAATGCCGGTCGACGCCAAGGCTGGATGTCTCTATCCCAACAATTCCCGGGCCCTCTTTCAGGCCCAAGCGCGAGGTTTCGATAACGCACTTATGTGTGACGTCATGGGAAATGTCGCCGAGCTGGCCACGTCGAACGTCTTTATGGCGAAAGGAGGGATCGTGTACACTCCGATCCCCAACGGGACTTTCCTCAACGGCATTACCCGACAACGAGTCATCAAGTTGCTCCGCGGGGCCGGAGTGACGGTGGTTGAAAAAATTATGACGTATCAGGACTTCGAGACGGCCGACGAGATCTTCTCAACGGGGAACTATTCGAAGGTTGTGCCCGTCACCCGAATCGACGGCCAGTGCCTCCAGCACGGCCCTCTCTATACCAAGGCGCGTGAGTTGTATTGGGCGTTTGCTCATCAGAGTAAGCAGCCGCGCCCGACGTCAAACGTCTCGTCTGCTCCTCTCGACGGTCACTGCGAGCTCCAAGGTTGATTCTATCGGGAAACCACACAGAACCTGGGGTGTACCAGTTTTGCGGTTCTGCGCATTCGCGCATGGATTTCTCTGACACTCACTTTCAATCGCATGTTTACGGAAGAGAGTCGAGCGTTTCCCGCGTCTCACAATTTGAGAAAACCGACATAAGCTGGCCTTCACGCAGTAGGGCTCGCGGCCATCTCGAAGCCCCGCGCCAGTGCCAGCGTGTCGAAATACTCCCGGACGTTCGTCACTTTGCCATTCCGAAAGGTAAAGGCGAAGACCCAATGTTCCTCGAACGTCCTATTTGTGGCTTTGACTGTCTCCCTTTCAACGCCGACGACCAGAACCCGATCTCCCTCCGCTACGAATTCGCGGGGCTCGAGGAATGAAATTTCCAGCATTTCGGAAATCTTCTGAAAGAAATCCGCCACCTCCGCGAGCCCGCGATACGTGCC
>Ga0123356_10003020_pt1 | contig 17767 bp, 13 predicted proteins | sample TergutEmb28metaG_2_FD_92546 | JGI IMG/M metagenome (GOLD analysis project Ga0123356, IMG submission 92546) | Embiratermes neotenicus P3 segment gut microbial communities from Petit-Saut dam, French Guiana - Emb289 P3 | ecosystem: Host-associated > Arthropoda: Insects > Digestive system > Gut ...
GTCTAAATATCGCTCTAACCTAGCTAATCCTCGACCTATACCAGTATTTATCTCCTGACCAGGCAGATAATACAAAACATGTGTCATTATTAATATTATCGCTACTATGCGCTTGAGCATCTTGGTATAATTATCACTTCCAATTCACAATTTTGTCAACATTTTCGTAGTAAGAATCCACCAATTTCTTTAATACGTATGTATTATGTATAACAATTTTCTAAGTATTTTTACCTATTTTTCCTTAAAAATGGTTATAAGAAAGCATATTTTAAAGCACAAAAACACTTAAATTAGTGTTGATAATAATAACAAGTGCATTTACAATAAAGATACTGATTGTTTAAAACAAGATAAATGCCGATTTATAAAGAGAAGGGCTTTTTTCAAATTATGAAGATACTAGTTACATATGCCTTGATTCAGTTGTTTATTTTTACTATTATGGAAGATGGTGCAGCTGTGTCCTGCTTGGCACAGGTAAAATATATAACCTAGGGAAATTTCCTTAGGTAAGGGAGAGCGTGGATGTCCAAAATCGCAGCTGTTGCACCGGCGAAAGCTTCTGGTGACGATCCGAAGTATATCGAGGCATTATGGGAAGCATTCATGGAAAATTACCATGCTTTCAAAACTGGTAAAATGAAGCTTGAAGATGAAGTAAAGTATAATCTCTTTAGTGCTCCTGGTCCAAGACAATATGATGCATATTCTAAATTTTTCGCTTTTTTCAAGGATGAGGAAAAGCAATTTATAGACATTTGGAATGAAAATAAAAACTACATGTATACACACGATTTTTTTGAATTGGGCGATAAAGGTGAACCTGCCATACTTGAACTATTGGAAAAGTTAAATTCTTCTAAAAATATTCTGGATAAAAAGAGACCTATTACTATGGTATCCGGATCTTTTTGGAAACGTCATTCAAATACTAGAAGAAAAATAATTTCGTTTTTTAAAAAATTACATGAAAATAAAATTCGTTTACGTATATTTACATGCGCAAAGAAGGAAGAGGACGATATCAGAGAGCTGGCTTCGCTTCTTAACTGGAAATCTCGTTTTAATATTCCAAGACGGATACCCCTTCACTTCGTTTTGGCATGTCCTTTTCTTTATCTAGAGTCTCCTCACACAGAGAGTTCTGCGTTTAGACTTAATATGCTAATAGATCTCGATAATATGAAATATAAAGAAGGAAAATCAAAAAAACATCTTTTAGATTTTCTTGATAAGATAATTAAAGAGGCGCTTTGAATGAGCTATTATGTTCTATACGAAACCGGAAATGAAGGATTTTTTTCGTGTATTGCTGGCGCCTTTTGTAGAGCTGCTTTAGAGTTGGTAAAAACATTATATGAAAATTATTCTTGTGAATTTTTACAACCAAAAAGCGAAGCTTTAGATTCAGATGGCATTGACAAATTTTTTGAAAAAAATACTGCCATTATGAATATTTTAACACCAATGAATTGCACTATTTTTAAAGATACTATTTCTTGTGGAAATCCAAATTGTAAAGCGAGTTATACTGCTGCTCTTGCATCAGATCAAATAGAAATTTTTTCGCTAATAATGACTGAAGTATTAAATAAGTTTGAAAATAATAATTTTCCTGAGAAAGAAGAACGTTTAAAATTTCATACATTGGTTCAAAGTTATAAAATCATTAATATACAAGGTATAGAAGAAATAAAAATATCAAGCAAAAACCATCCTGTTGAATTTAAGAGGAAAAATCCAAGTCGTTATTTGCGGCAATACATGAAAAAAACCAATGCCTTAATACACAAGGCAAATAATTTTTCATATGTATACGCCCAGATGAACAGTGATTATGGATATTTTATTACTAGGACAAAATTACCAAACGTAAATAGGTGCAGCGCTCTTCAAGTAAAGTATCCGTAACAGCATTTACCTTTCGTTTGGTTTTAGGCCTGGAAGGAGTAATAATGTATTACGTTTTTTTTGAAACTAGAAATGAAGATTTTTTTTCTCGTATTGCAGATGCGTTTTGCACAGTCGTTGTAAAATCTATTATTAATATCTTATATGAAATAAAATCTACAAACTCGGTTAGTTTTATTGCAAATAGTGATTTTATAGATAAAAAACTTAAAATGCGTGAACTATTTAAATCTCTAAGCTGTACTTTATTTCCTGTTATTTGTTGTAATAATAAAGATTGTAAAGAAAGCAATATAGCGGTACTGACATCAACCCAATTAAATAGATTTGAGATATCCATGACAAATATTAGCACCAAATTATTTGTAGAAAATTCAATATTCTTTAATCCTAATGAGAGACTTAACTTTCAAAGAATACTCCAAAATTATATTAGTGTTAATGTTAAAGGAATAGATCAAATTAATATAGTTAATAACAATAATCATTCTGAGTATATGCGAATGTATATAAATGAAACTAATAAATTAAAAGGTAAAGCTGATGGTTATGTGTATGTACGAGGGAAAATTAAAAGTGATTATGATTACTTTAAAACTCATACTAAGCTGTCAAATGTAATTGCGTGTGATTATTTTCAAATTATTTAATAAAAATTTTATAATTCTCTCACAATCATACGTGTTGTTTTCCATACTGCTGGGAATAAAAATAGAGTTACCAGTAGTGAGCCAATTGTACCCCAGAAAATGCTGGAAGCTAGCGCGGTCGAAAAATTATTTTTTGCCATGATCATAAGCGGTATGGATGAAGCCAGGTTTGTTAAAGATGTGATTAGGATACTTTGCATTTTTTCTCTGATACGAAAAACGATTGTAGACTTTTTTGATTCCAAAATATATATCACATTATTAACGCTTAACCCGCTGATTAGTACCAATCCTGTGATATCACCCATTTCCAGAGGGGTTCCTGTTATAAACTTTACAAGTAACGGTAATGTGCATGATACAGGAATAATTGATGTTATAAGCAGAGAATAATCGAATTTTTCTGTTATTATTGTTAATAAAAGCAGGATACTAATAATGCTCCCTATGAAAGCAATAAAGAGAATATTGTATTCTTTGTTTAAATGCTCTAGTTCACGCGGCAGTAAATAACCATATCCTTTTTCCATATCTATATCTGACATTATATTATTTAGATATGAAACTGCTTGTTTTGAACTATTACTTTTTATATGAGTTGTAAAGTATGCTGCTCTTCGTCCATCTCGTCTGTAAATTCTACCAGTACCATATGATTGTTCTAGATCGCCAAGAGTATCTAGTCTTATTCCGCCGCTTGGAGAAGGAATGTATATGTTGGAAATACGCGATAGATTAGTATTTTTAAAACCTCTGCCTACAACTCTAACATCAGTCTCAGAATTATCCTGGATCCATTTATCAACAACAGGTCCAAATAATATCCAGCGAAGAGTTGATGCAACTCCTTGAACTGAAACATTGCTTTTTGCCAGAATATCACGATCAGGTATAAATTTAATTATTTGTTCCGGTTCTTTAAAATTTAATACTGACTGAACTGTATTTGAATAATGACCAAGGATAGCAATACTTTCTTTTGCCAGATTACGGCATATATCCGATTCATCTCCAACAATTGCAACTTCAATTTCGTGTAATTTAGAATTATAACCTCCTGCATCGGGAACATATAAAAATCCGCTATATACATATCTGGAAAGAGAGTTTATTTTATCTGCTAATAAGTGGCTATTTGTCATGTTCCTGTTGAATCCGATATCAAAGTCCGCAGTACCATTTCTAATTCCAGAACGTAAAAAAGTAACTTCTGGTAAAAGCTTTACATTCTCTATAAAAGTAACCAATTCATCATCAATAGCCTGGTTTGTTTTTTCCGGTTCATACTCTGCAAAAGCATAAATAACATCATCCTGAATACTTAAATTAATGTTCTTACCCAGTAAAAAAAACAACACAAAGGTTAGAGCACTGAAAAATAAAAATACTACAGTTATTGCAGACACTCTCTTTAAGCTAAAAAGACTTATTTTAAATGAAATTCGAGTATATAAATAATGTATTTTCTTTATTATATAATATGGAATTAAAGAGCTTGTCTGTTTTCCAGTAAAAATAAACCCTGGAAAGAAAATACAGGAAATAATAAGAGAGTTGATAAGCATGATGGCAATACTTATTGCAACGCTTCGTATTCCCGGCACAATAGAATCAAGAAAATAAAATGGAGTAAGAACCAGCAGAGTTGTAAAAACAGAAGCAAAAATACATTTTATTATTCTTCTTACTGAATCTATATAATTTGTTATTTTTAATTTTCTCTCGGAAATTCCTGCGATTATTAGACTTGCATCAACTACAAGTCCTAAAGAAAGTGAAATACCAGATAAAATATTTTGATCTAACGAATAACCCAATAAGCAAAGAACAGCGGAAGTCCAAATAATGTTTGCAGGCAGCATGGCAATAATAAGCAATATTATTCGCAACGATTTAAAGAAAAACGGGATTATGATGATTATTAATATGAAGCTTTGTAATATGGAAATACCAACATCGCGGATTATTTTGTACAAAAACTCACCTGTATCTGTAAGTACTTGAATATCATTTAATGGAATAGAAGATAGGTTTATAATATTCTTACAATTTTGTGAAAGTCTTATTATATTTGCATTTGATGTTGAAATAATTTGAATACCAACGCATTCTTTTCCGTTTATTCTGACAATTTCATCTGATTCTCTTGGAGTAACATTTATGGATGCAAAATACTCTAATAAAGTAATTTCATTACCTGCCTTTACCGGTAATTGTCTAATTTGTTCCAATGAATGAATCTTAGTATCCAAAATAATATTTTTTGTATGAGTTGTCGTATAGAGTGAACCGCCAGGGCTTACAACATTTGCATCTTGTATTATATTTCCTAATGAAGCCGGGTTAATACCTATCTCTGTAATATGTTCATGATCAAATTCAACGCGTATTTCATCAATATGCCCGCCTGTTACAATAACTTCAGCAACACCATCAATACCTTCCAAATTCTTTTTAATGTTACTTTCAACATACCTGCGTACAGCATCCAGATTTGCATCAGATGTGATTGCTATGCTTAAAACAGCCTTTTTACCTGTTTGAGCAGAAAATATTCTTGGTTTTTGCACTGCATTAGGCAGAGTGTTATATAAACTATCTACAATATTGCGTAAAGAAAGATAAATATTTTTTTCGTTAACAGTTCTGTCAAAAAAAAGAGTAGTTGTTGATTTTCCATATTCAACAGTTGAACGAATTTCAAAAAGATTATTTAAAGTCCTGATATTTTCTTCCAGAGGTATTGTTATAATATTTTCTATTTCTTTTGCATCCATGCCATAATACTCAAACCTGACACTAAAAACAGTATAACGACTATCGCGTGATTCGCCAAAATTCATATTACGAATTATAAATAATGAGGTTACAGTAATAACGGAAAAAATAAAAAAACTTAAAACAGTTCTTGAATATATGGATAATTTTTTCATTTTTCCTGAACTTTTTTGGGTAGTATATATAGGAATACCGGCGGAAGAATAATCAGAACAATAATTACTGAAAATATTAATCCGCCAATAATCGCAATTGCCAGTGATGACTGAGCATTATAACGAAATGGATCTATTGCAAATGGCAGCAAAGCAACAATGGTTGTTATATTTGTGATAAGGATTGCCCGCAGCTTGTGCGCGCAGGAATCTATTAGAGTTTCTTTATTTCTTTCTTTTTGAAGAGTATATGTTTCATAAAGCAGAATAGAATTATTTATTGATATACTAAAAAGAATTATTAATGCCACAATGCTGTTTATATTTATAGTATTTCCGGTAATTAATAATGCAAAAAGCGCTCCAGAAAATGCCGGCGGCAATGCAATAAGTAAAATAACCGGTAAAATAAATGATTCAAATTGAGCGCCTAAAGCCAAATATAATAAAATAATCGTTATAAAAATCAAGAATATAGCATTGCGGGACAGTTCAGTTAACTCCATTTTTCCGGGAGAAAGTATATCCAGTGTTTTATCATTTATTTGGTTAAAATTTACTAATTGTTTTGCGTCTTTTCGATTATAACGATATAAAACTTTTTCATTATTTTTTTCTGTTATCGTACCTAATATACGAAGAGGTATTTGGGAATTTTCAAGTTGAACAAAAGTGTTTTCTAAATCACTAATAGAGTTAATATCACTATCTCTAAATTTTACCAATATCGGTATTTCTCGTCCTTTTTCATAATACGGCAGGGTATTAATACCATCCAGAGTATTTCTGGCAACTGCAGCCATATATTGAGCGCTTACAGAAAATCTTGCGGCAGCAAGGCGATCTGGAGTAAATACAGATTCGGTTATTATGATGTTGGGAATTATTATAATTTCTGGGTTATACAATTGCTGTATATGACTTTGGATAATTTCTGGTGAATCCCCTCGCAATATTGTTATATGTTCCTGGAAATCAAGTAATCTGGAAAGAATATCACCATATCCAGAAAGAGTTATATCATAAATGGAACCTTCAAAGATTCGATGTATTTTTGAAACCGCTTCTTCTGCAGATATATTAAGAATTATTCTAATACGTAATTTCTCTGAGTGCTCCTCTGGTATTGCAAGCATTGGGTAATCATTATACTCTAGACCTCCAGAGATTCTTACCGATTCAACATATGATTCATTTAATAATTGCCTTGTGATTTCATAGGCATCGATTTGCATCTTTGTTAATGTGGTTCCCGGCGCAAATGAAATTTCTGCACTTACTGTTTTTGATGAAAGGTGCGGAAGCATACGATAGTCAATTAGCAAAAATGTAGCTATTCCAATAAAACTTGCAATACCAAAAACTATCCAGCTATACCATGGACGATTTAGAACAGTTTTCAAACCAGAAATATAAATATTTTCTGTTTTCTTCATTAAATTTTCATTATTAGTTTTTGACGGCGCTATAGTTCCTATTATCATACACATTGATGGTATGAATGTAAGAGAAAGTACAAACGAAGCAAATATGGAAGCTATGACGGCAATCGCCATATCAACAAACAATTCGCCAAGTAAACCCGATACAAAGAAAACTGGTATAAAAACAATAATAGTGGTAAGTGCCATTCCTATGTTGGAATTTATTACTTCAAAAGTACTGTTGACAATAACTTCAGATAATATTGTGTTTTTTTTCTTACTCAGCTCTTTTTGTATATTTTCTATTACAACAGTTCCGGCATCAACTACCAATCCAATTCCAAGCGCTATTCCGGAAAGGGACATTAGGTTAAGTGTTTTTCCTGATATTAGAAGAGCTGCGGCTGAAAACATTGTTGATATGGGAATTATACTTGCAATAAGAATAGAAAATTTTATAGATCGAAGAAAAATAAATAGAATTGAACCGGCAGCTATAATTCCAATACCTGCTGCCAGCAACAATGAAAAAAGAGATTTTTTTATTTCTTCTGAAATATCATCAATTATCTCAAACTTACACCATGAGCCATATAACTGTTCAAGTGTTTCTAGCTCCTTTTTCACCATTGCAGATACACTTAGAGGGCTTGCATCTCCTTTCTTTTGAATGCTTATTTTTATACATTCAAGATTGTTATAAAGAAAAAAAGTTTCTTTTCTTTTACTGGTGCGTACTGTATCTGCAATATCTTTTATGCGAAGAAAAGAACCATTATTAAATGATATAGGAGTATTGCCAATATCGTCTATGGATGTAAACAAACCTGATGTCTTTACCGAGAGTTCCTTTTCACCTTCACGGATTGTGCCTGCAGGGTATTCAAAATTTGCACTGGATAAAACATCAGCGATTGTTTGTAAAGATAATTGTCTTCCTTCGAGCAGATCGCGCTGGACTTGTACTTGAACTTGTTCTTTAACACCACCTGTTATTGTAACAGCTCCAACACCAGCCAATCTTTGAAAACGGGATTTAATATCATTGTCAGCGAGATAACGGCTAAATTGCAAATCTCCATCATATGGAATTACAGCGATAGAAATTGTATCAATTTTGCTTGTTTCATTTTTTAGCGCAACTGGTTTTGAACATCCAGCAGGTAAAATCTCATAACATATATCAATTATTTCCCTGCTTTCGGTTAATGCAATGTCTATGTCCGTTCCCCAATGCAGCTCGATGGACAAAAGTGATAGACCATCTCTGGTAACAGAAGAGATGTTTTTAATTCCTTTTAAAGATGCGAATGAATCTTCCAATGGAATTGTTACTAAAGAGCGCATTTCTCCAGCAGCTATTCCTTCGTATTCTGCCGCAATTAATAAATTGCGTGAACTAAGTACAGGTAAAAAATCAATAGGAATTATGGTTATACTTAAAATTCCAAGCATAACAACTGCAATAATAGATGTTATTATTGATACCGGATGCCTAACAGCAAATGATATTATCGCTTTCATTTTTATTGTTTATTTAGTGTGAAAGTTAATGAATTAATCATATTGTTACCCAATGAATCTTCAATATCATTACGAATATTAAAAATTATAAACCCCCGGTTATCAGAATTTTCTATATCAATTCCGATTTTTAAAATACATAACTTACCTTCTGCATTATCATCAAGCAAGCTGTATATACTGTCATATTCAGAGTCTGTAGAATTTAGTATTTTCATGGTTCGTACAGAGATATGTGCGCATGAATTACGTGTTGAAATTGATATTGCCTGCATTGCCGAAATAAGTTTAATTGAATCTGCTTCTGTAGAAATTCTAAAAGCATAATAAAGTTCGGTAGATCTTTCAACACTACCGCTTGGATCAAAATAAATAACATCCAGTGTTAAGGATGAAAAATCAGTTCCAGAATTAATAAACACATTCTCTGAATTATTATTTAATATACCGCCAGCAAAAGTTATCGGACGATGTTTTTCTAAATTAAAAATAAGCGGATATAATAACTCTGTTTCTGTTTTGTTGCCAAATGTGTCTGTTATTCCTTTTTTAATTTTTAGTGTGTAGTTTTTATCCCATTCAGGTTTTTGGTTCAATTTAATAATAGCATTATCCTTCTCAATAAGATTTGGGGTTATAGTAATACTTAATGGAGGATTTATTTCTATAAAGCCAGCAATTGATTCAATGGAAATTTGTTTGTCAAAATCTATTATAAGTTCACAATTAGAAGGTATTCCTTGATTTACAATATCTGGAAATAATATGCCCGATTCATCGTCAGAATTTACCCAGCTAATAGAATATTCTGGCGGGTTTCTATCTAAACCATATAAAAAAGTTGACGTAAATGATGTTAGCAAAGTATTCCTGCGAATGTCTGTTAAAGCCGTGCTTATTGTCAGATTATATCTTGTTCCTTCAGTAAGGGGTTTAATAGGAATAATATCAACTACGGAGTATGTTGAATCCCATTCAAGTACGTGTGTTATAGACGGAGAAATGGAAAAAGATTTTTCAAAAGAAATAGTATCTATAGATTTAGAAAAAACAATAGATAATTTTTCTGGCGGTAAAATTAAATTACTTTCATTCTCAGGGTTAATGCTTAAGATAACTGGAGCTTCAGTATCTTGTTTTGTATAAAATCTGTATTCAAAATCTTTTAAAAGCGAACTGCCTTTTTTATCTTCTGCTGTAGTTGTAATTAAAATTATATATTCATAATTATCACGAAGACCATTAATTGGCGTAAAAGTAACTGCTCGATTATTAAAAATAAAATTACCTTTTACGCTTTGCCCGTCTTCGATCATGGAAAAAGATTTCACAATGGATTCTTCTGATGGCTGTGCTGAGAAAATAATAACTATGTTATCATTGGTTGATAAAGAGATAATTTCCAATGGCGGTAATAACCAACTACCACATGAAATAACCAATAATATAAATAAACAGATATTTAATATGCGATAAAAATTACGCATACATCCTCCTCCAGATATTCGTTTACACGATTTTTTACTCCATTTTGACCGCTACTAACCTTAAGCATATAATAATTTTCTATTATACTGCTTGAGATTGTAAAACCGCTCCATTCGATAGATAACCTTGAACCGCCGTCTGACCAATAGGCCGAAACAAGCGTAGGATTATTTGCAGAATCCGGGAACAGAACGTTTAACGAGATTGAGCTAACTGCTGCATTTTGGTTTTCCTGAGGAATATTAGTTGAAAAATCTATTGTTGTTTTTAATTGTACTGGGTTTATTGGAAGCAAAGGCGGTATCATCGAGTAATTAATAATAGTTCCATCTGTTGGCATTAGTGTATTATCATCGAATGTTATATTGGAAACACTAAGAAATTGATTGGCTGTAGTAAAAAATATATACTGCTGTTCATAAAGCGGAAGGCCAGAAGTATCTTTAATTGAATCAGAAATAGTTATTCTATATTCTCTCTGTAACTGATAAAAATCGTTTGGAATAAAAATAAATCGCATATCTGTTTCTTTTATAAAATAGCCGCTAATGGATGGAGAAAAATTAACACCCCCAACAACAAAAGCTTCATCCATTGGTTTTGAAAACAAAAATCCAATAGCTTGTTTTTCCAGAAGATTATTGTCAAGCTCAAACGTTGTATACCATAAGGAATCAGAAATATCATAATCAACAGGACATACAAATTCCAGAATTGGCTGCTCGGTGTCATATATTCCATTAAATAATCCGGAAAAATCCTTCTTCATTAAATACCCATCAGCACTAATCATATTTTTTATTGACCAGGAATAGGTAGTATTTGAAGACCAGCCGCTTTTGGGACTAATAATTATAGTACTATTATTTTCTGTAAAGTCGGTGTTGTATTCTGCAAATGGCGTAATAATAAATCTTTCATTGAACGATGTAATTAATACAGGTTTTGAAAATTGAAAAGTTAAAATATCATCATGTAAATCATTTAATATAAGTTCAAATGAATTACCATCTTCCCCATAAATAAATGAACGATAAAGATGTGCTGTATAGGTTCTGTTATCATCCATTTTTAACATACCTTGCAATTCCAATGAATATGATTGTCCTTTTTGCCAGTTAAAATACGGACGCAAAGTAATTGCTTGCCCATTCCAGGTATAATCCAGCATAATTGCGCTGCCATCTTCATATAAACGTATCTTTTTTTCAACATCATTTTTATCCGGTTTATGCGAAAAATAAATGTGTATATACTCTTCAAAATAGTAAAACTGTCTTTCTTCGACAGAACAGGTAATCTCCAGATATTCAAATGTAATTAGCGGTTTGCAGGCACACATAGAACCAATAAAGAGTAAAATTAATAAAATCTTATTCCAGGTTTTCCACATATTCACCTTCCTTAAGAAACGGAGACGGCTTATCAATAACGACATCTCCAGCAACAATGCCGGACGATACCCATATCATTCCATCTTTTTGCGCTTGTATTTGAATTTGTTTTAATATTGCAAGACCATTAACAATACAAAAGACAGAACCATTTGTACCACTTGACTTTACCAGAGCTGTTTCCGGTATTGCCGGGTAACTAATATTCTGAGTACGCGGAATAACACATTTTATAAACATTCCTGGTTTAATGCTAAGATTCTCATTTGGAATTTCTGCTTTAACCGAAAAGTTACCGCTTTGAGGATCAGCTACTGGGGATATTTCATCTATTTTTGCATTATAGAAACGATTAAGAGATGGTATCTCGATAGTTAATGGAGTTCCCTGTACAAAATTGACGATGTCCTGTTCCTGAATATAAAAAATTGCATAAACGCTGGAAATATCCATAACGGTTGCAATTTTTTCATTTTGGGATACATGTTCGCCGTTTTCAAAATATAACGCGCCAACCACGCCTGCAACAGTGGATCGGATAGTTAGCTCATCAAGTAATCTTTGAACTGCATCCAGGCTTTTTGCTGCATTACGCGCATTTGCTTCGGCAGATAGTATTTCTGCAGCTACAGTACGTGTATTTAAATCAATAAACTGTTTAATTTTTTCTTCATCCGTAGCGGCAATACGATAACCAGCATTAATTAGGTCAGAATCCCGCAAGCCAAGTCTTGCTATTTCAATATCCTTTTTTAGGATCGCTATTCCGGCTTCCTTTGCGCTTATTGAAAGCTCTAAACTTTTTAATGTTGCATCAGTTATTCCGCCAATTTCATGAAGCTCTCTTCTTCCCCTTAAAATAATATAAGCATCTTCAAGTTCAAGTTCCTGCTGAATAAGCGTATAATGATTTTTATCTATATTTAAAAGCCGGCTTTCTACTCCAAGACGGGCTTCTTCCATCTTTGTTTGCGCCATAAATAAGGCTGCTTGAGCTGAACTTAAGGTATTTTCGTGCTGATCTTTTTGTATTTCCAATTGAACATTTCTAAGTAAAGCCAGTTGCTGACCATTAGCTACAACAGCGCCTTCTCTGGCATTAATAATGGTAATGATTCCTTCTACCTTGGCAGTTATATCATTCTTGGCTTTATAAGATATGGTTCCAAAACTGTTTAAATCATTATCCAGAACAAGATTAATTACCGGGACGCTTAAAACAAAAGTTATTTTTCTTTCAATAGGTTCTTTATCACGCCCTGTGCAGGAATAAAGAGTCAATAATAAAAGGACTATAATCGTTAATTCTGTATATTTTTTATAAATCTTGTTTACTGCATTCATTTCGTAAATCTCCAAAAGGAAATCCTGCCAGAATTTCAAGAGAACGCTCATGCGATGATGCCTGTGTTTGATACTCAAGAAGGGATATTTTTATTTGTGTCATATTTATTAGTTCATTTAAATAGTCAATATGCTTTTTTTCACCTTGTTCAACCTCCAATCGTGAAAATTCAAGCCGTCTTTCCATTACAACAATTGTCCGCTCTGCCATGTCTATATATCGAAGCGTATTATCATGAGAAATAATTAAATCATGAACAGCTTCATGAATATCCCGCTCTGTTTGAATACGTTGAATATTTGTTTCCAAAAGTGAAATATCGGCTTGTTTTCGCTGAATGCCATAAGTGGGCTGAGGAACAACTCTGGCAGAAGCGGAATTGCTTACACTCTGCAAGTGATCTCTGTCAAAATTATAGCCGTTGGATAAACTTACTGGCAACAATCCTGCATTTGAGAAATCAATTGTTAATCTTAATGAATATTTTGGCTCTGTTAATGGGTATGCTTCGCCGGAAAAAGTAACTCCACCCTGAACACTTAGTGACGGCACATACCACCGGCGACTATAATCAATTTGCTTTCGGGCAAATTCCAATGAAAGGTATTGCTTTTTAATTTCTACGTTAGCGTTTCTTATCATTGTCCATATATAATTAATATAAGGTTCAAAGTAAAAATATGTAAACTCACGGTAATAATTATCAGTAATTATTAATTGCGCTTCATAATCCAAATCTATAAATATTTTAAATCTGCGTTCCAGTGTGATTAAGTCCCGTTTTGCCTGATCCCGATCATTTTCCAGCCGAATGTACGAAATAAGATATTCCAGATAATCAGTTTCAAGTGTAATTCCTATTTCTACTTCTTTTTGAATAATATCAAGCTGATTTTTTGCGATAGAAACAAGATCTTCCTTTAAAGATACCATCTGTTTTTGCATGATGTATTGATAATATAAATCTATTACTTGAGATCTGTATTCCATTAACGAGCTTTCATAATCGTGGTATGCATAAATTGATCCAATACGATTAATATCATATGCGATTTTTCTCTTTCCGCCGTCAAACAATTCCTGATTTATTGTTGCCTGAAATGATTTTGTTCTTGAGTCACCTGCAAGCAGCATTATACTGTCAGTTTCTGAAATGGTAAAATTAAAAGTAGGCAGAAAATCCTGAACACCGTACTTTGCTACTCTCATGTTTTGCAAAGAACGCTGCCTTTGGAGCATATGTATTTGTGAATTTTGTAATGCAAAATTCACAGCTTCGTAAGGATTATTAAACTCCACAGTTTGACTACATAGAAATTCCGGCGAGTAAATAAAAATGAGTAAAGCAAACGAAATAATTTTTATCATCTTCTCCTATCCGTCTTTTCTTCTTGTTTTTTTATATCTCTAAACCATTTTTGCTGATTACGCAGCAATCTGTCCAGAACGCGTGTAATTATTACTTTTTGTTCTGGTACTGATATAAATGTTTTCTTGCCGGAAATAAATTCATTTTCTTTAGCGTATATTGTCTCTTCGCCGTCATGAGCAATGCAGGAAATATAAATTGAATTATACATTTCCATGTTTTGCATAAAAGAACGCTGCTCTATGGTAATATCTATATAAATAACATTTTCGCTTTTATTGTTATTATTTTTATGAGATTCCAGATGCGTTTCTGCGATTATTTTAATTTGATTAGCTATGTTATCTTCACGTACATGATCAACAATAACAGATATTTTCCCTACTTGATGATAATAATTATATTGGGCTGATGGATATTCCTGCCACGAATTATGATAACGTTTTGTTACACAGGATGTAACAAGAAATAAAACTAAGATTAAAAATGCTGCATTTTTCATATTTACTCTCGCAATAATTGATTTATAGCCCTTTCCATCTCTCTTAAAGAAATATTTGTTCCTGTAACTTGCTGAGCTTTTTCTAAATAAACTTGTGCGCGATCATTTAATCCAAGGGTATACCAGGTAAGAGCCATATCCAGATATACGCTTGCTGAGCCAGTAAGAACGGTTTCTGCTCTTCTGTTCATTGCAAGCCGTTCTTCATAGTTATTTGTATGTTTAGCCAGAAGTGAATATAAATTAAAAATTCTCCAGTCTGTCTGATTATACGAAAGTTCTGTGTTGAGCAAATTTTGCGCTTTATTATAATCGCCTTTTAAAATTAAACAGCGTATATGCCATATACGCGCTTCAGTGAATTCTGGATACTTTAATATTAATTTAGAAAAAATATTTTCTGCTTCAGTAATCCTATTTGAGAAGAAAAATATTTTACCCTGAAGGAATGATGCTTGATAAAAGTTTTTGTCTAATTTTATCGCTCTGTTGAGTAATTCCAAACCATCAGAGTATTGTTCTGCAGAGTAAGCATCTACAGCTGCCATATAAAATCTTTCAGCTTCTATTCGTTTGATTTTTTTATCACAGGATGTAAACAACAGACTAAGGGCAAGAACAGCTCCTGCGAAACCAATAATTTTTACAGCTTTCATTCTGTTGTATATCCCATTAATCTTGTTAGCTCTTCCCAGACTGGCTGAGCATATCGTCCATTTCTGTCAAGAAGGATTATTTTTTCTAACGCCGGAACATAATTGGCTAACGCCTCTGGCTGACATATTAAAGCTGCCTGCCAAACATTCCAATAATACACTGGAAAACGGGTAAAATAGCGTTCAAGCCGCAAATAACGCTCAAATTCTGCAATAGTTATGGATTGGGAAAGAATTTTCTTCTTTATAACGCAATAATCTTCTGCAAAGAAAGTGTTGTTTCCCTGTCTGAATACTAAATCTGAATTATCAAATAAGCTGCGTAAAAGACGAATAGTTGCTTCAGATCTCTCCAAAGTTCCCATAAAGTTAAGCTGTGCTTCCATGTTGTCTATATTTCTTAAAAAATCATGATCATCAGTTGTTGTATAACTTGAGTGATATTCATATTCAAGAAAAGCAGCTAGAATTGCTTTATTTTGTTGTCCGGAGTTCTCATATGCGCCAGATGCAAAAAGCCCTAAACCAGGAAAGTATGGTCCTTTTTCAAAATAAAGATCGACCAATTCTGCGCAATCACTGTAACGACCAGTTGTTGCCAGCAGATACATAAATGCCCTTATGTCATCGGCATCCATGGAATCCCTTTGAGTTTGATACAGTTCATAAAAGAGCGCAATTGCTTCATCTTGATTCTGTTGAGCTGTTAATATATGCGCCTGTAAAAAACGATATTGATTGCTTTCGTTTTTATTTTCAGCTATCGCTTTTTCTGTGTAATCCATCGCCTTAATAAATTCACTTTGCATAAGATAAATTCTAGCTATAGAACCGTACATAATAGCAGTGTTTTCTCTGGTTTCTCTGTTGCGCGGCGCTCTTGCAGCAAGTTTCTCTGCTCTAAGAAAATAATCCAATGCACGTTCAATATTTCCAGTTATTAAGTAATATCCGCCAATATCGACTTTAGAACTAAAATGATTCATGTTGTTTAGTTCAAATTCTATAAGAACAATTCGTAAATCATCGCCAGTAAGATCGGATGATTTAATTCGTTCATATTCTTTTTCCATTGAGCTGTTTCCACAAGCCGCTAATACGAAGAAAAACAGGATAAAAGATAAGAATAGTAAGACAGCATTGTCGCTTTTCATGTATTGTTATTATATCATGTGATGAAAAAAAAATCGAATTTTATTTAAAAAAAGTTGACAAAATAATAAATTGGCAGATATTATATATGGTATATTCAAGATAATTTTAGGAGGAATAATATGAAAAGCAAATTTACATTTGTTATAGCTGTGTTAACAGCATTTATATTTATTTTTACGGCATGTCCCCCAGATGACGATGACAATGATGGCATTACTCCAGTTACGGTTAAAATGGTGTCTGTAGGTCAATATTACACAGTTGCTATTAAAACAGACGGGAGTTTATGGGCATGGGGTAGAAATGACTACGGTCAGTTAGGTGATGGTACAACTGTAAGCGAATATTCTCCTAAACGGATTGGGACGGAGAATGACTGGGCATCTGTAGCAGCAAATTTTGAACACACAGTTGCTATTAAAGCAGATGGGAGCTTATGGGCATGGGGTAGAAATAACTATGGCCAGCTTGGCGTAGGTGATACAACTAATCGAAATACTCCCGTTAGGGTAGGAGAAGAAAATAATTGGGCTTTTGTATCGGCAGGTGATTGGCAAGGAATGGCTATTAAAACAGATGGCACACTGTGGGCATGGGGAAGGAATGCTGGTAGTTTTATTTTAGGTGACGGATCTGGTGTACAGCAGAATTCTCCTGTGCAAATAGGTGAAGATAATGATTGGGCTTACATAGATTTGGGAGGCGGCCATGCAATTGCTTTAAAAAAGGAAGGTAGTCTTTGGGTTTGGGGCGAAAACAGTATAGGTCAGCTTGGTAGTGGTGAGAGTGGTAGTACTATTTATACAACTCCTACGCAATTAGGGGAAGCAAAAGACTGGGCTATTATATCTACTGTATTTGCTCACAATGCCACTATAAAAAAAGATGGCAGCCTATGGGCATGGGGAAATAATTATAATGGTCAGGTTGGTAATGGTGATAAGATAGATCAATACTCGCCTGTTAAGATAGGCAGCGCAACAGACTGGGCTTCCATATCGACTGGTTCTACTCATACTGTCGCATTAAAGAATGATGGCAGTATTTGGATATGGGGTAACAAGGGTTATCTTGGAGATGGCAGTGCAGAAGATAGAAATGTTCCCGCGCAAATGGGCGCTGCGAAAGACTGGTCAGCAATAGCAGCAGGTAGAACTTACACAATGGCCATCAAGAAAAACGGTAGTTTATGGGCATGGGGAAGTAACACATATGGAGGACTTGGTACAGGCAATACAACAGCTGCCAGCACGCCTGTACAAATAACGCTGGTGGAGAGCGAGTAGGATAAAGATGCTCAAGCGCATAGTAGCGATAATATTAATAATGACACATGTTTTGTATTATCTGCCTGGTCAGGAGATAAATACTGGTATAGGTCGAGGATTAGCTAGGTTAGAGCGATATTTAGAC
>Ga0123356_10003021_pt1 | contig 17767 bp, 15 predicted proteins | sample TergutEmb28metaG_2_FD_92546 | JGI IMG/M metagenome (GOLD analysis project Ga0123356, IMG submission 92546) | Embiratermes neotenicus P3 segment gut microbial communities from Petit-Saut dam, French Guiana - Emb289 P3 | ecosystem: Host-associated > Arthropoda: Insects > Digestive system > Gut ...
GCGCGGTCCACCGGAAGAAATTGGGCTGCCTAAACCTCAAAGATCCTGTACGGGACGCCGTGTCCATCTGTGTGCTCGGATTGCGCGAAGTCGAATCCGGAGCGGAAACTGAAGCGCTTGTCTTCCCCGACTGAGAGAAGGAAACCGAGCCGCACCCGGGTCAGGCCGTCTGCGGCCATGTGATCTGGCCACCGCGGTGGAACGCCAAATTGCCGATGTGCCCGGCGGCGGCGGCGGCAACGCCGGTTTCGACTGGGGCGTTCGGTTCTTTGCGGTTCCTGACGCAGTTGAAGAAATTCTCTACATGTTCGATGGTGCCGTCGCGGAAGCTGTGTCCGCTGAGAACGGGATTCTCATCCCTGGGTGCGCCTTCCCGGTAGACGCTGAAGCCGCTGCGATTGATTTTCAGCGTGGCCTCCGTGCCCCGGAACTCCAGGCCGCCGTCGTCAACGGACGAACTCATCATTCCCTCGTACACCACATCAAAACCGGGATAGCGAAATGCCGCCTGAATCGTATCGGGACAGTCCCAGTGCTCGAAAACGTACTTATCCGCGAGCATCTGTGCCCGGCTGGGACGATCGACCCTCATCGCCCAGTGCACGACGTCTATCCAGTGAGTGAACAAATCCGTCATGGCGCCGCCGCCAAAATTCCAGAACCACCGCCAATGGAAGAATTTCTCGTCGGTGAATGGCTGGTCTGGCGCCAACCCCAGCCACACCTTCCAGTCAAGGGCCTGCTGGTCGACCGGTTTCTTCGGCCACTCCCTCTGGTAGTTCTGCCACCAGAACGTGCGTACCTGCACCACCCGGCCCAGGCTGCCCGATTGAATCAGGTCGACGGCGTCGCGGAAATGGGTCCAGCTGCGCTGCTGCATGCCGCACTGTAAGATCTGTTTCGTCGAACGAACTGCGCGGGTGAGCGCCGCGCCCTCCTCAAGGGTGTGAGTGACCGGCTTCTCGAGATAGACGTCTTTGCCCGCCTTCAGAGCGTCGGCCGCCATCCGCACGTGCCAGTGATCGGGGGCTGCGATGAACACCGCATCGATGTCCTTCCCGAGCACCTCGCGGTAATCCAGATAGGTCGTGGCCTGGCCGTTCGAGCGCTGCTCGAGCGCGTCCCGATGCGGCCCGTACGGGTCGCTCACCGCCACAATCTGGTACAGCCCGGCCTTATCGGCAGCACTGAGCAGGCCCTTCATACGTTCGCCCGCCCCGATCACGCCGAGGCGAATTGTGTCGTTCGCGCCGAAGACGCGGGTTGAGGCAAGCGCGGTGAGTCCGCTCGAGACGATGAAGCTGCGACGGGTGATCATGATTGCAGTCGGAACCTCCACTTCGGTTTGTCGAAATCATGCACCAAGTTCCGGCTTCCTGCAATCGGCATTTGTTTTGATTCCCGGGCGAGCGATTGCGACCGGATTCGGTGTATCCTCTTGTGGCATGATGCGCGTACAGATTTTAATCCTGCTTATCGTCATGACTTTCGCAGCCGGGTACAGCCTTGAGGCGCGGCCGGCCGCGTCGCAAGACGGCGCACAGCACCCGGCGGCGATGAAGCCGGAAGAGACCGAGATTTGGAAACCCGTACCCCAAGTGGTTACGCCGGGCGCAGAATGCGGGGCACCCCCTTCTGACGCCATCATCCTGTTTGACGGCAAGAGCCTCGACCAATGGGTCTCAGCCAAAGACAAGTCGCCCGCAAGATGGACGGTCGCCGATGGCGTGCTCACCGTGAACAAAGCGGCCGGCGACATCGAGACCGTACGAAAATTTGGCAATTACCAGCTTCATATCGAGTGGAGGGTCCCCGAGAACGTGACCGGCAGTGGCCAGGCGCGGGGAAACAGCGGCGTGTTCCTGGCCTCCACCGCTACGGATGCGGGCGGATATGAGTTGCAGGTCCTCGATTCGTACCAGAACCAAACCTACGTCAACGGCATGGCGGGGAGCATCTACAAGCAGAGCATTCCGCTGGTAAATTCGAGCCGCAAGCCGGGCGAGTGGCAGAGTTATGACGTGGCGTGGACTGCGCCCACCTTCGAGAATGACGGATCGCTGAAAACTCCGGCTTTCGTCACGGTCTTCTTCAATGGCGTCCTGGTCGATAACCACTTTGAGTTGAAGGGCGAGACGCGCTACATCGGCCGGCCCTCTTACCGGGCGCACGGCCCCGCCCCCATCAAGCTGCAGGCACACGGCGATCCCAGCCCGGCGATCAGCTTTCGCAACATCTGGGTGAGAGAGATCCCTTAGCCCCGGGGAGACAAATCTGGCTGTACGCGTAGGTCGCCCGGCCGTAACTGGCTTTCCCGGCCGGTGGCTATCTGGTCCCGGAAGACGACTTTGCTTACCCCGATCCAGGATTTCGAGTCGTTCTCCACTTCCCTCTTCCCTCCTATCGCGAGAAACGACCTTTTTAATACACTGGACTCAGAAAGAGGGAAACGAGCCAGCAGGCTGGCGGACCGAATTTGTCGTTATTGGACACGAGAATTTGTGATCTTGGCCTGACCATCGCAGGGTCGGCGGTCGAGAGATTTGTCGAGCAGCTTTATCGCGAGCTGGAGCAGAAGAGGATCCTCAAGTTCCGGCCACCGTGTTACCTGACGGACGAATGGGGATGCCCTTCGGGCGAGCCGACCATAGGAATCCCGTTTTATCTGGCGCGGCAAGATCTGGCGCAGATTGAAAAAGAGAACAATGACCTTGAGACCGACCGCGAGATCATGATGTACCTGCGGCACGAGGCCGGCCATGCCTTCAACTATGCCTACAAGCTTCATCGGACGCCGGAGTGGAAACAGCTGTTCGGGCCCTACCGGCGCCCTTATCGCGAGAATTATCGCCCCATCCTCTTCTCCAAGGATTATGTTCGCTATTTGCCGGGATGGTATGCGCAGAAACACCCCGATGAAGATTTCGCGGAGACCTTCGCGGTATGGATCACGCCGCGTTCGGGTTGGCGCCGGAAATACCGCGACTGGGGTGCGATTGCCAAACTGAAATACATGGACCGCATCGGCCGCGAATTGGGAGGTGCCGAACCATTACGCAAGCGCGCCCAACCGGACGTCACCACCGCACAGATGGAGATGACGGTGGGCGAATTCTATCGCAGCTCGAGCGAGCAGATTCCGCTGCTGGCGGCAACCCAGGACGGAGATCTGGCTGCGGTGTTTCACGCGTCTAAAACCAGCAAGCACGCACAGTCTGCCCAGGAATTTCTCGAGAAGCATAGAAAGACCATCGTCGACCAGATTGCCCGCTGGACGGCGATCGAGCGGCCGGTGCTCCGGCGATTCATGCAATCGCTCGAAAGACGGAGTGCGGAATTAGGACTGAAAATCGACGGCAAGAAGGAAGCCGAGTACCTGTCTGAAGTCACGGTCTTTGCGACCACGCTGGTCATGCACCACCTGGCGCGGTCGAAAGCCTTTCAGGCATAGGAGCATGGAATGGGCGACAAACTGAAAGTCGCGGTGCTCTACGACGGTTGGGGCCAGGAAGACGCGCCCTCGGCAGAGACGGCCCAAGCCAGTCGCAAGCGTAAAGTGAAGGAAGACCGCGAGGAAATTTTCGAGGCTCTGGTCAAACTCGGGCACGAGCCCTCGTATTACGTTCTCGATGGGCGGCCGCAATCGTTGTATGGCTTGGGGAAATGCGGCGCCGATGTGGTCTTTAACCTCACCGAGTCCTACGCCGGGGACGATACCAAAGAAATGAACGTCGCCGCTTACATGGACCTGCTGGGCCTTCCCTACACCGGCGCCGGGCCCCATGCGTATTTTCTTGCTCAGGACAAGGCGACTGCCAAGAAAATGTTCGCATTCCACGGCATCCGCACGCCGGTCTTCGCGACCGCGTATCGCGGAAACATCCACCACGCGCACGATGTGAAGTTCCCGCTCATTGTGAAACCCCTGCTCGAAGATGGCTCGATTGGGATCGATGCGGCGGCGGTCGTAACCGGCGTGAAAGAGCTCATGGAGCGCGTGGAGTACGTGCAGAACGAATTCGACTCCCCGGCATTAATCGAGGAGTACATAGACGGCCGCGAAATCTATGCCGCGGTTCTCGGCAGCTACGAAAACACCGAAGTGCTTCCCCTCGTCGAACTGGACCTTTCGAAGTTACCCGACGGAACGCCCAAGATCGCCAGCCGGGATGTGAAATTCGATACCAACTCCAAAGTTTATCGATTGACCAAATCGAAAATTGCCGAAGACTTAGACGAGACCGCAGTCGAGAAGCTGTCTGAAACGGCGCTGGCCGCCTATCGAGCGGTGAAATTGCGGGACTACGGGCGCATCGACATGCGGTTCACTCCGGAGGGAGAAGTCTACGTACTCGAAGCCAACCCCAACCCGTGGCTCTCAAGCAAACACGAATTTGCCTTGGCCGCAAAGAAGTCAGGCCGCTCCTACACGCAGCTCATTGGAGAAATCGTTCAAATGGCCCTCGAGCGGAGCCGCCGTGCCCATGCATCCGGCGCTTAGCGTTCTATCCTTATGAACTTCGGCTGACTCACTTTACGGGCTACGGGCCGCCGATAATCGCCTCGGCTTCGATTTCCACCAGCATCTCCGGCGACACCAGGGCAGTAATCGCGATCATCGAGGTTGCCGGACGAACGCCGCCAAAAAACTCGCCGTGCGCTTTTCCAACCTTCTCCCAGTCGGAGATGTTGGTCACGTACATGCGCGTGCGCACCACATCGTTCAAACTCGCGCCCGCCCTCTTCAGTGCAGATTCAATATTCTTCAGGGTCTGGACCGCTTGCGCGTAGGCGTCGCCGGCGACGATTTTGCCGTCGGGTCCAGTGGCAGTGGTTCCGGAAATATGAACGTTGTTGCCAACCCGCACCGCCCGCGAGTAACCGACAACCGGCTCCCACGGCGTACCACTCGAGAAGTTTTTGCGCTCCATATCCATAGCTCAGTAGCTCAGTAGCTCAATCGAAAGAATTGAGTCGGATTCGAGTGCAGCCATTGTAGCGAAAACGCCTGGCGCGAAGGAGTTTGGCGTCATTTGCCCGGACAGCCGTTAGCAGCCACCCAACAAGAGTGACAACAGCAAGAACGTTTCGCCGACTTACGGGTTTTACTTTATAGAAACAGACGGATCGAAGGATAGGAAGTTACTTGATTTCCCCGGATGAATCCGGTATTTAACGCGAACAGGCCGTTGATAGCGGCTTTAGCAGCATCAAAAAAATCAGGTGACCCAATGATCTCGGACGACCATCCATTGCAAAAGCTTTTTATAGAAATGGTAGGGCGCGCCTATGCGCGAGAGATTGGAATTCGCGACCCTGAAGTTGTGGTTTACGTGGCGCACTTGCTCGCCGAGTTCTGCGACGTCGAACAGCTATTCAAAATTCGCAACGCGGCCGGCCTGCCGCTGACCGACGTTGGCGAGATGCTGCTTGAGTCCAATCCGGTGTTCGGTCCTGCTCCCTCATTCGACCGCGAGCGCCAGGTGCGCAAGCACATCGGCGACTACACATTGTTCTTTACCGGCATGTTTCCTGAGAGCATCAATCATCTCCGATTGCGCCGCGATCGTCTGGAGAGCTTTGTCGACTGGGTGAAGGCTGGCAAGGAAAGCTACCACATTGTTTCGAAGTTCGACTTTTTCGAATACACGAAGGTAGCCCCGCTGTTTGAACGTCTCTCCGACCACTTCGAGCAATGCGTGTACGGGCTGAATTGCGTAAAGAACGAACTCGAGGAAATGCAGCACCCGATCGTCCGCCGGGCAAACGAGTTGTTAATGTGAGAGCGGCCGGCATCCCCGCCCGCCGTGTCTTCTCCGCTACCATAGTGGGATGGCAACCGACCCGGTTTCTGAGGAATGGAGTTCCCTTCGCTACCAGCAGAACGCCCGTTTCGTCTCGGATTTGGGCGAGCCCGTAGTTCGCTTGCTAAATCCACAGCCCGGGGAACGGATTCTCGACCTCGGCTGCGGCGATGGCGTGCTCACCAAGAAAATTGCAGGCACGGGAGCGAAGGTCGTAGGCATCGACGGCTCCGCCGATATGATAGCGGCCGCCCGGAGAAACGGAGTCAATGCCACCGTCGGGGATGCTCACAAGCTCGATTTCGACGCCGAGTTCGATGCGGTGTTCTCCAATGCTGTGCTCCACTGGATAAAGCGCGATGCCGATCTCGCGATTGATGGGGTCTACCGCGCGATGAAGCCAGGAGGCCGCTTTGTCGCAGAGATGGGAGGCCACGGCAACGTGGCGGCAATCTGCGTCGCGCTATTTGCCGCCTTGGAGAATTATGGCGTGGAGGATTGTGCCGCGGTAAATCCTTGGTACTTTCCCTCCGTGGATGAGTACCGGAAGAAACTTGAGGGGCGTGGCTTCGAGGTCGAGTATATCGAGCTGATCCCGCGACCGACGCGGTTGCCCACCGGAATGCGCGGCTGGCTGGAAACATTTGCGATGGCCTTCACCCAAGTTTTGCCGCAAGAAAAGCGTGCTGCTTTCTTGGACGAAGTCACCGAAAGACTGCGGCCGGTCTTGTGCGACTCCGACGGGCAATGGACGGCCGATTACGTCCGCCTGCGATTCCTGGCTCGATCGACAAAAAATTAGATCGGCCTTACCGAAGAACGCCGAGGGGCCGGCCAGCAGGAGCTGGAGCCGCTCTCTGGGAAAGAATCATGCGCAGGGGCTGAGCTTCTGCTTCACCGGGAAATCAATTGACCAGGGATAGGGGAAATCGTTGGTGTTAGTTCTCGCGGGAACTGCCACTACTTGAAACCGCGCTCACCTTTGACGCTCCACTCGCCGGACTCTGCGGTTGTTGAGGCGCGTACTTCGAGGCGCACTTGGCCTGAATCTGTTTCGCGTAGAAAACGCCGTCGTGGCTGAATGTTCCTTCCGCTAGTGCCTGAGCGTTGTCTTTAAAGGTGTCTGGCGGCGGCTCGGTACTCGTGTACACAACATTGAGCAACTGATCATTTTCGACCAGAGTGAAATTCATGTTGCTCCCGCTGCGCTTGATCGATCCCGGCTGCACGTTCCCGGCGACGCGCAAGCGCTCGGAATAAGCTTTGTCGCCCATTCCGTGCAGTTCTTTGATGGTCACGTAGTAGCTCTTGCTCTCCTGGACGCCGGTGTAGGCGAGATAACCCAGGGCGAGCAGGATAATTACCATGGCGCTGCCGAATTTGAGGAATTTAGCGGTTTGCGGGGACATCTGTTGAAACTCTACTCGCGCCAGATACCCGGGTCAAGCTGGCTGGCTGGGACCCGTGAACCCGCGAATTGACAAAAGGCTCGAAGATTCCGGGGACCGGGCCAATCTGCCGGGTCAGCACAGGCAAGAAAGTCGCCCGGGAGCCCGAGTAGAGGTTTTCGCAAGCTGCTGGTGGCGGTCCTGACAGATTCCCGCGTCGGGTCCGCTAGAATGGTAATTGATGGTTCATCCCTGGCACGACGTGACTCCCGGCGGAAAGTTGCCCGAGGAATTTAACAGCATCATTGAAATTCCGTTCGGCTCGAGCGTGAAATACGAGCTCGACAAAATCAGCGGTCTCATCAAGCTCGACCGCGTGCTCTATTCGGCGGTGTACTACCCGGCGAATTACGGGTTCATCCCGCAGACACTCGCCGAAGACGACGACCCGCTCGATGTGCTGGTACTGTGCCAGGAGGCGGTTGTCCCTCTCACCATTCTTTATGCCCGGGCGATCGGCTTGATGACCATGGTCGATGCGGGAAAGAAAGACCACAAGATTGTTGCGGTCGCTACCAAAGACCCCGAGTTCAACAGCTACACGGAAGCCAACCAGATGCCCCATCACCGCCTGCTGATGCTACGACGATTTTTTCAGGACTATAAACAACTCGAGGACAAGGCGGTCGAGGTCGACCAGATCCGCCCGGCTGCGGAAGCCTATCCAATCATCAACGACGCGCTCCACCGATACAGCGAAGAGCGCCGAAGAGGATTCGTCAAACCTTCCTGAAACGGCTGCGCTCAAAAGGTCGTAATCGCAAGAAACGCAATGGTTTCCCTCTACCTTCGTGTTCTTTGTGCAGGGGAGCAGAGTGGGCTCCAGGCGGTGCCAAGGTGCTTCGAGGGCACTGCATTCGCGGCCTGTCGGCAGGAGCAACGGAGCAACGGCGCCGAAAGGACATGCGTGATTCCAGGTCCATGTAGAGCGATGGTCGGGTTTCGGCCAACGCAAGCGCCAGAGTCGTCTTGCCCACTTGTCGCGGGGCGATGAGAGCCAGTTTGGCTTGCCGGGCCAAGGCTTCTTGGACCTTGTGAAATGCGTCTTGCTGGATAATCATCCTTGCAAATTAAAAACACAGTCTTCAATTTGCGAGGCTGCGCATACTGATCAGAACCTTCACCCGAAGCGTTCCATGAACCGCTGCGTTCTCCTCGCCATTTCCGGGCTAAAATGCCGCCTGTCAGAGAGCGGAAAAAAGGGTATCTCGGTCTAGTCTGCAGGCGGTCCCTCAGGCGGTAAGCCCGCAAATCCCGCCTCGAGGCGCCCTTGAGGAAGTACTGGCGCGTCTCCGAGTTTGGGCTTCGCGAGCTTCTCGATGCCGCTTCTCTAGTACCATATCTACATCGATGAGGCGCATCGCGATTCTGGGGTCGACGGGGAGCATAGGCCGCAGCACTCTGAGTGTCGTCCAATCATTTCCGGACCGCTTTCAGGTGACGACCCTTGCGGCGGGGCGCAATCTCGAACTGGCATTTGAACAGGCTAAACGCTGGCGCCCGCGGGTCATCTCGCTCGCCTCCGAGCAGGATGCCGAGGACCTCAAGCGAAAACTGACATCAGCCGGGATCAGCGGCGTCGAAGTCACTCATGCGCCTAGAGGAAACGTCCGCGTCGCCACCCATCCCGAAGTCGATTTCGTGGTCAGCGCGATTGTCGGAGTTGCCGGTCTCGAAGCCACATACGAAGCCGTGCGTGCCGGGAAGACCGTGGGCTTGGCAAACAAAGAATGTCTGGTCGCCGCGGGCGAGCTCATTACCGCCGAGGCTCGCCGCCAGGCGAAACCGCTGCTCCCTATCGATAGTGAGCACAATGCCGTTCATCAATGCCTGCGCGGTGGGCGCATGCAAGAAGTCCGCCGCATCTGGCTGACGGCGTCCGGCGGGCCTTTTCTAAATACGCCGAAATCCAAGTTTGCCGAGATTACCGTCGAGCAGGCGCTCAACCATCCCACCTGGAAGATGGGCAACCGCATCACCATCGATTCTGCCACATTGATGAACAAAGGTTTCGAAGTGATCGAGGCCTGCCGTTTGTTCGACATTCCTCCCGAGCAAGTCTCAGTCATTGTTCATCCCCAGTCGACTGTTCACTCGCTGGTCGAATTTGTAGATGGCAGCATTCTTGCTCAGCTCTCTGTCACCGACATGCGGCTGCCGATCCTTTACGCGCTGACCTATCCGGAGCGTATTCCGTCCGAGTTGAACTTAGGCCTGAGTGGCTTGCGGCGCCTCGATTTCAGCCCTCCGGATATGGAAAAATTCCCTTGTTTGCGCCTTGCGTATGAAGCGGCACGCGCGGGAGGCAGCAAAACCGTTGCCCTGAACGCCGCCGACGAGGTCGCGGTTCGGGCGTTCCTCGAGGGAAGCATCGGATTCGAGGAGATCCCCGCCTTAATCGAGCAAATTGTTACTGAAACGCCGGGGGGCAAATTGGAATCTATTAAAGAGGTGCTGGCAGTGGACCAGAAGGCCCGGGCGGCCGCCCACGACCAGATTGGGGCCTGGACGAGAGATCACAAAACGCCTGCGGGGGCCGGGGTATGAGAGAGCTAGCATTTATATGAGTCTTTTTCACTCAATTTTTACTTCACTTTTTTATTTCGTCATTGTCATCGGAGTCATGGTGTTGGTCCATGAGTTTGGCCACTTCGCAGTGGCCAAGCTGCTGGGCGTGCGCGTGGAGCAATTCGCCATCGGTTTTGGCACACGCCTGTTCGGATTTCGCAAAGGTGATACCGATTATCGCATCAACGCGCTGCCTTTTGGCGGTTACGTCAAAATGGCCGGCGAAACGCCGATGGATGAGCGCTCGGGTGATCCCGGCGAATTTCTCTCTCATCCGCGCTGGCAGCGCTTTCTTATCGCGATCGCCGGCCCGGTGATGAACATTCTGCTCGCCATCGGCCTGCTGACCGGCGTATACATGGTCCACTACGAGCACCCGGCATACCTCGACCAGCATGCGGTTGTGGGATGGGTAGAACACGGCTCTCCCGCGGAGAAACAGGGTGTTCAACCCGGTGACCGCCTTGTCCAGATTGATGGGGTTCAAAATCCCACCTGGGAACAGGTGGAAGTGAAGCAACTGCTCAGCGCCAACCAGCCTCTGGGGTTTGCCGTCGAACGCGGCGGCCAGGAGATTCAGGGTTCGATCGTTCCCGTAGCGACGGGCAACTCGGAGGCGGGCTCCGCCGGTTGGTTTCCGGTTGAGCCGGTGATTATCGGCGATCTCGAATCCGGCATGCCCGCCGCGCAAGCCGGGTTGAAGCCGGGCGATAAGATTATTTCCATGGGCGGGCAAACCGTCCCTTCGATTCAGGCGATGATCGAGCGCCTGCAACAGACCCAGGGCAAACCGGTCGAAGTCTTAGTTGAACGGGGGGGCAAGCAACTCAGCTTTTCCCTGGCTCCTGTACTGGCGGACACGCCCGGAACCGCCGAAAGGCATTACCGCCTTGGCTTCAAGAACTCCTACGAGACCTCGGTGGCCCAGCTGTCATTCGTGGATGCATTGGGCCGGTCGATTCAGGACAACAAACGGTACTCACTGGTCCTGCTCGAACTGCTCGGGAAACTGGTTCAGCGCAAGGCATCGCTCAACACGGTTTCTGGTCCTATCGGAATCGCCGAGCAAACCGGCGCCGCGGCTGAAGAAAAGGGTTGGATACCACTGCTCGCGCTTTCGGCGGCAATCAGCCTGAATCTCGGGATTTTCAACTTGTTGCCGATTCCCATTATGGATGGCGGCGTAATCCTGCTGCTCTTCATCGAAGGTCTTATGCGCCGCGACATCAGCATTCAGATCAAGGAGCGCATTTACCAGGCCGCATTCGTGTTCCTGGTGCTGTTCGCCGCTCTGGTGGTCTACAACGACATCGCCAAGACCATTGCGCAAAGACTCCCGTAGAGGTCAGTTTTCAGCCATGCGGCATGGAGCCATCCATCACGCGGGCACGCCGCCGCTCAGGGGACGTGCACGGTCCACCGAGCTGCTTTTCTCACCCGAACACGAGATGCCTCACCCAGCAGGCGGTCTCTACGCGATTGAGCTGCCTCCGGGCTTGAAGGTAGCGGCCGAGGAGCGATGGCTGAAAGCTGACGCCTTATAGCCGACCTGCTAAACTGAACTTTCCACATGGCCTCGATACAGCGCCGCAACACTGTAACTTCGACCATCGGCAATGTTCGAGTTGGTTCGGACGCGCCGGTCGTGGTGCAGTCCATGACCAATACGGACACCGCCGACGTAGCTCGAACCGTCGAGCAAGTGGCGGCTCTTTGCCGCGCCGGGTCCGAGCTGGTGCGAGTAACAGTGAACAACCAGGATGCCGCGGCGGCCGTTCCGCATATTGTGGAGAAGCTCGAGAGACAAGGCATCAGTGTCCCCATCATCGGCGACTTCCACTACAACGGACACATTCTGCTGAAGAAGTACCCGGCCTGCGCGCAGGCGCTGGCGAAGTACCGTATTAACCCCGGCAATGTCAGCGTCGGGCGCAAGGACGATTCCAACTTCCGCATCATGGTTGAAGTCGCGGTCGAAAATCAAAAACCGGTGCGCATCGGAGTCAATTGGGGATCGCTCGACCAGTCGCTGCTTACCCGCATGATGGACGAGAACTCGCGTTCCCAGGACCCGAAAGACGCTCGAGAAGTCACGATGGAAGCGATGGTTGCGAGCGCTCTGAATTCGGCGGCGGCGGCGGAGAGATATGGTTTGCGTCCAGACCAGATCATCCTTAGTGCGAAGGTCAGCGGCGTTCAGGACCTGATCGACGTCTATCGCTCACTGGCACGGCGTTGCCTGTACCCGCTCCATTTGGGCCTCACCGAGGCGGGAATGGGTGCCAAGGGAATTGTCGCCTCGACTGCCGGCATCTCCGTCCTTCTGCAGGAAGGGATCGGCGATACAATCCGCGTTTCTCTTACCCCTGCGCCGGGCGGCGACCGCGCCGAAGAAGTGCGCGTGGCCCAGCAGATACTTCAATCTCTGGGAATTCGCAGCTTTACGCCGCAAGTGACCGCTTGCCCGGGCTGCGGACGCACTACCAGCAACTTCTTCCAGGAAATGGCCGAGCAGATTCAGTCGTATTTGCGCCAGCAAATGCCGGCCTGGCGGGAGCGCTACTCTGGCGTTGAAGAGATGAGGGTCGCCGTCATGGGGTGCGTAGTAAACGGCCCAGGCGAATCCAAGCATGCCAACCTCGGCATCTCGCTGCCCGGCACCTTTGAAGAACCCAAAGCGCCAGTGTATGTAGACGGACGATTGCTCACCACGCTCCGCGGAGAGAAGATTGTCGAAGAATTTATTCGCATCCTCGACGATTACGTCGACTCACACTACGCAGGCAAGGCTGACCTCGCGGTTAAGGTTTAAACATGAATCTTGCCTTCGATCAAAAACAGAACTCAGCGAAAGCCCTTTAAGCTGGTTCGCCGCGGGAGCGAGAGTCTAGGCGCCCGTGGCCGAGCCATACGGGTCGAATCTAGAAATCCCCTGCATCAGCCGTGGGAGAGTCCGGGACAGGTTGCTCTGTCATCATGCCCCGCAATGGAAATGGAGTGCCCGAACGTCGTGCCGGGCGCTGGAGAATCATCTTGTTCCCGGCAGATGCCCACAGGTCAATCGAGGTAACCCGCGCATCAGCAAAGCAGCAACGGAGCCGCGGTTGCCGCATCACACCACTAATGTTGAGGCAAACGGTTGGTGATAAATGCGGAAACCATTCCCGCAGCCGGAGGATCCAGGTTCGACAAGACAACAACCACGTAACCCGCCCCGGGACAGATTTCTAGGTCTCCGTTCATGCCGGGTGCGCCTCCACCATGACCGAAGCAGCGGTTGCCATTGATGACTTGATCTTCAAATCCGAAGGCGTAGCGTGCACCACGCGCGTCAACTTTGCCGGTGGTCAGTTCCTCGGTTAATTCGGGGTTGAGCAGCTTGTGGCCTTCGAGCGCGTTCGCGAATCGCAACAGATCCTCGACCGTCGAATAGCCCCCACCGGCAGAAGTCCCCCGATAAGGCAAGGTATCGGTGTTCGGACGCAAGTCGTCTCCACCCATTCGCGTATACCCGGTGCTGCGGTCGGGAACAGATTGATCTTCGGGCTCGGAGCCGGAAGAGATCATGCCCGCGGGTTCATATACGTGTTCCCGAACGTAGTCGTAATAGCTGCGGCCACTGACCTTTTCAATAATCGCTCCGAGCAGAATGAAGCCATAATTGCTGTACTCCCAGCGGCTGCCTGGCTCGAACTTGGGAGCGCGGTTGCCATACAGCTTGATGTAGTCCTCGAGGGTGCGAAGTTCGAGGCGGTGCGCTTCGAACTCGGGTCCGAATATGTCTCCGGTACCTCCGGTGTGCGTGAGTAGATGCCGGATGGTGACCTTGGCTCGAACTTGTGGGTTGGGATAGTCGTTCAAATACTTTCCAACTGGATCGTCGATTGCGACCTCTCGGGCTTCGACCAGCTGCAGGATTGAGGTTGCCGTGAACATTTTGTTCATGGAGCCAATGCGAAAGCGCGTTTTGAGTGTGTTGGGCAGGTTGTGCTCGCGATCGGCGCGACCGTAGGCCTGGGCGAAAACCGGCTTGCCGCCCTGGGCAAGAAGCGCTGCCCCCCAAAAACGGTCGGCGACCGAGTCCGCATTCAGTTTCTTGCCCAGCGCACCGATCAGTTGAGATTCGCTCATATGCGGAAGGGAGAACTCCGCCGGGCGAGGTATGGCGACGAGGTCCAGGTTAGTGACACGGTGAGGCCCGGAGCTGTCAACTTGGATCGAAAGGCGGCCCATCTGGTCGGAGTTGCGCTCCTGAACCAGAGCTACGAGCTTGCTAGGTGTGGACTCTTCGATTTTCTTTAGATCAAAACCGCCGGTGCTTCTGCGAAACCCCATTTCCTGGTCCATGTGTTCGGCGCGATCTGGCAAATTCTTCTCGAGGAAGTCATGCAGCTTTTCACGATCGCCACTGTTAAAGGTCTGAAGCCATGTCGCTGCCTGTTGACCGGCGGGAGTTTCAGGAAATGGTATCTCTGCGGCGCAGATTGCACTAACCATCACCAGGGTAAGGAGTCGGAGAAATCGGAGTGGCGGGAATTTTGCCTCTTTCATCGAATACACCCCTGCTCGCATTGTACGGAACAAGCCAGTCCGGCCTACAACCACACAGACGGTCAGGGAAGCCGGAGGTGAGCAGATAAACGGAGCCAGGCCCGAAATGGTCGATCAAAATGTCGGCCCCTGCTCTATCGCTTGAGGTAGGGGTTACAAAGATCGCCGGCGCGGCGACACCGGATATCAGACTATGAAGGGTACGGTGGGCGAGAACTCTAGATGGCGCGAATTCCTGCGGAGTAACCGCGAGGCACGCAAGGAAGGCCGCCTCAGTAAAGAAGCAGCTCAGTACGAGGCTTTTCTCGCCTACCTCGTTGGATAAACACAACTCGTCGGGGAGACCGCCATCCCCTAGACGATCATCGTCCATGCCATCAGCAGGGGCAATGGGCGGCGGGAAACTCCCAAGCCCAAACTAAGCGGCTGCTTTATGTTGCGAGCGGTAGCGTGCCCAGCGAGCCCTTTGCGCGGCAGCGATCTTGCGACGTCCGGCAGCCGACAACGGCTTTCTAGTCGTAGTAACTGGTTTCGGGCCGGCACCAGTCCGCTTCTTTCCCTTCCTTGCCGCCCATCTGGCGCGCTGCGCTTCGGAAATACGCTTGCGGGCAGCGGGTGAAAGCGAACCCCGGCCGCGCTTCCTGCCTCGAGTCGCCGCCGCATTACTGCGTCCAGCTAGACCTTCGATAACCGAAATCGCATGGTCTAACTTCTCAACCTGCACCTGCACCTGCTTCCGCTCATCTCGCAGTTGTTCGAGAGCGGAGTTAAGAATCGCCATATTTCCCCCTGAAGTGAATAACTGCATGACCGTTCCCAATTGTAGTTCTGCGGACGAGTTCTGGCTACTGTATTTTTAGACAGGAGCTCAGGCCCGAGACTCTATCTATCTTACTCCTGATCTTCGCCGCCGGTCTGCTCCGATGGGGGTAAATCTAACTGCAAGGGTGGCTTACCATTGTTTTGCAATTGTTGATTCAAAGTCGGAATCTCGGACTTTGTAAGCTGGTTCCACTGTGCGAGAAGAGGCGTTAGTTGACCTTCTGTGTTTTGAAAAGCTTCGGCTTGCGCCGGGGTAGGTGCCGAGTCGGCCTGTTCCACGCCTCTATAGAGTGTGGTTAGATTTTGGTTTACGCTTGTCAGACCAGCTCGCTTCGTCTTCCGTTCGCCTTCCAGTAACTCAGAAACTTTGGCGTCCAGCTTGGAGACAGCCTCCTTCAATGAGCTGTCCGCCGACTCGATCTTGGCTATTTGTTCCCGGATGGAACGCGCCTCTAACGCGGCTTCCGAACTCTCGCTAATTGCTGATCCAATCTTCATTTCCAATTCCAACTGTTTCTCGAGATCCGCGGTCGAAACCTTTACTCTGGGATCCATGTTTACGGTAAGCATTGTCGTTTGCGTGTGGCCGGCAGCCGACAAACGAATGGAATACTGTCCCGGTAAAGCCAGTGGCCCAAGCGGGTACCGCGGGGTGTCATGGGGGACCGCGGAAATGGGATATTCATGACTAACCGATCGTGGGGCGGCATAACGCAGATCCCACACCCAGCGATGCATGCCGGGGCTTGAGGGCAGAATGCGCTGCGGGCGAATCCAATAAACGGGGATCAATTGCTTCTCTAACTGCTGTGGCGTCTCGCCTGGCGTATCGGCGCTCGAAAAGCGGCGTACTAATTTGCCCTCGGCGCTCAGAACTTCCAGGGTCACAGGACCGGAGATCCCCGGCGGTAACACGTAGTCGATAATGGCTCCATCCGGAGGATTGTCTCCTGCCGGCTCGTCTGGGGGCAGGGGGGTATCCGTATTGGTGCTCCGCCTCACCCGATAGGCCGCGCCAGTCTCGAAAAGATGAACCTCATGGCCCCGTGAGTCGCCGATCGAGGTAAGTTGGCGTAGCGGCGTGATGTTGTCGAGCACCCAGAAGGAGCGCCCGTGGGTCGCAACAATCAAATCATCGTCATGCTGCAAAAGATCGCGCATGGAGGTGCGGGGCAAGTTGAGCTGAAGAGACTCCCAGTGGCCACCGTCGTCGAAGGAGACCCAAACTGCCGTTTCTGTAGCTGCGAACAGCAGGCCCTTGCGCCGGGCATCCTCCCGCACACTATTGACCGCGGAGTCTTCGGGCAATCCATCAGTAATCAGCTGCCAGGTCTTGCCGCCATCGTGCGTACGATAGATGTAAGGACGCCGGTCATTAATGCGAAATCGGCTCACGGAAACAAATGCGGTGTCATCATCAAAGTGCGAAGCACTAATCTGAGTGACTTTGCTCCACGGCACCAATTCCGGCGGGGTTATGTTGCTCCAGTTCTTGCCCCCATCGCGAGTGATCCAGAGTAGTCCGTCGTCGGTGCCCGCCCAGATCGTATTTACATGGTGAAAGGAAGGAGCGAGTGAGTAAATTGCGCCGCGCTGGCTCGCGGCTCTGGCATTCAGCTTTTCTTGATCGCCTATACTCGCCGGCACTCCCGGATGCTCGCGGGTGAGATCCTGACTAATCGTCCGCCAGGAGCGCCCACCATCGCTGGTTTCGAACAATACATTGGTCGCGTAGTACAAGAGGTGGGGGTCCACCGGCGAAAACACAATCGGCTCAGTCCGGTCTGCGCGATAATCGCCGCGGATCGGAATGGGCGTAACGTTCTCCACCTGCCCGCTGGTCCAGTGGAATCGCGAGACTTCAGTCCGGCCCGCACCATATATGATCTCGGGATTGAGCGGATCCGGCGCAACGTAGCCGTACTCAATGACTCCCACTGGATGCCAATCGCGAAAGGTAATCTGGCCGTCATTACCGCGGCTCAGAGTGCAAACTGAACCGCTTTCCTGCTGCCCTCCGCAAACCCGGTAAGGGAAGGTGTTGGTAACGCTCACGTGGTAAAGCTGCGCGGTTGGTTGGTTGTACCAGGAGCTCCAGGTCTCCCCGCCGTTCACTGTCACGATTGCGCCCTGGTCGGAAACCAGGAGAATGATATTGGGGTTCTCGGGATTGATCCAAAGATTCTGATAATCGTCGCCCCCGGGTGCGCCCCGCAGCGAGGTCCACGTCTTCCCGCCATCGGCAGATCGGACCGTAACGATACTCGCGACGTAAACCACGTCAGGATTCTTGGGATCAACTTTTGGCACCGACAAATCGCCGCCGCCAATTTTCATCGCCGGACGCGGGTCCTCTGTGATCCGCATCCAGCTCTCCCCACCATCGTCGGAACGATAAAATCCGACTCCCCGGCCACTGCCATAGCCTGCGGGCCGCGACGTCGAGACCGTTGCATAAAGCCGGCTCGGCTCGCTCGGCGCAATGGCAGTGTTGATCTGCACCAAGTCATTGGGCAAACCGTTGCTCAGTTTTCGCCAGGTGTTGCCGCCATCGGTCGATTTGAAAAGTCCCCC
>Ga0123356_10003022_pt1 | contig 17766 bp, 13 predicted proteins | sample TergutEmb28metaG_2_FD_92546 | JGI IMG/M metagenome (GOLD analysis project Ga0123356, IMG submission 92546) | Embiratermes neotenicus P3 segment gut microbial communities from Petit-Saut dam, French Guiana - Emb289 P3 | ecosystem: Host-associated > Arthropoda: Insects > Digestive system > Gut ...
CCACGCGCGAACGCGCGCGCGCCGTCCAGATCACCCTCCGCGAGAGTGCCCACGAACTGCTCCAGCCCCTCGCGCAGCGCGCCGAAGCCGATGATCAACAGCCGCGCGTCGGGCACCCGCTCCAGCACGAGCGGGCACGCCGCGAGCAGCAGGTCCACCCCCTTGCTCACGATCAGCTTGCCCACATACGCCACCAGGAGCTCGCGCTCCGGATCGATCGCCGCCAGCGCGCGCGCCGCCTGCCGCGGGTCGCGCGCGAACGCATCCGCGTGGTCCTGGCGACCCGGGGGGCCCACCTCGCCGGCCGCCGCCTCCTCGAGCCTTGCCACGAGCTCCCGCAGGCGCGCCCCAGCCTCCCCCGCGGGCCACGGCCTGAAGAGCTCCACATCCACGCCCGGCGGGCCCAGGCGCGTGCGCGCGGGGAGATCCTCATCGCCGATCGCCTCCCAGAGGCTCTCCGCGGTGTGCGCCGAGCCCACCAGCACGCCACTCGCCCCCGCCAGCCCCTCGCGCGCCGGCACCAGGAAGCGCTCCGGCTGGCGCTTCAGCACATACTCCAGCGCACTCCCGTGCACCGCAACCGCGTAGGGGACCTCTCCCTCCAGCGCGCGCGCGAGGATCGCCGGTCCCATCAGCAGGTGGTTGGCCAGCGCCAGCTCCGGCCGCACGCGCGCCCGCACCTCCTCCACCGCCGCCACGTTGGCCGCCACGTAGCGCTCGATCTGCGCGTCCCCGCACTCGGTGAAGGTGCGCGCCCGCACCCCCTCGTAGCGATCCCCCACGTACACCGGCAGCACCCCGCCGATGTTCGGGCGATACACCGTGCACCGCACCGGCCCGTCCCCCGCCCCTGGCCCCGACCCCGTCCCTGGCCTCGACCCCGCCCCTGGCCCCGACCCCGTCCCGGGCCCCGACCCCGTCCCGGGCCCCAGGCGGCGCACCCGCAGCGCGCCCCCGTCCCAGTCGCCCACCGCGTCGACGAAGTCCAGGCTCGCGGGGTGGCGGTCCTGGCTGAACAGGTGCACCTCGTGGCCCAGCCGCACCAGCGCGCGCGCCAGCTGCGCGTTGTACACGTTCGAGCCCGTGCCGCTCAGCAGGTACCCGTGGAAGATGAGGATGCGCACACGCGACGACCCGTGGCCCGGAGGGGCGCCCATCGTATCGGCACACCCCGTGGCGGCTGGGTTCCGATCCGCTTGCCACTTTGATCAGTTTGATCGGCTCGGCCGGCCGGGTGGTGCGGATCAAATCGATCAGGAGTCCCCGTGGCCGCTTGGGCCCGCCCGCACGTGTGCAATGAAAGAATCTCGCTGGCGCGACCTCGAACACACCTGTCTGAGGCGGCGTTGGGGGATTCGAAAAGAGGATTCGTTCCGCGCGGAACCAATCCTTAAAACAAAAAACGCAACGTCCGCTGCTCGACCGGCACCGCCCCGCCCCGCACCGCCCCGCACCGCCCCGCCCGGCGAGCGTCGTCCCGCAATCGCCCGCAGCGACCGCAATCACCGGCGCCAACCCGCGGTCCGCTCCGGCGGCTCCGCTAGAGTGCCCGCGATGAGCGTCCCTCAGCGCTACCGTCTGCGCAACCCCTCCAGCGGCCGCGAGGTCGTGCTGGACGCGCAGCCGGGCCAGGTGTACATCGATCGGGAGTCCGGCGAGCCGATGGAGGTCGTCGGCAGGCTGCTGCCCCTCCCTCCCTCCAGCTCGCGGCTGCCGTGGGCGGTCGAGCATCTGCGCATCTGCCCGTGGTGCGACCAGCTCGCCCAGAAGGACCTCAACGACTGCCCCACGTGCGGCCGGCGCATGACTCCGCTGGGCTCGTGAGTCCCCGTGCGCGCCACCTCGCCATTCCAAGCCGCGCGGGCGCACTGGCCGCGGCCGCGAGTCTTCTGCTCCTCGGCGGCCTGACCCTCTCCGCCTGCGGCGGCAGCGCCAACGTCTCCGACGTGACACCCAAGAACGCCCCCGAAGTCACGCCCCCGCACGACTCCAGCGCCGAACGGGAAGCGGGACAGAGCGCCTCGAGCTCCAGCCCCACCACCTCGACCAGCACCACCACCACCTCCTCCTCCGCCTCTGCCTCCCCCTCCACCGCCCCCACCGCCGAAGCGGGGGGCGCGCCGGCGGAAGAAGCCAAAGCCGAAACGCCGCCCGCGGCCGGTGGCGAAACGAGCCCCGCCGGCGGCGGGACCGCAGCCGGCGGCGAAAGCGAAAAACCCACCGGCGGCACCGGCGAAACCGCCAGCCCGACCGGCGGCGCCAGCGCTCCCTGAGCTCCGGGGCGATCGCCGCCCCCGCGCCGCCCGAGCCCGGCCGCGTGTGACCCGAGCCAGGCCCGTGCGGGCAGGCGTCCGCTCGCTACTCGCCTACGGAGTCGAGATCAGCGTCGCGCTGTAGGTGAGGCGCGCGGTTTTGTAGAGGCAGATGTACTGCACCGCCGAGCCGATCCTGGTCTGCGCCGACTGGGTGCCGGTCTTGGGGCACTCCTTTCGCGGACGGCTCGCGCGCCAGGAGGTCGAGGAGGGGAGGTTGAGCGCCAGCGCCGGTGCCCAGGTGGGCACGGTCAGCGCGATCACGTCGCCCTTCTGAACCTTGATCGTGCTTTCCAGCGGGAACTGCGCGGTCTTGCCGAAGTACGGCTGCAACGGGATCGTGGGGCTCGAGGCCACCAGCTTGAAGTCCAGATTGGGCTTCTTCTGGGGGCGCAGGATCGCGATGCTCGCCGACGCCGGGCCGCCCTCGTTGCTGTTGAAGAACTTGATCTGGCTGGCGCTCGGCTTGCCCAGCGTGATCGTCCAGCCCACGATCGTGCCCGCGCGCGGCGCGACCTCCAGGTCCTTGGTCGAGCCCTCCTCGACCTGGAAGCCCGTGGTGCGGCTGACCGCGAGGCACGGGTTGGACGGACAGCTGGGCGCGGTCGACGGCGTGCCCTGCGGGACGATGCCCAGTTCGGTCAGCTTCGCCAGCGACCCCGCGGGCAGCGCGAGGCCCAGCGGCAGCGCCAGGCCGAGCGTCAGCGTGCTCGATGCCACGATCCTCATTGGTGCGCGCATGTGGGCATTCAACACCACAATCGCCGGCAGGTAGCGCTCCGCCGCGCGCTTCGGTTGCGCTCTCGCCCGCGCCACGGCGCGATCACGCCCCCCGCAGCGCCTGCGCGGCGGCGGCGATCTCGCCCTGATCGCCCGGCGCGGGGGTCCACGGCAGGCGCAGCGGATCCTCGCGGTAGCGGGGGATCACGTGCAGGTGGAAGTGGAACACCGTCTGCCAGGCCGCCGCGCCGCAGGAGTTCAGCACGTTGACCCCGTCCGCGCCGAGGCGCTCGCTCATCGCGCGCGCCAGCCGTTGCGCAGCCGCCGCGCACGCGCCCAGCTCCGCGGGATCGATGCTCAGGAGATCGCGCGAGTGCACGCGCGGGACCACCAGCGCGTGCCCGCGCGTGGCGGGCGCGATGTCCATGAACGACACCGTGCGCTCGTCCTCGTCCACGATGAACCCCGGCAGCTCTCCGGCCAGGATCTTGCAGAACACGCACTCCGGGTCGCGGTCGGTCGCGCTCACGCGCCGAACCTTATTGTTGTTGGGATGCTTCCAGCGCGCGCGCGCGGGCCAGCGCCTGCTCGCGCGTGGCAATCTCCCCCGCATACTGCGCCTCCGCCAGTCGCTCCAGCAGCGCGCCCAGCCACGGACCGGCCGGCCTGCCCAGCTCGGCCGCCAGCTCGTCGCCCCGCAACAGCGGCGCCGGCGGTCCCTGCTCGCGCCAGCGCAACGCCTCGCCCACGACCTGGCGCGCCACGGCCAGGTGCGCGTCGATCGCGCGGCGCGCGCTCGCCCCGCGCGTGGCCAGCCGGTCGGCGACCGACAGCAGCGTCACGTCCGCCGCCACCGGCTCGCAGCCGCGCATGTAGGCGAACAGCGCACGACGGCCGAGCGGCTGGGGCTTGTGCACGAGGAAGCCCAGGCGCAGGTGATAGCGCACCAGCGCCGCCACGTGCGCGCGCACCCGCTCGCCCGCGCGCAGCGAGCCCAGCCGCGCGCGCGCCAGCTCGGCGCCGATCGCGTCGTGTCCGATGAAGGTCACCCGCCCGTCCGCCGGCCTCACCTCGCGCGTGCGCGGCTTCGCGGCGTCGTGCAACAGCGCGCCCCAGCGCAGCGCGCCGCCCCGCGTGAGCTCATCGCCCAGCGGCTCGTGCAGCAGGGAGTCGATCGCCGCGCGCGCTCGCCCGTCCAGCGACGCCAGCCACCCCTCCGAGTCGCGGCCCTCCTGCAGCGCGATCACCCGGCTCAGCACCTCGAGCGTGTGGCCATACACGTCCAGGTGGTGAAAGCGGTTCTGCTCCACCCCACGCGTCGCCTCGAGCTCGGGCAGCACCACCGCGAGCGCGCCCAGCTGCGCGAGCAGCTCGATGCCGTCGATCGCGCCCCGCGCCTCCACGATGCGGCGCAGCTCCTGGAAGATCCGCTCCGCGGAGACGCCCTCGAGGTCGGGGGCGCTCGCCTGCGCCGCGCGCACCGCGTCGCGCTCCGCGCGCAAACCCAGCTCGATCGTCATGCGCGCCAGTCGCAGCACGCGCAGCGGATCCTCGCGCAGCGCCCGCCCCGACGCCAGCCGCAGGCGCCCCGCCTCGAGGTCCCTCAGCCCGCCCAGTGGATCGATCGGCTCGCCACCCTCGAGCGGTTCGGCGATCGCGTTGACCGTGAAGTCCCGCCGCGCGAGGTCCTGTGCGAGCCCCTCGCCGTGGAGCGGCTCGATGTCCACGTGCCAGCCGCCGCGGCGCGCCACCACGCGCCACGCGCCGAACTCCTCCGACAGCGCAAAGCGCGCCGGCCGCTCGCCCGCGCGCCGCAACGCGCCCGCCAGCGCCGCCGCGGCCTCGCGCGCGTCGCCCTCCACCACCACGTCCAGGTCCACCGCCCCCTCGCGGCCCAGCGCGCGGTCGCGCACCGCCCCTCCCACGAGCCACGCGCGCCGTTGGCCGAGCGCGCGGCGCACCTGCTCGCGCGCGTCAATCATGCCGCGGCGTCGCCGATCCGTTGCCGCCGCGCCTGCGCCTCCGCGTCGTGCCGGCCGTCGCGGTGGTGCACGCGCGGCACGCGCGCGGTCACCGCGCAGGTGACCTCGTAGTTGATCGTCGCCAGCCGCGCGGCGATCTCCTCGGCCGTGATCCGCTCCCGCTCGCGCGCGCCGATCAGCACAGCCTCCCGTCCGCGCAGCGTCGCGGCGGCGGGATCCGCACCCAGGTCGACGGTCAGGTTGTCCATGCTGATCGTTCCCACCAGGGGGCGCCGGCGCCCCCCGATCAGCACCTCGCCGCGCTCCGACAGCGCCCGCCGCCAGCCGTCGCCGTAGCCGATCGGCAGCACCCCCAGGTATGTGTCGCCCCGCGCGACAAAGCGCCTCCCGTACCCGGCGCTCTCCCCGGCGCGGCAGAGCTTCACCTCGGCCACGTAGGAGCACAGCTCGAGTGCCGGCTCGAGGCCTGCGCGCGCGGGGTCCTCGCCAAAGGGATCCATGCCGTAGATCGCCACGCCACAGCGCACCATGTCGAAATGCGCGCGCCCCTCGCGCAGCGTGGCGGCGCTGTTGGCCGCGTGCACCAGCACGTGCGGGTGCGCGCGCTTGACCTGCCCGGCCCACTCCGAGAACAGCTCGAGCTGGCGCGCGAAGTGCTCGCCGTCGCCCGCGTCGTCGGCGGTGGCGAAGTGCGTCATCACGCCCGCCAGCCGCACCCCCTCACTGCGGGCGGCCGCCTCCACCACGCCGCTCGCCTCGCGCACGTCGCGCGTGCCGAGCCTGCCCATGCCGCTGTCGAGCTTCACGTGCACACGCCCGCCCCCGGCCGCCGCGACCCGCGCGACTTCCCGCTCGCTCCACACCACCACGTCGGCACGCGCCGCGAGCGCCTCGCGCAGCTCGGTGCCGCTCAACGCGCCCATCACGAGCAGGGGGACCTCGCCAAAGCCCTCCGCGCGCAGCCGCACCGCCTCCAGCGAGCCGGCCACCGCCAGCCAGCCGGCGCCCCCCGCGAGCGCCGCGCGCGCGGCCGGTGCGGCGCCGTGGCCGTAGCCGTCGGCCTTGACCACCGCGCACAGCTCGGTCTCGGAGCGCAGGTGGCCGCGCAAAGTGGCCACGTTGCGCTCGATCGCCGCCACGTTTACCCGCGCCAGCGCTCTGCGCTGCGCGCTCATGCCCCCGCGCCCCCGCGCACCGCGGGCAGCGCAGCGATCACGTCCGAGGCGATCACGCCCTCCGCGGACCCCACCGCGCGCGCCGCCGCGCGTCCCGCCTGCAGGTGCAACCACACGCCCGCCGCCGCCGCCTCCAGCGGCTCGAGCCCCTGCGCCAGCAGCGCCGCGATCACGCCGCTCAGCACGTCGCCGGTGCCCGCCGTGGCCAGCGCCGGGCTGCCCCCCGGGCTGACCGCCACCCGGCCGTCGGGGTGCGCGATCAACGTGTCATCGCCCTTGAGCACCACCACCGCCCGCGCGCGCTCCGCCGCGCGCCGCGCGTGCTCCAGCCGCGCGCGCTCCACCTCCTCGCTGGAGGTCTCCAGCAGCCTCGCGAGCTCACCGGCGTGCGGCGTGAGCACGGTGGGCGCGGGCCGCGACGCCAGCTCCTCGAGGTGGCCGGCGTGCGCGTTCAGGGCGTCCGCATCGAGCACCATAGCCACCGGCGCCCTCGCGGCCACGCCGCGCGCGAACCCGGTTTGAGCGGCACCCCGGCCCAGCCCGGGACCCAGCGCGATCGCGCCCCCGCGCCCGGCCCCGGCCCCGGCCCCGGCCCCGGCCGCCTCGATCACCGCCTCGATCGACGCGGGCCCGAGCGCGCCCTGCTCGTCCTCCAGCCCCCTGGTCATGAGCTCCGGCGTGCCGGCACCCGCGAGGATCGCCTGCACCGAGCGCGGCACGCAGGCGGTCACGTACCCCCCGCCCGCGCGCATCGCGCCGAGCGCGCTCATGCGCGGCGCGCCGGTGAGCCCCCACGAGCCGCCCACCACCAGCACGTGGCCGCTGGAGAACTTGGTCGAGTGCGGCCCGCGGCGCGGCAGGAGCTCCAGCACGGAGGCCCGGATCAGTCCCACCGAGGCCTGTGCGGGAGCGCCCCGGGGGATGCCGATGTCCACGCGCTCCACCTCTCCGCAGCGCGCCTTGCCGGGATGGATCCACAGCCCCGGCTTGGCCGCGTGGAGCGTGACCGTGTGGCTCGCCTCGACCGCCACGCCGGGCACCGCCCCGCTCGAGGCGTCCACTCCGCTCGGCACGTCCACGGCGACCACCGGCGCCGACGAGGCATTGACAGCGCCGATCGCCTCCGCCACCGCGCCCCGCGGCGCGCCCCGCGAGCCGGTGCCCAGCAGCGCATCGACCACCGCAGCCGCCTCGCTCAGCACACGCGCGGCGCTCCGCGCGCCCTCGCCCTCGCCCGCCCCCGCGCCCGCGCCCGCCCCCTCGCCCTCGCCCGCCCCCGCGCCCTCGCCCACGGCCGCCCCCGCGCCCGCGCCAGCGCCCGCGCCCCACACGCCGGGCATGAGCGGGGCCTCCCCGGGTAGGCGCGCGAGGTTCTCGGCGGCATCGCCGGTCAGCTGATCGAGGAGCGCCACGCTCAGCACGGTCACGCCGCGGCCGGCCTGTCGCAGCAGGCGCGCGGCCACCAGCCCGTCGCCGCCGTTGTTGCCCTTGCCGCAGACCACCGCCACGGGGCCGTCGGGCGCCAGGCGCTCCACCGCGCGCGCCACCGCGGTGCCGGCGCGCTCCATGAGCTCGAGCGACAGCACCCCGCGCTCCTCGATCGCCCAGCGGTCGATGGCGCGCATCTGCCGCGCGTCGGGCAGCGGCTCACACCAGTCGGGGATCGCGCTCATGCGTTGCCGATGCCCCAGCCGGCACATGCCGGTGAGCCCGTGACCAGCGCCGCGGCTGGCCGCGGAGGATGTCGGCTCGCCGCGCGGCGAGAAGGGGGTGGGGTTTGATTGTGCGCATTTTGCGGGAATCTGGCGCGCGCGGCCTCGAACACACCTGTCGGAGGCGCCGTTGGGGGATTCAAAAAGAGGATTGGTTCCGCGCGGAACCAATCCTCAAAACAAAACACGAAACGGACGCTGCTCGACCGGTATCTCGCATTTTGCGGGAATCTGGCGCCCCTTTGCTGTGAGTGGCAACAAATACTCCAACCCACGCTCGCAGACCTCGCAGCGCTCGCCGCGCGCCCCGGCTACTCGACCGTGACCGTCTTGGCGAGGTTGCGCGGCTGATCGACGTTCAGCTCGCGGCGGCGCGCGATCTCGTAGGCCAACAGCTGCAGCGGCACCACCGCCAGCAGCGGCTGGAGCATCCAGTCGAGCGCCGGCACCTCGATCGCGATCTCCGCGTGGCTGTGCAACGCGTCGTTGCCGGCGCTGACCACCGCGATCACGTGCGCGCCGCGCGCGCGCACCTCCTGCATGTTGGACACGATCTTCTCCAGCACCGGCGAGTCGGTGGCCACGCACACCACCGGCGTCGACTCGTCCAGCAGCGCGATCGGCCCGTGCTTCATCTCGCCCGCCGCGTAGGCGTCGGTGGCGATGTAGGAGATCTCCTTGAGCTTCAACGCTCCCTCCAGCGCCACCGGGAGGCCGACGTGGCGGCCCAGGTAGAGGAAGAAGCTCTCCCTCCAGTGGCGCTCCGCCACCTCCGCCACCCGCTCCCCCACGCTGTCGAGCAGCTCGCTGATGTGGTGGGGAGCGGCCTCGAGCTGGGTGGAGAGCTCGGCGATCCGCTCACTCTCGAGCGTGCCCCGCAGCTCCGCCAGGCGCAGCCCCAGCAGGAACATCACCGCCACCTGGCACACGAACGTCTTGGTCGCGGCCACCCCGATCTCGGGCCCCGCGCGCGTGAACAGCACGTGGTCCGCGTCGCGCGTGGCCTGCGAGCCGACCACGTTGGTCACCGCCAGCACGCGCGCGCCGCGCTCCCGCGCCAGGCGCATCGCGGCGAGCGTGTCGGCGGTCTCGCCCGACTGAGACACGCCGATCACCAGGTCGCCGGGCCCGATGACCGGATTGCGGTAGCGATACTCGGAGGCGATGTCCATCTCGACCGGCACGCGCGCCCACTCCTCGATCGCGTAGCGACCCACCAGGCCGGCGTGGTATGAGGTGCCGCACGCCACGATCACGATGCGCCGCGTGGCGCGCAACTGCTCATCCAGAGCCCCATCGCGCTCGCCGAGCTCGACCCCCCCGGTGCCCCGCGCGATGCGCCCGGTCAGGGTCTCCGCCACCGCGTCGGCCTGTTCGTGGATCTCCTTGAGCATGAATGTCTCAAAGCCGCCCTTCTCGGCGGTGTCCTGGTCCCAGTCCACCTCTTCCACCGCGCGCTCGATCCGCTCGCCGGTGGCGCTCGTGATCTCCACGCCATCCGGGCGCAACACCGCGATCTCGCCGTGGTCCAGGTACTGCACGCGCCGTGTGGCCCCCAGGAACGCGGGCACCGCGGAGGCGATGAACTGCTCCCCCGCGCCCCGGCCCACGATCAGCGGGCACTCGCGGCGCGCGCCCACCAGCACCTCCGGCTCGTCCAGTGCCATCGCCACGAACGCGTAGTGACCCCGCAGCTCGCCACACGCGCCCCGCACCGCGTCGGCGAGATCGCCCGCATACTGCGCGGCGATCAGGTGCGCGATCACCTCGGCGTCGGTCTCGGAGGTGAATGCACACCCGCGCGCCGCCAGGCCCTCCCGCAGGGGCAGGTAGTTCTCGACGATGCCGTTCACCACCACGTGCACCCGGTCGGCGGTGTCGAAGTGAGGATGCGCGTTGGCCTCGCTCACGCGCCCGTGGGTGGCCCAGCGCGTGTGCGCGATGCCGGTGCACGCCGGGCGGGAGGCCACCGCCACGGAGGAGCCGCCGGCGCCGCTGGGGCCGTTCGCGGCGCGGGCGCCGTTGGCGCTCAGCTTGGCCTCGAGCGCGTCGAGATTGCCCACCGCGCGCACCGCCTCGATGCGGTCGTCGGCGATCAGGGAGATGCCGGCGGAGTCGTAGCCGCGGTACTCGAGCTTGCGCAGGCCGCCGAGCAGCAGCTCGCGGGCGGGCCGCTTACCGACGTAGCCGACGATGCCGCACATCGCGACGACGATACAACGTGTTCACCCCAGCTGACGCTCGACGAGCGCGGCGAGATCGTGGCAGATGCTCTCCGCCTCGGCCTCTCCCGGAGCCTCGACCATCACGCGCACCAGCGGCTCGGTGCCGCTGGCGCGCACCAGCACCCGCCCCCGCCCGGCGAGCGCCTCGTGCGCCGCGCGCACCGCCGTGGCGACGCCGTCGGCCCGCGCCAGCGCCTCGCGGTCGCGCACCGAGACGTTCACAAGGCGCTGGGGGAGCTTCTCCATCGCGGCGCGCTCTGAGAGATCGGCGCCGGCCAGCGCCTCCAGTGCCAGCAGCGCGCTCGCGATACCGTCGCCGGACACGTTGAAGCCCATGTCGATGATGTGGCCCGACTGCTCGCCGCCCAGCACCCAGCCCCGCGCGCGCAGCTGCTCGAGCACGCAGCGATCGCCCACGTCGGTCACCACCACCTCGATGCCGGCCGCGCGCATCGCGGTGTGGAAGCCGTAGTTGGTCATCACCGTGACCACCACCCCGTCGCCCGACAACCTCCCCTCGCGCCGCAGGTGCAACGCGATCAGCGCCATCAGCTCATCGCCGTCCGCCACCATGCCCTCCCGGTCGACCGCCAGCACGCGATCGCCGTCGCCGTCGAACGCGAATCCCACCGCGTGGCCGCCCTCGCGCACCAGCGCCGCCAGCGTCTGGATGTGCGTGGAGCCACAACGCTCGTTGATGTTGCGCCCGTCGGGCCGGTCGCCGATCACGGTCACGCTCGCGCCGAGCCGCCTGAAGATCTCGCCGGCCACCTGCGAGGTGGCGCCGTTGGCGCAGTCGAGCGCCACGCGCAGCCCGCCCAGCTCGAGCCCGCCAAAGCGCGTGTGCAGCTCGCGCACGTAGTCCTCGCGCGCGCCGCGCAGCTCGCGCACCCGCCCGATTGGGCCTGTCTGGTCGATTGGGCCCGCGAGGGGCGCGCGCCCGCGCTGCTCACCACCACCGAGCACCTGCGCCTCGATGCGGTCCTGCGCGGGGTCGGACAGCTTGAACCCGTCGGGCCCGAAGAACTTGATGCCGTTGTCCGCGTAGGGGTTGTGCGAGGCGGAGATCACCACGCCCAGATCGAGGCTGTGGCGGCCGACGAGCAGCGGCGCGGCGGGGGTGGGCAGCACGCCGGCCAGCAGCGCGTCGCCGCCCGCCGCGCTTACGCCGGCCGCGAGCGCCGCCTGGAGCATCTCGCCCGACTCGCGCGTGTCCCGCAGGATCAACACCTGTGGGCGCGCCGCCGCGCTCTGCGAGGTCGCCGCCCGTCCGAGCGCCAGCGCGAGCTCCGCCGAGAGGAAACCGCCCGCCACTCCCCTTACGCCATCGGTACCGAACAGCCCCCCGGCCACGGACTCCTCAGCGCTTGGAGAACTGTGGGCGCTTGCGCGCCTTCTTCAGGCCCGCCTTCTTGCGCTCCTTCGCGCGCGAGTCGCGCGTGAGGAACCCCCGGCGCTTGAGCTCGCCCCGCAGGTGGGGATCGGCCTCGAGCAGCGCCCTCGACACGCCGTGGCGCAGCGCGCCCGCCTGCGCCGACACACCGCCGCCGTGGATCAGCGCCACCACATCCATGCGCTCCTGGTAGCCCACGGTCTCCAACGGCTGGCGGATGTTGCGCTGAAGCGTCTCGCGCGGGAAGTAGGCATCAAGCTCGCGCCCGTTGACCAGGTAGCTGCCGCCGCCCGGCCTGAGCGTGACCCGCGCGATCGCGGTCTTGCGCTTGCCGGTCGCGTGGTAGCGCGCGTGGGCGGCGAGATCGATGGTCGCGCTGGCGATCGGCTCCGCCAGCTCGCCCGGCTCCTCCACCGCCTCCGCGGTCGACTCCTCCTCTATCGGCTCCTCCCCGTACTCGACCGCGTAGGGATCCGCGGTCTCCTCTCGACCGAGGGGATCGGCGCCCTCCGGCACGATGTCCACCTCGAGATGCTCCCCCGGCACCGCCGGCTTGACACGCGGCTTGGGCTCCTCCTCCTCATCCTCCTCGTCCTCATCGGCAGGCTCCTGGGCCGCGGCCGGCTCCTCCTCCCGGGAGGGCGGACCCTCGGCGGGTTGCTCCCCAGGGGAGGGCCCACCCTCGGCGGAAGACTCCTCCGCGGCGGACGGCCGCTCCCCGGCGGAAGACTCCTCCGCGGCGGGCGGCCGCTCCTCGGCAGAAGGCTCCTCCGCGGCGGACGGCCGCTCCTCGGCGGAAGGCTCCTCCGTGGCGGGCGGCCGCTCCCCAGCGGAGGGCTCCTCCGTGGGGAGCTGCTCCTCGGGAGGCTGCACGCCGGGGCCGTCGTCGGACATCGTCACGCGTCTATCTCCATGGGCTTGGGCTGTTGGGCGGCGTGGGGGTGCGCGGGCCCGGCGTACACCTTGAGCTTGGTCAGCTGCTTGCGGGACAGGCGGTTGCGGGGCATCATGCCCTTCACCGCCAGCCGGATGACCTCCTCGGGGCGGCGTTCGATCATCTGCTCGAAGGTGCGCGAGCGCAGACCGCCGGGATAGCCGGAGTGGCGGTAGTAGCGCTTCTCGGCGCGCTTGTTGCCGGTCACCGCGACCTTCTCCGCGTTGATCACAACGACAAAATCGCCGGTGTCGATGTGGGGTGTGTAGGCAGGCTTGCGCTTGCCGCGGAGCAGCTCGGCGATCTGGGTGGCCAGCCGGCCGAGCGTCTTGCCGTTGGCGTCGAGCACAAACCAGTTGCGCTCGCGGTCGGACGGTGTTGCGACGTAGGTCTTCATCGTCAAGTGAAAAAGGCCACGCGCAAAGGGCAGCGCGCGGCGAGGCCACGCATGATAGGCGAAGTCAGCCGATCCGCGGCGCCATCAACTTTGGCGAGGAAGCCGCCCGGCGCTCCACCTCTCTCGCAATGAAATGCGCATTTTGCGGGAATCCAGCGCGCAGCCTCGAACACACCTGTCGGAGGCGCCGTTGGGGGATTTGTTTTGAGGATTCGTTCCGCGCGGAACCAATCCAAAAAACAAAACACGCAACGGCCGCTGCTCGCCCGGCACCGCCGGCACCGCCGGCACCGCCTGAGCGGGCGCCCACGCATTTTGCGGAATCTGCGCGAAAACACCTTCAGCAAGCGGAATCGTCCCCCTCCCCTGCGAACCGCATCCCGCCTCTGGCGAGCGGCTGGGCGTGCCTGGCAAGGACGCAGGGAGCGAAGTGTGCTCCGCACACGAGCGGCCGAGGACGCCGCCACGCGCGTCCAGCCGCTCGCCAGAGCTACTCCCACTCGATGGTGCCGGGCGGCTTGGAGGTGATGTCGAGCGCCACGCGGTTGACCTCGCGCAGCTCGCCCATCATGCGCGAGGCGATCGTCTCCAGCAGCTCATACGGGAGGCGCGCCCAGTCGGCGGTCATCGCGTCGTCGCTGGTCACCGCGCGGATCACCACCACGTGGCCGTATGTGCGCTCATCGCCCTGCACGCCCACCGTGCGCACGTCGGGGAGCACGCAGAACGACTGCCACAGCTCGCGGTAGAGCCCAGCCCGGCGGATCTCCTCTTGGAGAATGTGGTCGGCCTCGCGCAGCACGTCGAGGCGCTCGCGGGTGGCTTCGCCGCCGACGATCCGGATCGCCAGCCCCGGGCCGGGGAACGGCTGGCGCCACACCAGGCGCTCCGGCAGGCCGAGCTCGGTGCCCACCGCGCGCACCTCGTCCTTGAAGAGCGCGCGCAGCGGCTCCACCAGCTCGAAGGGGAGCTGCTCCGGCAGGCCCCCCACGTTGTGGTGGCTCTTGATCGTGGCCGCGCCGGGGCGGCCGCCGGACTCGATCACGTCGGAGTAGAGCGTGCCCTGCACGAGGAAGCGCGCGCCCTCGCCGTCCCTGGCCAGCGCGCGCGCCTGCTCCTCGAAGACCCCGATGAACTCCTCGCCGATCGCCTTGCGCTTCGCCTCCGGCTCGGTCACGCCCCGGAGCCGCGCGAGGAAGCGCTCCTCCGCGTCGACCGCCACCAGCGGCACTTTGAAGGTGTCGCGGAAGGCGCGGATCACCTGCTCGCCCTCGTCCTTGCGCATGAGCCCGTGGTCCACGAACACGCAGGTGAGCCGGTCGCCCACCGCCCTGTGCACGAGCAGCGCGGCCACCGACGAATCGACCCCGCCGGAGAGCCCGCAGATGACCCTGGCGTCCCCGACCTGCTCGGCCACCCTGGCCACCTGTTCCTCGGCGATCGACGCCGGCGACCAGGTGAGCTCACAGTGGCACACCTCGGTGAGAAAGCGCGTGAGGATCTCCTGGCCGTAGGGGGTGTGCACCACCTCCGGGTGGAACTGGATCCCGTAGATACCGCGCTCGGCGCTCTCCACCGCCGCCACCGGCGAGGCGCTCGAAGAGGCCAGCGCGCGGAAGCCGGGCGGCGGCTCGAACACGGTGTCGCGGTGGGACATCCAGCAGGTCTGCTCGCGTGGCATCCCCGCCAGCAGCACACCCGGCGTGGAGACCTCCAGATCGGAGCGCCCGAACTCGCCGACCTCGGCCTGCTCCACGCGGCCGCCCAGCTCGTGCACCAGCAGTTGCATGCCGTAACAGATCCCCAGCACCGGCACACCGAGCTCCAGCAGCCCGCGATCGAGCCGGGGCGCGCCGGGCGCGTACACCGACGCCGGCCCCCCCGACAGCACGATGCCCCGCGGGTTGCGCCGTCTCACCTCCTCGAGCCCCACATCGTGGGGCAGCAGCTCCGAGAACACGCCACAGTCGCGGATGCGCCGGGCGATCAGCTGCGAGTACTGCCCGCCGTAGTCCAGTACCACGACCTCGTCAATCATTGACGAGCGCGGCGGCCTTTCCGTTGGAGCCCATGCCCACCGCCTGGTCGCGCTGGAGCTGCTTGCCCTCCGTTTGCAACGCCGGCGCGATCACCACCTCCGCGCGGTTGAACTCGGCGAGGTCCTTGTGGCCGCAGGTCGCCATCGAGGTGCGCAGCCCGCCGAACAGGTTGAAGGTGCCGTCGTTCTCGTGCGCCGGCCCCACCAGGATCTCCTCCAGCGTGCCGTTCTGGGCGGTCGCCACGCGCGCGCCCCGCGGCAGCGTGGGGTGGAAGGTGGCCATCCCCCAGTGAAAGCCCCTGCCGGGCGCTTCGTGCGCGCGGGCCAGCGGCGAGCCGATCATCACCGCGTCCGCGCCCAGCGCGATCGCCTTGGCCACGTCGCCGCCGTTGCGCATGCCCCCATCGGCGATCACCTGGCAATAGTCGCCGGTCTCCAGCATGTGCGTGGAGCGCGCGTGGGCCACGTCCGCGATCGCGGTGGCCTGGGGCACGCCGATGCCCAGCACGCCGCGCGTGGTGCACGCCGCGCCGGGCCCCACGCCCACCAGCACGCCGGCCGCGCCGGTGCGCATCAGGTGCAGCCCGGTGTGGTAGGACGCGCACCCGCCCACCACCACCGGCACTTCCAGCGCCGGGATGAACTCCTTCAGGTTCAGCGGCTCCGACACGGTCGACACGTGTTCACCCGACACCACCGTGCCCTGGATCACCAGCACGTCGAGGCCGGCCTCCAGCGCGGTCTCGTAATGGTCGCGCACGCGCTGGGGCGTGAGCGAGGCGGCCACCACGACCTTCTGCGCCTTGATCTCCTCGATCCGCTGCGCGATCAGCTCCGGCTTGACCGGCTCGCGGTAGATCTCCTGCATCTCGCGCGTGGCGATCTCCTTCGGCAGCCCCGCGATCCGCTGCAACTGCGCGTCGGCGTCCTCGTAGCGGGTGAATATGCCCTCCAGGTTGAGCACCGCCAGGCCGCCCAGCTTGCCGATGATGCCGGCGGTGCGCGGCGAGACCACCCCGTCCATCGCCGACGCCATCAGCGGCAGCTCGAACTGGTAGGGCCCCAGCTTCCACGAGATGTCGATGTCGTCGGGGTCGCGCGTGCGCCGCGACGGCACGATCGCGATGTCGTCGAACCCATACGCGGTGCGCGCCTTCTTGCCCCGCCCGATCTCTATCTCCATACGCTGATCCTCGCAATCCCCGCGGACGAGAAGACCCCGCGCGTGGCGGGGTCCGAGGAGGTCCGGCGAGGGGCCGATCGAAGCCTGTGGTGAGCGGCTGCCAAGCGGATCTGAGCATAGCAACGGGCCGCCCCGAGGCCCAGCTCGGCCTACTCCGCGCGCCTATACTGAGGGAAGGCGTTCGCGCCGCCGCGCTCGGCGGCTGTCGGTCGAGCCGCGGCCGTTTCGTTTTTTGTTTTTTGGATTGGTTCCGCGCGGAACGAATCCTCTTTTTGAATCCCCCAACGGCGCCTCGGACAGGTGTGTTCGAGGCCGCGCCCCCCGGCCCGCGCCGGCCCGGCCCGGCGCGGGTGACCGGCCCCGGCCCCGGGCCCGGCCCCGGCCCGCAGCCCGCGGCGGTGAAGGCCGGGACCCCGAGCACCACATGACCCCCACCGACAACTCCACCCCCGCCACGCGCCGGGAGGCGTACGACCCGCACGCGATCGAGCGCCGGCGCCAGGCCGCCTGGAGCGAGCGCAACGCGTTCGCCACCCCGGCCGTGGACGACGACGGCGCGCGCCACGTGTACGTCAAGCCCTCCGCGCCGTTCACCTCGGGCAACATCCACATCGGACACGTGCGGTCCTACTCGATCGGCGACGCCTACGCGCGGTTCCTGCGCGCGCGGGGCGACGCGGTGCTGTTCGCCTTCGGCTACGACGCATTCGGGCTGCCCGCCGAGCTGGGCGCGATCGCGCAGGGCATCTCCCCCAGCGAGTGGGTGGCCGGCTGCGCCGAGCACATGACCGGCCAGTTGCAGCGGCTGGGCTTCTCCTTCGACTGGGCCCGCGCGTTCCTGAGCTCCGACCCGGTGATGTACCGCTGGTCGCAGTGGCTCTTTCTGGAGCTGCTCGACGCGGGGCTCATCTATCGCGCCGGCGGCAGCGTGGACTGGTGCGATCACTGCTCCACCACCCTCGCCTCGATCCAGGTGGAGCACGGGACCTGCTGGCGCTGCCACGGCCCGGTGCGGCTGATCCAGCTCCCCCAGTGGTACCTGCGCATCAGCACCTACCTGGAGGAGAACGACCGGCGCGCCGCCGAGCTCGAGCACTGGGACGACACCGCGCTCGCCTCCCAGAGCTACATCCTCGGGCGTGTCGACGGCGTGGAGGCCGAGTTGGCCGGCCCCGACGGGCGGCGGCTCGCCGTCTTCACACCTCACCGCGAGCACCTGCGCGACGCGCGCTTCGTGCTGATCTCCCCCCGCCATCCCGAGATCGAGCGCTGGGCCGGCGACCCGAAGGTGCAGGATCGCCTCGAGGAGGTGCGCTCCGGCGGGTGGGAGCGCTCCGCGCGCGAGGCCGACACGGTGCCGATCGTCGACACCGGCCACACGCTCGCCCACCCGCTCGGCGCCGCGCCTCTGCCGGTGCTCATCTCCCCCGTGGTCGACTCCCGCTTCGGCGTGACCGCGGTGCTCGGCATCCCCGCCGCCGATCGCACCGACGAGGTGATCGCGCGGCGCCTGGGGCTCGCGCGGGACCGCGCCCCGGATGACGGCGATTCGCGTCACCGCACGCCCGGCGGCGGCGATCCGCGGGAGGGGGCGGCCGGTGAGGGCGATCCGTTTCGCCCCGCGGTGCGCTACCGCGCCTACGACTTCTCGATCTCCCGGCAGCGATCGTGGGGCACGCCGATCCCGATCGTGCA
>Ga0123356_10003023_pt1 | contig 17766 bp, 15 predicted proteins | sample TergutEmb28metaG_2_FD_92546 | JGI IMG/M metagenome (GOLD analysis project Ga0123356, IMG submission 92546) | Embiratermes neotenicus P3 segment gut microbial communities from Petit-Saut dam, French Guiana - Emb289 P3 | ecosystem: Host-associated > Arthropoda: Insects > Digestive system > Gut ...
CGATGTGAATACCATCGCAGAATCTACAGGACTCTCTGTAGATGAAATTTTGAGACTGTAATCAAGTTCATTGGAGGTTAGGAGACCGCTCACCGGGTCTCCTCTTCTACAAATCCGCAAAAATCAACAAAACAATAAACGCAAATCCAATTTTAGCAGATTAAACAAACGCCGCCGCGTCTCCCAAAAATTTTATTTTGCACCCCGCCTGAGCTTAAGTTATTTTATATAGATATGAATTTGTTTTGCTAATTTTAAAAAAGTTCCTGCGCCGAACAGGTCAGCGGGAGCTTTTTTTTTACCACGTGAGTTAAGGAGGATGTATGAAGTTATCAGGAGCAGAAATCATAATCAATCTGCTCGAGCGTCAGGGGATTGATACTATCGCCGGAATTCCGGGCGGATCAAACCTCCCTCTGTATAACGCTCTTTATAAGAGTAAGGTTATTAAGCATATCCTTGTACGCCAGGAACAGGCGGGGGGATTTCTGGCTCAGGGTATGGCGCGTTCGACAGGAAAGACTGCCGTTTGTTTTGCGACATCGGGTCCTGGAGCGGTGAATCTTGTTACCGCAATTGCCGACGCGCGTCTTGACTCTATCCCTATAGTTGCTATAACAGGCCAGGTCGGCCACGCGCTTATAGGTACAGACGCGTTTCAGGAGATTGACACTTACGGAATGACGGTTCCTATAACAAAGTGCAACTTTTTAGTGCGCAGCGCGGCTGAGCTTCTCACTGTTATTCCTGAAGCGTTCCGCATCGCGGCTTCTGGAAGACCTGGACCTGTGCTTATTGACGTACCTAAAGATGTACAGCTTCAGCAGGTGGAATTTAACACCTGGCCTCAGCCTGGAAAAAAAGATGAGGCTCCCGCGTTTGACAACGGCTTGGTTAAAAAGGCTGCGGAGATGATAAACGAGGCTAAGCGTCCTGTTATTTACGCCGGCGGCGGCGCAATGTACTCAGATATGTCTGAGGCGATAATAGAGCTTGCGGAAAAGAGCGGTATTCCGACTACAGTAACATTGATGGGTCTTGGCCTCATGCCTCACGATCATCCTCTTTATCTTGGGATGCTTGGAATGCACGGCGCTCGTTACACAAATAATATCCTGCATGAGAGTGATTTGTTGATAGCTCTTGGCGTGCGGTTTGACGACCGCGCCACAGGTAAACTCGCGGAGTTCTGTCCAAACGCGAAAGTGATTCATATTGATATTGACAAATCAGAAATCGGCAAACTGCGCAAGCCCCAAATTGGCATTGTTGGTGATCTTGCCGCTATACTCCCTTCTCTTACGGAGATGGTCAGCGCAAGCAAGCGGGAAGATTGGAACTCGCGCGTACAAAGTGAAATAGAAAAATACCCTTGGAGTTCACAAAACGCTGAAGACGGCATGCACCCTCTTGAGCTTATCAGGAACATTGCGGACGCCGCGCAGGACGACGCTATTGTTACAACGGACGTGGGTCAGCATCAGATGTGGGTTGCGCAGGGGTATCCTATGAAATATCCCCGTACGCTGCTCTCTTCGGGCGGTCTTGGAACTATGGGGTTTGGTTTGCCCGCGGCGCTTGGCGCGGCTCGCGCTAACCCGAAAAAGCAGGTGATCTGTTTTACTGGCGACGGTTCTATTTTGATGAACATTCAGGAACTTGCGACGCTTGACGAACATAAGCTCAACGTAAAAATTATACTCTTTAACAACGGTCATCTTGGTCTTGTGCGTCAGCAGCAGGAGCTTTTCTTTGAGAAGAATTACATAGCTTCGGTTTTCAAATCAAATCCAAACTTTTCAGCTATCGCTGAAGGGTTTGGAATTAAGGCGTACAATGTAAGCACAATCGATGAGCTTATGGTAACGCTGCCGGAAGTTATGTCAGAAGACGGCCCTGCGCTTGTCAATATATGCGTTGACCACACCCACAACGTTCTGCCGATGGTTCCCCCCGGGGCAGCAAACCTGCAGATGATTGGAGGATAACATAATGAGTACAACAGCAAGTACAGTCGTAGAACTTATTGTAAATAACCATCCCGGAGTTATGTCTCACGTTACAGGTCTCTTCGCAAGACGCGCCTTTAACCTTGACGGGATTTTGTGCGGAGAGATTGACAACGGTACGCAGAGTAAGATATACCTTCTTGTAAACAATGACGAGCGGCTTGAGCAGATAGTAAGTCAGCTTGAAAAGCTCTATGATGTTAAAGAGGTCTCGGTGCGTGAGGATTATGACTGCACAATTTTTAACAGGATTCACGAGCTTGTGGGAAGTGCGAAGTAATAAGATCACCAATTATTGAAGGAGGGGCTTTTTGAAAAGAACTTTTTTAACAGCAAAAGCTATTATCGCTTTATTTTTAATTTTACCATTAACGGCGGCTGCGGCTATGGACGAGATAAGAATTAACCAGACGGGGTTTTACCCTAAATCCCGTAAAGTGGCTGTTGTAATAAACAGAGACGCGGCAGCAAACATTACAGAGTTTCAGGTAGTGCGCGCAACAGACGGCAGAGTCGTTTTTAACGGCAATCTTTCTGAGACGTTTGTATGGAAAGAGTCGGGCGAGACCGGACGATGGGCTGATTTCTCTATACTTGACAGTCCCGGACGCTATAAACTTGTTGTAGGCGGCAGGGAGTCTCATCCGTTTCACATCTCTTCAGATATTTTCAGAGACGCGGCGCGCGCTTCTACACGCACGTTTTATTTACAGCGCTGTTCTCATGAGCTGACTAAAAAACACGCCGGCAAATGGGCCAGACCCGCGGGACACCCCGATCTTACAGTTCTGTTTCACCCGTCAACCGGACGCTCAGAAGGAACGTTCGTTTCACCTGGCGGATGGTATGACGCCGGAGACTTTGGTAAATATGTGGTGAATTCAGGTATTACCGTTGCCACGCTTATGGCTTTTTATGAAAATTTCCCCAGTTACTTTCCTGACAAAAGCCTTAACATTCCGGAATCAGGCAACAATATTCCCGACATCCTCGATGAGATAAAGTATAATCTCGACTGGATGAAAACGATGCAGGACGCCGACGGCGGTGTTTTCTTTAAACTCACGACCCTAACCTTTCCGGGTTACATTATGCCCCATGAGGATGATGGTGACAGATACGTGATTGGAAAGAGTACAACCTCCACGCTCAATTTTGCGGCGAGTATGGCTATGGCGGCAAGAATTTACGCCCCGTTTAACAAACAGTACGCAAATGACTGTTTGGCAAGAGCAAGACGCGCCTGGGATTGGGCTCAAAAAAATGATGATATTCCTTTCAAAAATCCGGCTGATGTAAAAACCGGCGAATATGGAGATATCAATTTTGAAGATGAGTTTATCTGGGCGGCGGCGGAACTTTTCATTACTACAAAAGAGAAACAGTTCTCTGATTTCCTCAAAACAAAAGATATCATGTACAAAGTAGAACCGACGTGGCAAAATGTTCACGGACTTGCGCCTCTCTCGCTTGCCGCCGTAAAAAATAATCTCCCCGCGTCAACACTTGACAGCGTACGCGCTTCCATAGTAAAAACCGCTGATAAGTGGCTCGGCGAGATGGACAAGCATCTTTACAGAATACCCGATATGAAATTTATATGGGGATCAAATTCCGCTTTCGCAAACAAGGGTATCGCCATGATCTATGCTTATAAGATCACCGGCAACAATAAATATCTCTTTGGAGCGGCGGAGACAGCGGATTATCTGCTTGGTAAAAACGCGGCAGGACTCTCCTTTATGACAGGTATGGGGACTAAGTACGCGGCTAATCCTCACCACAGGCATGTAGTTGCGGCTGAGGGCCTTCTCAAAGATAAAGACGGATCTATACAAAAGAGAAGACGCACCGCGCCTGTTGATGACAATGTAGTAATCACCGGGTTTTTAGTTGGCGGCCCGAACGCCGGTCAGCAGGATAAAGTTCATGAGGTAGTATACACTCATACGCTTCCGGCCAAAAGCTATGAAGACGTTTACAAGAGCTATGCGTCAAACGAAGTTGCTATAAACTGGAACGCGCCGGCTACTTTTCTCTTTGGAGCAATTGACGCGCTGATGAACAATGATAAGTTTACACCTCTGGCGCCGGCAGCTCCCGCTGCTAACAGAAGATAATTTTTTTGTAAAGGAATTCAGCGCGCAGAGATGTGCGCTGTTTATCCCAATCTAAAAAGCCTCATGTTTAAAACGGCATAATACATTATGAAATTCAGACCTTGTATAGATTTGCACGGCGGTAAGGTAAAACAGATAGTGGGGGGGACATTATGTGACAACGCGTCTTCGTCACTTGTCACTAATTTTCAAACAGACCTCTCTCCCGCGCACTATGCCGCGATGTATAAGAGTGATAATCTTAGCGGCGGTCATGTGATAATGCTTGGGGCGGGTAATGAGGACGCCGCGCTCAGCGCGCTTAACGCGTATCCGCAGGGGCTGCAAATTGGCGGCGGGATAACTCCCTCTAACGCTCAAAAATTTATTGACGCGGGAGCATCACACGTTATTGTTACCTCATACGTATTCAATGAGGGTGAAATAAAATGGGAGCGGCTTTACAAGCTTATTGAGGTCGTTTCAAAAGAAAAACTTGTATTGGATTTAAGCTGCCGTAAAGTGGGGGATAATTATTTTGTCGCAGCCGACAGATGGCAATCTATAACAAAAGAGAAATTATCAATACAACTGTTTGAACGGCTTTCACAATATTGTGATGAATTTCTTATCCACGCCGCAGATGTTGAGGGACTAAAGGCGGGCATTGATTCGTACCTTGTTTCGCTTCTTGCTGATTGTTCCGCGCTTCCTGTCACTTACGCGGGCGGCGTGCGCGGTTTGAGCGATTTAGATCTTGTCGAAAAACTTGGGCATGGACGCGTAGACATAACGGTTGGCAGCAGTCTTGATATTTTTGGAGGCAAATTATCCTTTTCAGATGTAGTAAAATGGCACAAATCACGAAATCCTTGAATAAGTATCATATATTAGTATTAACTCTTGTTTGTCTATCCGCAATAATGTTTTTCTCGTGCTCAAGAGATGTTCACCATAAGCGGACTTTTTTCCGCATGAATACGATATCTGAAATTACGATTTCTGTTCCGTCAGATTTTCATATTAAATCTGTTTGGGAGAGTGTTGATTCTCTTTTGTCTCAGAGTGAAAATCGGTTCTCGGTGACAGGCGTCAACTCAGAAATTAGAGTACTCAATGAACGCGGTGATCTAACGGCTCTTCCCATATCTAAAGAACTTGGCGAAATGTTAAGCGCGGGACTTGCTTACGGCGATACTCTTAACGGCGCTTTTGATATTACAGTCCTTCCGCTCAAAGAGCTGTGGGGATTTGGCGAGCAGAGCGGCGAAGATGAACCTCTGCCTGATTCTCTTCAAATAGTTGAAGCTGTAAAAATGGCGGACTATAAAAAGGTGCGTGTTAATGAGGCGAAAGACAGTGTCTTTTTTGAGTCGCCGCTAACAAGAATAGACGTTGGCGGGATTGCTAAAGGGTATGTAATCAAGCAGCTTTACGATCTCCTTAAAAGCAAAGGCGTCAACAATTTTTTAATTGTCGCCGGAGGGGATATAGTCGGCAGCGGACGTAAAAGAGACGGTACTCCCTGGCTTATCGGAGTTCGTCATCCAAGAGATCACTCAAAACTTTTAGCGACTGTGGAACTTGACAGCGGTTCAATAGTAACAAGCGGCGATTACGAGCGGTTCAGAATCGTTGACGGAAAAAGATATCACCATATTTTTGATCCATCCACAGGTTATAGCTGCGGTCAAAATCAGAGCCTGACAATTTGGGCGGCAGAGCCATTGAGAGCGGACGTATACAGCACCGGACTCTTTTGCCGCGGCGCAGGCGAGATATTGGAGTTTGTCAACGCAAGGGATGATCTTCAATGTATAATTGCGGACAGCGCGGGAGAAATACACATCTCGCATGGATGGAGAGACGCGGTATCGCCGCAAAGGTGATCATCTATAGCTATCCGCAGATTTATTCTCTCTCTTAATACTTGATATTACTGTTAGTCTCGCTCACCCCGTCCCAACTTCTTATAAGCTTGCCGATACGATTCCATCGGATGTTAAGCGGCAGTTTCCACATTGGTTCGCTGCGGTCTAAGGAGAAATAGAGGATAAACGCCTGAGCTTTTACGAAGTTGCGGTTTAGATAGCCCCAGTAGCGTGAGTCAAGCGAGTTGTCGCGGTTGTCGCCTATCATGAAGTAGTTGTCAAACCGTACCGTGTAGCCGTCTACACGGCTTGTATTCATAAACAGCTTTTTGCTGAACTCGACCTCTTTATCGGGGAAGTTTCTGCGTATTACTTCAAGAAAATAGTGAAGTACCGTCCAGTCGTCAAACCTGTTAAAGTCAAACGGTTCCGTTTTGCGGGTTATCTCGTTTTGATAGGTAAGTTTTCCGCTCTGTAAATCCTGGAGTGAAATTTGAGCGCCGTTAAAATTGAAAGGCGTGGTGTTTGAAAGCTCGCCGTCAAGATAGAGATCAAAGTGCATATAAACGCTTTTTGTTGGGTTTTCCTGATGTACAAGATGCTTAAAAAAGAGGAATTCTCTAATAGGCAGCGTGTCGGGATTAATTACATCGCCCTTTTTGGGTATGTACAGCGGCGCGAAATTCGTGATTCGCGTATCCGGTCTGTTTTGACCGGTGTATTTGCCTTTTGGCGGGAGTTTTACCTCCTCGCCGTTTACAATCAGCTTTGTGTTGCCGCGTATCTCTACAACATCGCCGGGGCCTGCTACCGCGCGTTTAATGTAGTCTTTACTGTCTGTACCTGGGTATTTAAAAATCATCACATCACCCGCTTTGGGACTTTTTACGGCGGGGAGTCTCTTCGTAATGCCAAGTTCCTGAGAAAAGGGTACTATGGGAGCGCCATAGACAAACTTGAGTCCAAGCAGAAAATCGCCGACAAGCAGACTGTTCTCCATTGATCCGGTGGGGATTTGAAACGCTTGAATAACGTACACGATAGCTATGAGCGCCATACCAAGCGCGCTGCCCATCTCTCTGAAGAAACGTAAAATGCCTGCTTTTTCTGTTTGGCCTTTTTGCTCTTGTGACAACTTATCCTCCGTATGCGCCGCGCAGCGTCTTAAATGCGCAGCCAATATATTTTTTAGGTCTATGATTTCGTTATGAACAATTAATTATTTAAAAATAAGTTAAATGACATGTATGTGCATATTTAAATATAAAAATCTGTTCTTTAGTAACGATATGAGATACAACAAATTTTTCTCAATGACACAGAAAAATCGTTTGTTATGGTTAGCGTTGGCAAATAACTTTGATATATATTATAGATTAGTTCTTTTATTGTCATATTCCAGGTAAGAGGAATCTTTAGATGAAGAAAAAACTTTCATTCTTTCTTATTATGCTTTTTTCTGCCGCCGCCATTGCTCAGGTTGGTTGGAGCAGTACCGGGGCTTTTGGTCAGGTTGGCGCTAAAGACCTGCCAAGAATAGCTGTATACGTAACCGGCGATGTTCCTGAGAACGAAAAGACCGCGCTTGGCACGCGCATGCTCTCTTCTCTCATCAACAGCGGGCGCTACAGAGGCATCGAACGCAGCGCCGCGTTTCTTGCGGAGGTTAACAGAGAGCAGGCAAAACAGCACAGCGGAAGCGTGGATGAAGACCAGATAACCAGATTAGGCCGGCAGTTTGGCGTTAAGTTCGTCTGTATAGCGGCGATAACTCCCGCTTTTGGCTCTTTTCAGGTTTCGGCCCGCATTGTTGATGTAGAAACCGCGGAGGTTGTTTTTATCGGTGATGCTTCCAGTGATCTTAAAACTATGGACGATCTGACACAAGTCTCAAACGAGGTGGTTAGAACCATGTTCGGCGGTCAGGCAGCGCTTAGATATGAACAGAAACCTGAGCCGCAGCCCGAACCGGAGCCGGAATTTCAACCCGAACCTGAACCTCAGCCAATCGTCTCTGCACCCGAACCGGAGCCCGTTGTTTTGGCGCCTGTCCGAACAACCGATGATGTGATGCAAGAGGGCAGAACGCGGGTTGAAGCCGCACAGGCGGCAAAGCCTGAGGCTAACGTCAAACCGCCCAGAAAAACCGCGTTTTGGACAGGAATAGCTCTTGAGGTTATAGGCGCCGGAATAATCGCTTACGGGGTTTACGAAAATGAAAACGTAACAGGTCACGCAAGCAGGAAACAAGCAATGGACTCCGAGAGGAACAGGAATATTGCCTATGTTGCCGGCGCGTCAATTTTGTTGTCCGGGATAACTTTACACATATTTTTTTAAGGGGATAAGCAATGGTTGGCTTTATAAAGACTCTACTTAGTAAGTCAAGACGGCTTTGCCTTTTGACGCTGCTTTTTTGCGTCTGCGCGGAGCTGCCGAAGGATTTTTGCGGCGACAACAACCATTTCGATCCCCAAAATCAATTTTGCTTCGGCGGATATCAAACCATCGATAAATGCGGCGGAGATAAGGAGTACGATCCGATTAATCAATTCTGCGACGGCGGCAATGTTCATGGAAGATGTGACAGCGGCGAATGGGACGAGTGGGTGGAATTAATTGCCCCAACCTGTATAACACCGGGTACAAAGAGAAGACGTTGTAAGACAGGCGGCGGGTACGAAACCGCGTATATAGACAGGTTAATCGACATACGATGTGCCGGAGAAGTAATTTGGGATGCAACGAATTGCGCCGGAAAAACTTTTGAAACCTGGTATGCTTTTGCAGAGAATATTTCTACTATTGTTCCTCCGGCTGTTCCTGTTGGTCTTTTTGATTCTGAACTGTGCGCCGCAAACGGGCATATGTCAATGGAAACAGTGGGGTATATAGATAGAGATCACCCTGATAACAGCTCCGTTGGCTTTGGATTCGTATGGCTTCATGACGGAATTACTACAGATATTCGCATGGCAGATGGTATTTTTGTGACCTATTCTTTTACCGGTGAAAGCAGCAAAGTATCTCTCATGTTAAGATCTTCCGTTGATCTGGAACATGATGAGTTCGAGTTTTCGTTGACTCCCGCAGTATCAAGAACTGTGGACATTGCGTGGTCAGATTTTGCGCAGGCGGGTTGGAGCGGAATAACAGGTGATATAAACGAAATTTTGCAGAAAAGCCAAGGATTTCAGTTTACGATTCCTAACGGCAATGCAAATTTTACCATACATAAAATTGAATGGAGATAGGTACACCTCCCTGCCGTTAGCAGATACGTTATTGACGCATGGAATTTACAAACGGCGCGTATCCTTTACGCACCGTATTTTTTATGCAGCAGCAAATGTTAATTACAAAAAAACTTCAGCGTCTCATCATGCAGTATACCGTTTGTAAGTACTATGGAACCATTATGAACGGTTTTATTGCCCGATATATCACTGAACTCACCGCCCGCCTCTTTTACAATACAGGCCGCCGCCGCGCAGTCCCACGCTTTATCAAGAAGATTCACGCACACGTCAAGTTTGCCGCACGCTAAGAGTACATACGAATAAGCGTCCATAAAACCATAAGTATAGTCCCATGCGCGCATGAGAGAGAGCATGCTGCGTCCAAGAGGTTCATCGGCGTATTCTACAAGGCCAAGAGTAGAGCCCATAGCGCCGGAGAGTTTATCTGTTGATGAGACACTGATTTTTTCGCCGTTAAGAAACGCGCCGTCCCCTTTTGCCGCGTGGCAGATAATATCCATAGCCGGCAGATAAATAACGCCGACAGCGGGCTCGCCGTTCTCTTCAAGACCGATAAGTACGCTGTGAGTTGGAATCCCCCGAATATATGGACGTGTCCCGTCAATCGGGTCTACAATCCAGCGTCTTGCTTTCGATGATCCGCTTTCGCCTGTCTCCTCGCCAAGAAAACTATCTTTGGGGAATGCTTCCATAATGATTTTTTTTACAGCATCCTCACATTTTTTGTCAACATGAGTTACAGGAGAACAGTCACCTTTTCTTTCGATATTAAGCGGCGACTCTCTAAGTTCAAGCTGAATTTTCCCCGCCTCTTTAGCGGCTCTGAGAGCGGTCTCAAGTTCGTTATTCATAATTTGACAGTACTCCTTTTAAAATCACCGTACATTAAATCTCTCTCTGAGCACTTTACGCGCCGCCTGCGAAGCAGGCCCTTTATTATCGCGCGCGTCAAGCAGCGCCGGTACTGCGCGTTTGTCGCCAATTTCCCCAAGTCTTTCCGCCGCTCTGATTTTTGTACTGGTGCTTGCCGAATGCTCAAGGTCAAGTATGTAAAGTTCCACGAGATCTACTTTATCACCGGCCTTTTTTTGAATACGCGCCGCGTTCCACCGCTGCCAGTAGTGTTCGCTTCTTACCCATGCTTTTATCTCCGGAGTTTCATTAAGAAAAAGCCCCTCCGCGCACAGGTCAACTACTACCATAGGCATCTCTCTATCTATGCGCCTTTCAATGTAACTTATGAAAAAAGGGTGCTCTTTGCGGATAGCGCTCTTTCCGCCGCTGATTTTATGAAGCTCCGTAAACCACTCAAATGCTTCGTCGTATCTGTCCGCGCTTAGAGCCGCCATCGCTTTTAAGAGCCGTCCCTGAACAGCGCTCTGTTTATTGAGTATAAGAATATCCGCGAGATCATTAGCTCCGCTTAAATCGCCTCTGTCAATTTGAGCGCGGCAGCTGTCAACAAGAGCGTTAATGTTTGTAACAGTGTATCCTAAATCGCGCGCCGCTTTTTGGAATTCGTTTGCATTATCATTTTTGCCTCTTACCGCGCCAATCAAAAGGATAATTACCACAAGCGCCGCAGCACCTGAAGCGGCTGCCGCCGCCGCCATAATTTGTGATTTTGAATAACGGCTTGCAAGAGGGGCATAAACTTTATGAAAAATTTTATTTACAGCGGGCAGAGCTTTGTCATTACAGAAACGGCGGAGTTCACCGTATTTTTGTTTGTAAATCGGCACCGCAGCCGCCCATCCCTTTTTAATTTCCTGCCGGGTTAAAACGTAAGCATCTTCAAGCTTGGCGGTAATAACCCCTTCCGCCGCTTTTATACTTTGCAGTTTAGCCTTGCGGCTTGCGTCTTCTACGCTTTCGGCAAGAAGCGCGCACAGCGTTTCGGCATTTTTTATACGTCCGTTTCTATCTGGGACAAGGCATCTCTCTACAATATTTACAAGTTTATCCGGCGCGTTTTCATTTAGCTTCTTTACAGGCGGATAGTTACAGCCGGCAGTAGCGAGAAATGTCGCCTGTACGGTATCACGTACAAATGGGTGCGCGCCTGTGAGCATCTCGTATAACACTATGCCAAAAGAAAAAATATCGCTGCGGCCGTCTATATCAGTGCCGTCAATCTGTTCGGGAGACATATAGCCTGGGGAACCCACAGATGTACCGCTTTGCGTAATTGCTGTAAAGGGCGATTTCACAACGCCAAAGTCAGCGAGTTTTGCGATTTTTGTATTTTCATCAATTAAAATGTTGGCAGGTTTTACATCTCTGTGAACGATATTCATGCTATGGGCGTGATAAAGAGCCTGTGCGATATCGCTTGCTATGGCAATGATTTGCTGAGAGGGGAGCTGTTTTTCGCGCGCGATCAGTTTGTCAAGCTGTTCACCCTTTACGTATTCAAAAGCGACCCAGGGAACCCCGTCTTCTTCACCCGCGTCGTAAATGGAGACAATTGATTGATGATTGAGTCTCGCGCACGATTGCGCTTCAATAGTAAAGCGGCCAAGATACTCACTTAACACCGCTGCGCTAAGCTGACGGTCTGTAGGAATAACTTTCACAGCTACCTGACGCTTAAGGATGGGGTCTTCCGACAGAAACACCCGCCCCATCGCCCCCTCGCCTAAAAGTTCCAAAACTTGATAGCGTCCGTAGCTCTGCGGATTGATATTGAGACTCAAACTGCAATCATCACTTTTTTAATTATCTGTTTTACCGTTTATATATCAAGACATTTTATTTAGATACACCTTTTTCAAAAATAAATCTTGTGCAGCGTGTCTGAAGTGTTTATTTTATATAATCAGGTTAGTTTTTCTACTATCAAGCAGTACTCTCGCTGTTACACTTCTCAATTTTCATTTAATCTCAAAATAATCACTACAAAAAATGGGAAGCTTATGATTCGCATTGCGGCTCTTTTCATCGTTTTTTTCGCGTTGAACATTCATGCGCTTGGGTTGGTGATAACCGAAATTCACCGTGATCCAGGCGTGGGCAATAAAAACGCGATTCCCGGCGGGCTTAGCCATCAGTTTGTTGAGCTGACTAATTTTGGCAGTGATACTTTTTATATGAGAGATGTTTTTCTTTCTAATGGTAAAGTTGCCGATTCTATAAGACTTTTCGATAATCCAATACTTTCACATCCTAACTGCCATTTTACAAAGGCGTATATTCCACCAGGCGCGTCTGCGATAGTGCTGCCTCAAAATTATTTGACTGCTCTTCAAGATTTTCCCTCAACCGCTTTACCAATTGAACCCGGAACAATAATGTTCACGGTCAATCATAGAAATTTGGGAGGAAATCTCGCTAATGATGATGGGATAGCGCTGTATAAAGGGGCAAGAAATCGGGTAGATTCGTTGATAGATATAGCCGCAGACCCTGAAACTCACCTCTCTTCTCCAACTTCCGGTAAAATTGTTCTAAGCCAAAGACAGCCAAAAGGGGTCTCTGTTATCCCCATATCGCTGATTTTAGGTGAAAAAAGCTACATTGTATCACCTTTTGCGCCTATGAGTCCGGGAAGATTTGAACCTTTTGTGAACGGTTTATTTATTGAGCATTCGGTTAATATGATATCTCAAACAGCAGTCCGCTGTTCTATTGCGGGAATTTTTGCCGGTTCAGAGATTGGAGCGGCTGCCTGGAGCCTTTTTTCATCTTCGCGTGATAACGGCAGAGCTGAAATTGAAAGAGGCGTCTTTAATTCACAAAATAAGCGATTTTTGCTGACTTTTGACATCGTTTTTGAACAGAAACAATACTTTTTTGAGGTCAGGTTTAATAATCAAATTATAACGCATCAGCTTGATTTGTCACCATTTTGGGCAAGCGGTGGGATGCTGCATATTACAGAGCTTTTTCCAAAAGGCGGCGCTTCGGCGGGTCAGCCTGAGTGGTTTGAGCTTAAAAATGTTTCGTCGGCTGATATCAATCTGAAAAACTGGCTTTTTGGCAACGCGAAAGACAGCGCGGTCATCATCACGCGTGACTTTTTGTTATCCTCAGGTAATTTTGTTGTAGTTACTAAAGACAGCGCGTTTTTACGCAGAAGATACCGGTCAGTTGGAAATATTATTCAGCCTTCGCGCTGGCATACACTCAATAGTTTTAATGACACGTTATCTATCTGGTCGCCTCAGGGGGCTGAGGTTGACGTGGCTGTGTACAGAAGCGCGTGGTTTAGCGGTTGGAAAAACAGCCAGTCGCTTGAGCGGGTGTTTACAGACCCTAATATACCGGATTCATTGTCATGGGTTCTGTGTGATTATCCGACTCCCGGACTTCCCGGAGGCGTCTCTTTGTGGCGGGCAGTTAAATCTCCGTCGCTTGATATTGGACCTGTTCCATTTTTTCCTGAAAAATCTGGCGGCGATAATTATTTGTCAATCAGAATGAAAGCACCGCCGGAATACAGAGCGGCAGTAAAAATAATCGGTTTTGACGGCAGGGTATTAAAAACTATAAAAGGTGAACAAGAGGTAATTCTTTGGGATGGAGTATGTGATGGGGGACGGGCAGCTCCGCCCGGAGTGATATATGTTGTCGCGGAATTTACATCTGGAACGCAGCGTAAAATAATCCGAAAAAAGGGTGTATTGTGGCGTTAAAAATGTTGAAAATCAACAATAAAGCAATTAAGTGTGCGGGGATGATATTCATCCTTACTTTATTTGTTGGAGCGGGTGTGCGTGACCCTTTTCCCATTGGCGCCGCTATGATGTCACAGGGCGCGCTTGTTGAGAGTCAGGGGATGAGCGGGCGTGAGCCGTGGTCGGCGGCGGCGGTTTATCGTGATACACTGCCTTGGGGGGCGGCTTTTTCCGCAATAAGTTATCATGGCGCGGACGGGGCGGGAGGCGTGTCGCAGTACGCGGCGGGGGGATTTGCCGCTCTGCGTAATGTTATTTGTAAAGTGTCAATTGCGCAGCTTGACGCGATGGGGGTGTATTATGAGCGTACAGCTTATTTATCAGCGGGGAGTATTTATAAATTTTTATCACTAAGTATTGACGCTAAGACACACCGTATAGGGCTTAAGGCGAGCGGTTCGGATATACGTACTATGACGTCGCTTGGGTCAACGCTTCACGCAGAGTCTCGCAGAATAAGTGCATCCGTCATGGCCGAAGGCTTAACAGTTTCAAGCAGCGGTTCGTCAGACGTTGATCCGCCGATCTCTTTTTCAGGGCGCGTTTGTACTGTAAGAAACAGATACGGGTCTCAGGGAGTAATGGTAAAAGTGACCCCAGAACATGATAAACCGCTGAGATTCATTGTAGCGCAGGAGTACCGCTTAAGCCAAAATTTCGCGGTAAGCGCTTCACTCGGCTCAAACCCTTCTATTATTGGTTTTGGGCTGCTCATTGATATACAGCCCGCAAGCGGCGCGGCGGCTGTTGTGAATCACCCGCTTCTTGGATGGTCAAAGGGGGTTTATGCTGATTATAGCGGACGGTAAACATTGTTTTCTCTTGCATAACACCCCAATTAATGGTATATTTTAATATACTCTAAAATGGTACATCATCCCATCAAATGACATAAAAGGTACAGATATGATTCCAAAAATGGAGCTGCTTGGAGCGTTATACCGAAAATGGATGCGTCTTGGTGTTGGTTTTTCCGGTACGGAGCCTGCTCTTGAAGAGCCTCAGCTTGAGGAGCTGATTGCTGAGACTTCGCTTATTGGGCGTTATGACTTGCGTCTTATAGAGGGGATGGCCGGTTGGATTCAGGAGCATGGTGATTTAATTAATATGTCTCTCATGCACAAAAATATAAAACTTGCCGACAGCGCGGTTATTGGGCTTGTCAGCGATTTAATTTGCGGCAATACTGCGCAAAAATTTAAGAAAATAGTGAAATACTGCACCCCCAAACCACAGCCGGAAATGCTTATTTACGGGAGCGAAAAGTTGGAAGAGACGCGTGCCGAAGCTGTGAAAAACGAAACGGAGGCAAACCGCAGATGGAATTTGTATTATGTGAATTTAAAGGTAAAAAGCGGCGCTGTATTTCAGAGAAATTTTATGCTTAAGCTTAACCACAACCTTGCGCGCAGGGCGCTGTTTGGGGCGGAGATGCGCACCGAAATTTTAAATTATCTTTTAGAAAAAGAGAGAAGTTTTCCCGCGCAGATCGCGCGCAGTCTCGGTTACAGATATCACAGGGTTATGGAAGATGTTCACGGTCTTTTGAGGGACGGGGCGCTCATACGTTATGAAATGGGAAGAAAAAAAGAGATTACAATAGCTCAGCCTTTTGCCGATTATCTCAGACAGATTCCGTTTTAGTAAGCTCCGAGTTTAAACCTGGTGTTACAAATATGCCGTCCCAATGGGACGAGTAAAATATAAGGGCGCCTCTAAGAAATCCAAAATATTTATCTCAAGTATGTCATTTGTATTATCTCTCTATGAAGCGCTAAAATTATTTTAGAGATGGATAAATTCTTGCGCAGTAATAATCATTATACAAAAAGGGGATGATTAATGAAACCCAAACATGTTTTATCGGGACTTACGATTTTGTGGGTGGTTTTTGTGGTGTTAGAGGGAATCGCGTCTCTGATAAACGCATGGTACTCAAGAAAGATGAATGCCGCCGCGAAAGCGTTAAGCAGTACCGTGAATTATGGTAAAACGATTTTTATGATTATTATCGCAATATCAAACGTAATACTTTTTATGCGTCATGTTGACGATCGTAAATGAGGGAGGTTTTTACGCAGCCCGTTTATTCTCAACCCGTTTACCCTAAAACGGTTTATTTTGACAATAACGCGACAACGCAGACCGCGCCTGAAGTTATGGAAGCGATGCTTCCTTTTTTTGGCGAGAAGTTCGGCAACCCATCGAGCATCTACCGCTTTGGCCGTCATACCATGCGTAATGTGGAGCGTGCGCGGGAGCAGGCTGCCGCGCTTATAGGCGCGTCTCCTCAGGAGATATATTTCACCGCAAGCGGTTCTGAGAGTGATAATATGGCGCTTAAAGGTTTTTTTCAGATAAATAAAAACCGTACCCGTGTTATAACCTCATCTGTAGAACACGCGGCTGTCAGAAATACAGCACGATTTTTGAAAGACGAAGGGGCGCTTCTTGTTGAGCTTCCTGTCAATAGTGACGGCAATTTATCTATAGATCATTTTGATACTCAATTTATTGATGAAAACACAATCGTTTCGCTTATGTGGGCTAATAATGAGACCGGCGTACTGTTTCCGATTGAAGAGCTCGCGCAAAAAGTGAAAGAGCGCGGCGGGATATTTCATACCGACGCTGTGCAGGCTGCGGGTAAAGTTAAAATTGACGTTAGTAAAGTACCGGTTGACATGCTCGCGCTCAGCGGCCATAAGCTGCACGCTCCAAAGGGGATAGGCGCGATTTACATCCGCCAAGGGACAAGACTGCCGCCTCTTATTCACGGCGGTCATCAGGAAAAAGGTGTTCGCGCGGGTACAGAGAATGTACCGTATATTGTGGGACTTGGCGCAGCCTGTGAACTTGCCGCTAAAAATATTGAAATAGAAAACACGAAAGTACGCGCACTTAGAGACCGTCTCGAACGTGAACTCCTCAGCCGGTGCAAGGGAGCTAAACTCAACGGTGATCAATTGTCACGCCTGCCCAATACCACAAACATAAGTTTTGAAAACATAGAGGGAGAGGCGATTTTGCTGCATCTTGATGAAGAAGGTATTGCGGCTTCCTCTGGCTCTGCATGCACAACAGGCTCGCTTGAACCTTCGCACGTTATGATGGCGATGGGAGTTCCGTACACATTCGCGCACAGTTCTACCCGTTTTTCACTGAGCTGTTACAATACAGACGCTGATGTTGACAAAGTAATATCCGTAATGCCCGGAATTGTTGATAAATTAAGAAGACTTTCACCTTACGTTGGGGAATCATGATTCAATTGAATGATCGTATCGCAGAATTAAAAAAGATTAAAAATGCCGTTATACTTGCGCATACCTATCAACCAGGTGAGGTGCAGGACGTCGCTGATTACGTTGGTGATTCTTATGGCTTAAGCGTTGAAGCCAACCGCGCGGAAGCAGACGTGCTTATATTTTGCGGCGTACGTTTCATGGGTGAAACCGCGCACATTCTAAATCCCACCCGTAAAGTGATTCTGCCCGCTCCATCTGCCGGATGTCCAATGGCCGATATGATTGACGCAAAAGGACTCAGCGAGATGAAAGCGGCTAACCCCGATAAACTCGTAATGTGTTATGTCAATTCAACGGCAGAAATAAAAGCGCTGAGCGACGTCTGCTGTACAAGTTCAAACGCTCTTAAAATCGCGAAGTCTCTGCCAAAAGATAAAGGTATTATTTTCGTCCCCGACCGTCATCTCGGAACATTTATTCAAGAGCAAACCGGCAGGGATATGATATTCTGGGATGGCTGCTGCCCGATACACGCGCAGATTACGCCTGCTATGGTAAATGAAGCAAGGAAAGCTCATCCAAACGCACTCATATTAGTTCACC
>Ga0123356_10003024_pt1 | contig 17763 bp, 21 predicted proteins | sample TergutEmb28metaG_2_FD_92546 | JGI IMG/M metagenome (GOLD analysis project Ga0123356, IMG submission 92546) | Embiratermes neotenicus P3 segment gut microbial communities from Petit-Saut dam, French Guiana - Emb289 P3 | ecosystem: Host-associated > Arthropoda: Insects > Digestive system > Gut ...
ACAAGGTCTATGATGCAGACGGGACGCTGATTTATGACCCGGCAGCGGCAACAGCGCCGCCGACAACCACACCGCCGCCGACAGTCCTACCCAATAACAATGCAATTATGGGGAAAGCGGTTATCACTAATCCCAATATTCTTGCCGACTTTGTGCGCAGAAACAACGCCGCATTTGATATCACAATCGCCAGCGAGTTTATCAAACAAGGCGAGATATACGGCGTACGCGGTGATGTCGCATTCTGTCAGGCAATTCACGAAACGGGGTGGTTTAAGTATTCGGGCGATGTCGGCGCAAAGCAAAATAACTTCGGCGGTATTGGCGCGACAGGTGGCGGGGCGCAGGGTAATTCTTTCCCGACCATCGAGATCGGCGTAAAGGCGCATATACAGCACCTATTCGCGTATGCCTGTAAAGACCCGCTTCCGGTAGGGGAAACTCTTGTTGACCCGCGTTTTGGGCTTGTCTCTCGTGGTATTGCGCCGAATTGGGTTGACCTAAACGGTCGATGGGCAGTTCCCGGCACGACATACGGGCAATCAATTCTAAAAATATACGCTAATCTTTTGGATTTTGCGGCGGGCAGACCCGACGGAGTACAAGACCCGCCGCCGGAAGAGCCGCCCATACTGCCACCCGAGTGTGCGAACTGCGCGGAATTAAAATCAGAAAACATTACTTTGCTTGACAAGTTGGCACTGGTGGAAACGGAACTTACAAAGTTGCTCGCGAATGTAAAATAAACAAAACCCCTGCCAACAGATCGGCGGGGGTTTTTCGCAAAAAAAACGGTATATTTACTACACATCATGAATATGGTGTGTAGTAAATATGTCATTATACAAATCTCCATTTGATACGCACGGTATCGCTGTTTAAACTTATTTCGGAGATCAGGGCGTTTACGATTTTCTTTTGGTCGCCGTATTCCACTGCTCTGATGTCTGCCGGGAACGCAGCAAACAGCGTGTTTACATCCACCATACTCATGGCGGGTGTTTTCTCTTTTAGCTGCCCGATCCGTTTCTCCATCCCGGTTTTTTCAATCTCGATTTTTTCCCGTTCACTATCCAGTATTTCAAGGGGTAGATTACCTTTAACATACAGACTTACGAGCCGTTCAAGCGATTTTGATGCTTCCAATAATTTCCATTCAAGTGCTTTTATCTCTTCCGCGCTGTCTTGTGTATCTTTTGCTGCTGCGGCAGGATCAAGGCGCAGTTTTTCTATTTCGCCAAGTACAAGGTTTTCCAAATCCGCAAGGGGGTATGTGTCTGCGTCACAGCCGTCCGGGTTGCGGTAGGATGTGCGGTGTTTGCCGCGACTGACCTGTGAATAGCATTGATATATTTTTTTCCGCGTCCCGTCTTTACGTATGCCGCCTTGCATAAGTCCGAAACGTGCGCCGCAGCGGGGACAGCATAGCAGCCCGGACAGCATATATCGCGACTGAAACGGACGCGAAACGCCGTTTTTTTCATAGGCTTGTGTTTGGCGGCATTCTATTTCTTTCTGCACTTTCTCAAAATCTTCTACGCTAATGATCGCGGTGTGGTTGCCATTATATAATGTGCCCTTGTATTTGTTGCGCCCGGTGTAAACAGGATTATGAAGCACGTTGCGTATCGTGACATGCCGCCATTCTTGGGTCTTACTAAAGCGCCCGGCGGCGTTAAGATCATCCATGATTTTGTTGATGGACACGCCGGAAAGATACATACCGTAGATATCTTTTACGATCCCCGCCGCGATGGGGTCGATGTGCAGCAAATTGTCTTCATAGGTGTATCCAAATGGGGGCGTACCAAAGCACATTGACAGACCCTTTTTAGCGCGCCCGATTTTTCCCATTGTCATGCGTTCTTTGATCTGTTCGCGTTCAAGCTGCGCGAATACTGACAGTATGCCGATCATGGCGCGCCCGAAAGAAGTTGACGTGTCGAAGTTTTCATTGATGGATATAAAATCAACGCCGTTTTTTAAAAACACTTCTTCTATTAAAAACAAGGTGTCTTTTTGGGATCGGGAAAGCCGATCAAGCTTGTACACGATCACCGCGTCATATTTCGCAGCGTCCTTGATAAGCGATTCTATTCCGGGGCGTTTAATATTCGATCCCGTGAACCCCGCATCCGTATAAATCTTGACGGCGCGCCACCCCCTCGCCTTACAATAGGCTTTTAGTCTTTCGGTTTGTTCCTCGATGCTGTACCCTTCTTCTGCTTGTGCGTCTGTGGATACGCGGATATATAAGGCGCATTTCATTAAGTATCAGTCCTTTTAGTATAATAAATAAACAACGGGTTTCAGTCTGCTCGTTGGGTCGTGCAGCCATAGATCGCGCGGGTTGTCGGACTGCCAATCAAAGACTACGTTGTTTTCAAATAATCCAAGAATCCATACTTCGTCACTGCTTTTGCGTTCGCTTTGTATTTCCTCTACGATCTTTTTTGCATAGTCGCGATGTCTCCACCAATCATCTTCTGACCAATCGGGCGGCGCAGATATCTGGACAGTGTACAAAAACGCGCCGTCTTCCTCTTCCATTAAAATTTCATATGCGGGGTCTTTTGCCACCGGCTTTTCATCTTGCTGTACCGGGGCGGGTTTTTCCTCTTGCACTGGCGCGGGCGCGGGTACTGGCGCAGGTGCGGGCGCAGATGCAGGGTTGGCGGGTGCGGTTGTGCCGCATCCAGTGACAGCGATACACAATACACATGCCCCGGCGACTATCAACTTCTTTTTCATTCTTCGTTCCCTTCTTCTAATACGGCGGTTATGATCCTTTTTACAAGTGCTTTTTCTCTGTCGGATAAAAAGCGGTCTTCCCAAACGATCCGGGTCGTTGTCCCGCTGATTAGTCTTTCCAAGTCAATTATCTCGTGCGCGACAACGGAGTGTTTTACCGATTCTGCCGCGTCGTACATGATATCGGACTTCCAACAACCAAAAAATTCTGCAAGTTTTTCGATGTTTCCCGCGCGGGGTGTGCGTCGTCCTGTTTCCCAATCGCTGATGGTGGACGGTGATGTATTAAGGGCTTTTGCCGCATCTGTAAGGGTTAAGCCTTTTGATTGACGCAGCCGCTTGATGTTTTTTGATATTGTCTCTTTGTACGCCGTCATATTTCTACCTCCTGTGTTTTTCCGGCGCTTTAAAAATATCACTAATTATGCAAAATGTCAATTATTTTACGCATTTTGCGCAAAACAAAAAGCGCGGGATAATCCGCGCCAATGTTTTGCCGTGATATAGGAGGTTTGCCATACCTTGATATTCTGCCCTTCTTACATTTTTGTATGTGCCTAAAACTTTATGCTTTTTGTGCTTGACTTTACGCATTACGCATGATACATTACGCGTAATGCGAAAGGAGGACAATATTTTGGAACACGAGAAATTTACGATTGCAGCTTTGCGCGTGCGCATGGACTACACGCAAGAAGAAGCGGCGGAACTGCTCGGCATGACGCGCGACACGCTGCGGAAGTTTGAGCAAAACAGCGAGAGCGCATCATTTGTATTACTTGAAAAAATGGCGGCGCTGTACCGCTATCCGCTTAATCTGATCTATGTCGGCGATGCTAAAGCATTTGCGGAAAGTTTAAAAGCGGGCGCGTCATGAAAGTAATCCACGAACTCGCGGACGGGCGCGAGGTAGACAGCATTGACGGTTACACCATCCCGGCGTTTTTTGAAACCGTTTACAAAATCGCAGAAAGGAAAATCAAAAATGATAGAGATCAAGATCACGGCGAGTACGTCCAAAGAACTGTTTGACACGCTGAAAGCCATGTATGAAAACCGCGCGGATTTTTCCGAAACGGTAGTACAAGCGGCGGTGAAAAAGTCAAAGAAGGACACGCCGGAAAAGGATTTACAGACAGAAATGGAATTGCCCAAAGCTGCGCCAAAAGATGAAGATGTCTCATTTGTCACAGTGAAAGAACTCGCGGCGGAAGCAATCAAGCGGGGCAAGCGCGAGGAACTCGCGGCGCTGCTTGATAAGTACGAAGTATCGCGCGTGTCGGAACTTGCAGAAGATGATTTGTTTTCTTTTGCTGCACACGCAAGGGCACTGTAATGACAGCACACGCGAAACTGTCCGCGTCCGGGGCACATAGGTGGCTTATCTGCCAGCCGTCGGCGGCGCTTGAAGAGACCTTGCCTGATCCCGGATCAGAGTACGCGACAGAGGGCACGCTTGCGCACAAGGTCGCGGAAGAAATGTTATCGTATCAATTCAATAAGATCAAAAAAAGGACGTTTCAAGACCGCATAAAAAAACTTGAAGCTGACGCGGAAATGAAAAGGTACATCGAAGAATACGCCAACGAAGTTTGGCAGATCGCGCAGGAGTACGGCAAGCCGCATATTGATCTGGAACAGCGCGTTGATTTTTCCGATGTCGTGCCGGATGGTTTTGGCACTGCTGATGTGGTGATCGTGGCTGATAATGTGCTGCATATCATCGACCTTAAATATGGTAAAGGCGTTCCAGTGGATGCCGAGGAAAATCCGCAACTAATGCTTTATGCGTATGGCACGATGCGGAAGTATGAAATCGCGTACGATTTTGAAACCGTTTCTATGACAATCATACAACCGCGACTTTATGCGCAATCCACCTACACGATCAGCGCGGATGCTTTACGAAAATGGGCGGCGGAATATGTCAAGCCTATCGCGGATATCGCGCACGATGGCGGCGGGGAGTACGCGCCGAGCGAAGAGGGTTGCCGCTTCTGCCGTGCAAGGGCGGTATGTAAAGCGCGGGCGGATTTGATGATGGACACAGCGCGGGCAGATTTTACAGCAACGGAAATACCCGAAATGATTATTCCCTTTACTGTAATGTGTCCGCAGGAAATCGCGGATTGCTTGTCACATGGCGCGGCATATGTCAAATGGTATGCGGATGTCGAAGCTTACGCGCTCGAAAAGGCGCGGGATCACGGCGTGAAATATCCGGGGTGGAAACTTGTCGAGGGTAGAAGCAACCGCGTGATCCGGGACAAGGACGCGGCAATCGCGCAGTTTGACGCGGACGGGGTAGAAGAAAAAGACTATTTGACCGTGCCGGAACTTTTAGGGATCACCGCCCTTGAAAAAAACATCGGTGCGAAAAGGCTTGGTGAGTTGATCGGCAGCCTTATCGAAAAACCGCCGGGAAGACCTGTACTTGTGCCGGACACCGACAAGCGTGAAGAGATCAATAGCACATCGGCGGCAGCAAAGGATTTTGAAGATGTATCCAGCTTATTGTAAATTCTGCGGCGCGCGGATCACAGGCAAGACGTACAAAGCAAAAATGCTGCTGTATACAAGCAGCGAGCCGATACCTTTTACCCTTGCCCCGATCTGCAAAGATTGTAGGGACACCATCAAATTGATACAGAAAGGAAAACAAAATGAACACAAACCAATCGACTAAAGTTGTCACGGGAAAAGTACGCTTCTCTTTTTTACATGTTTTTGAAATGGCGGAAACGCCGTCGGGGGAAATGCGTTACAGCGTCATGTTGCTGATCCCCAAAACTGACAAAGAAACGATCAAAAAAATCAAAGCGGCGCAGGAAGCCGCAATCGAAGCGGGCTTAAAGACAAAATTCGGCGGCAAGAAGCCCGCGAATTTAAAAACTAATCTGCGCGACGGGGATACCGAAGAAAACGACGCGGGGGATTTGATAAAGGACGAGCGCCCGGAATACGCGGGGCATTATTTCATGAACGTTTCTTCAAAGACGCGTCCGGGCGTGGTGGATATCACTAAAAATGAAATCCTTGATAGCAGTGAACTTTATTCAGGCTGCTATGGTCGTGCGTCCATCAACTTCTTTGCATACAATACCGCCGGAAACAAAGGCGTTTCGGCGGGGCTGAATCACGTGCAAAAACTCGCGGATGGTGACTACCTCGGCGGGCGGACGCGTGCGGAAGACGATTTTGACGACTACGAAGATAGTGACGATCTGCTTTAAAAATACGGGCGGGGCATTAAGTGAATTTTGTTAGCAGCAAATGACTTTCCCCGCCCATAATACCGGGGGCGAAAAATTTGATAGTAATACAAGGCGAAAAATTTACGCTTTATTGTGACGGCTGCGGAAAAAAGATCAATGTGTATGGGTCATTCACGGCGGCGGAAGCGGTTAGGGACGCAAAACGCGATCTATGCAGGGGGTGCAAGGTGTGAACCTTGACAGTGTAATCATGAACGTTGCGCAAATGGCAATCAATTATATTTTTGTGACAGCGATCAGCAACCAGAATCAAAAACAGACAGTATTAGACCTAAAAACCGATCTTAGGATGATGAAAGATGATCTGATGAACGAGCAAAAAGAAAATTTTGTTGACACCATGAATCAGATAAAGGAATCGGCAAAAAATGGACAAAAGGGAAATTGAAGCGATAGCGGCGGGCGCGTGCGAGACTTGCCGATATTATGATAAGTGCGAAGCTGACGACAGCTACATCCCGCCGGATGATGCGGCGTGCGCGCAGGAGATCAAGAAATGATATTGCATCTGGATATCGAGACACGCAGCAGCACAGACATTAAATACGGCGTGTATAAATATTGTGAAGACCCTGATTTTGCGATCTTGCTTTTCGCGTATTCAATTGACGGCGGGGACGTACAGATCATAGACCTTGCAAATGGCGAAGAAATCCCGGAAGCAATGATCGGGTGTTTAAAAAGGTACGATATTATCAAACACGCGTTTAATGCGCAATTTGAGCGGGTATGTTTGAATAAGCATTTTCAAAATATCCGGGAATCGTTCAGAAAAAACGCGCCGCTTGTACTCCGATGCGAACATCCCAGTGATGCAACTACAGAAATAAAAGGTTGGCACTGCACAATGGCGGCAGCATCGTATCACGGCATACAGGGCAGTTTGAAAAACGTCGCTGAATACCTCGGCATTGAATCGCAAAAAGACGCGGCGGGCACAAGGCTTATCAACAAGTTTTCAAATCCGCCTTTTCAAAAGCCCGAGGGGGAAGATTGGGAACGCTTCAAAGAATACTGCAAGCAAGACGTTCGTGTTGAAATGGCGATCAGCGATGCAGTCGGGCGGCTGCCCGACGCAGAACAGGAACTTTATGTACTCGATCAGCAGATCAATGATAGAGGCGTTTTAATTGATCTTGACCTTGCAAAAAATGCGGAGCGCATGAGCCGCGAAGCGCAAGGCGCAGCGCTTGCCGAGATCAAAAAGATCACAGGCATTGACAACCCGAATAGCGTACATCAGCTACATGGGTGGCTAAACACCACCACCGCGCCGGATTTTACAAGCCTTGACGCGGAAGCGATTGAAACCGCCCTATCTGGTGCTTTGCCGCCGGACGTGCGGCGCGTTTTGGAACTGCGCCAAAAGGCAAGCGGCAGCGCGGTAAAGAAATACAAGATGATGATGGCGGCGGCGTGCAGTGATGGGCGCGTGCGTGGTCTTTTGCAGTATTACGGCGCGCGCACTGGAAGATGGGCGGGGCGGCTTGTACAGGTGCAGAACTTGCCGAGAAACCACGATCCAACGCTTGACCTTGCGCGGGGTTTTGTAAAGGACGGCGATGGCGAAGCCCTTGATTTGATCTATGATCGCCCGAACATTTTAAAGCAGCTTATACGCACGGCAATAGTGCCGCGTCCGGGATGTGTCTTTTATACCGCCGATTTTTCCGCCATTGAAGCGCGTATCATTGCTTGGCTTGCCGGAGAAAAATGGGTGCTTGATGTGTTTCGCGGCGACGGGAAAATCTATGAAGCGGCGGCGGCGCGGATGCTTAAAAAACCGATCAGCCGGATCACAAAAGATGAACGGCAGCGCGGCAAGGTCGCCACGCTTGCGCTTGGGTATCAGGGGTGGACGGGCGCGCTTGTGGCTATGGGCGCGCTTAAAATGGGAATCGACGAGGAAGAACTACCGGGGATCGCCGGGGCTTGGCGTGAAGCCAATCCGCAGATCGTGAAGCTGTGGAAGCAGTATGCACGCATGGCAGAAGATGCTTTCCGGGGGTTAGGAAAGCAGCAAGACCAAAAAGGATGTATGTTTGCGCGTCACGCGGGGCACTTGATAATTACACTGCCCTCGGGGCGTTATCTTGTGTACCGTGATTTTAGCGTACATGGCGATGGGCGGCTGTCCTACATGGGCGCGGGTCTCGGCGGCAAGATGGAGCGGATCGAGACGTACGGCGGCAAGATCACGGAAAACATTGTACAGGCAATCGCCCGTGATCTTCTTGCGGGAGCAATGAAAAAATTATCCGAGGGGTGCGCGATTGCTTTTCACGTCCACGATGAAATAGTAATTGAAGCACCTGAAAAGTGGGCGGATGATCCGGCGATACAACTCGAAAGCAGAATCCTTGATGCAATGGTAAACAACGCGCCCGCTTGGGCGGCAGGTCTGCCGCTTGGGTGCGACATTGAGCGATTGGGGTTTTATAAAAAATAGGGGGGGGGTTGATATGGGAAAGCTGACACCGCAGCAATACGCCGACGCTCAAAAAGATTTTAGCTTGTGGCTAAAAACAAACGAAGCGATTGAAAGCGAATATGAAAATACAATGTTCTGCCCAAAGTGCGGACGTTTGTTAACCGGGCTGCACATGCAATCAAGCTGCTTTAGAAATTACATAGCTGAAAAAGCAGCGCGGCAGATTTTGAAGAAAAAAGTAAGTGTTTGATATAGGAGGTTTGCAGTTTGAAGCTATACAGGTCAAGCAAAAGGGGCGATAAAAAAAACACGCTTTATGAAATCGAAACTTCCGATCTGGCACAGGCAGCAAGGTATGACCATATCGGCGCGCTATGTAAGGATAGTCGGCGGGCGAACGCTAATTTTATATCGTCAGATGTTTTGATGATGGACGTAGACAACAGCGGGATCGAAGAAGAAACGGAGTGGGTACTACCCGAAGACCTCAAAAACATTTTTTTCGATGTGGAGTATTACACGGTGGGAAGCCGTAATGACTGGAAAGCCAAAGAAACAGAATCAGCGCGCCCGCGCTTCCATGTTTATCTGCCACTATCCACGCCCGTCACGGATGCACAAGAGTATGTCCGGCTGAAAGAAAAAGCGATATCCGTATTCCCCGGCTTTGACCGGGGGGCGAAAGATGCTACAAGATTCTTTTTTGGGGTTGAAAACCCCGCTATACAGCATTTTAAAGGGTCGATGATGGTTGACATGGTTTTGGCGGGGATCGAGCCGGAAAACGCGGTAAGTTACAGCGACGGCGGTATACCACAGGGGCAGCGCAATAGCGCCCTATCCCGCAGGGCGGCGCAGATATTAAAAAAGTACGGCGACACCGCACGGGCGCGGGAAGCGTTTAAAGACGCGGCGGGGGCTTGCGTGCCGCCGCTTGGGGGCGAAGAACTGCGTACGATATGGGGATCAGCGCTAAAATTTTTTAAAAAAGAGATTGCGGGCGCGCCGGGGTACATCCCGCCAGAAGAATTTGAAGCATCCGACTTTTCGGATGGTGTGAAGCCCGGTGATTTTTCGGATGTTGGACAAGCGGCAATCCTTGCGCGGGAATATGGGGATCGGTTGGCGTGGACAAGCGCGACAAGGTATTTAGTCTTTGATGGGCGCGTGTGGAGGGAATCCGAGATCAGGGCGCGGGGGCTTGCGCAAGCACTGACCACCAGACAGCTGAAAGAAGCAATCAGGGGTTTTGCAGATGTCACAGATAAAAAAAGCAAAGAGTATGAAGCGGCAAAAGCATATCTGGCGCACGTCAAAACGTCGCGGTCGTCGGCAAAGATCGCCGCAGCGCTGAAAGAAGCAGAACCCCGGATCGCGGTAGAAGTGGATAAACTGGATCATGACAACTGCATTTTAAATACGCCCGCCGGAACGGTTGATCTTAGGACAGGCGAGATACGGGCGCATGATCCGGCGGACTACTGCACAAAAATTACAGGTGTAACACCGGGTACGGACGGCACAGACATATGGCGTGCGTTTCTGGACGTTATCACATGCGGGGATCAGGAACTGGCGGACTATCTACAAGTGATCGCAGGACGGGCGGCGGTCGGCGAAGTGTATACCGAGGGTATCATAATCGCGTACGGCAGCGGTAAAAACGGCAAAAGCACATTTTTTAATACGCTTGACCGCGTGCTTGGGGATTATGCCGGGGGGATCAACGCCGATGTGCTGACGACAGGATACAGGGGAAAGAATTGGGAAGCCGCCGATCTGCGGGGGAAACGGTTTGTAATCGCGCCAGAACTGGCGCAGGGGGCGCGGCTGAATGAAGCGATGGTCAAGACCCTTTGCAGCACAGACAAGATCAAAGGGGAAAAGAAATTCAAGGACGCTTTCATCTTTGAACCAACGCACACCATCATCATGTACACAAATTATCTGCCAAAGGTGGGATCATCGGATGTCGGCACTTGGCGGCGGCTTGTGGTCGTCCCGTTCGGGGCGGAGATCAGCGCCGAAAAGCAAATAGAGAAATATGAAGATTTTTTGTTTGAAAAAGCGGGCAGCGCGATCCTGTCATGGGTGATTGATGGGGCGGTCAGATACATAGCGGCGCGGGGAAAAATTACACCGCCAAAGTGTGTTGTAGATGCTGTGGAAGCATATAGAAAAAATAACGATTGGCTGTCTGCTTTTTTAGAAGAATGTTGCGAGGTAGATACGCGGTTTCGGGTCACTGGATCGGAACTTGAAAAGGCATACACAGACTTTTGCAGCCGCGCCGGACACTACCGGCAGCAACCGCAAATGTTTATTGACGCGCTTTTAAAAGGGGGTTTTGAAAAGAAAAAAACGAAGAGGGGCGCGCTGTGGTTGGGTCTGCGGGTGCGGGTTTTTGAGGATTTTGAAGATGATGTGCTTTTATAGCGGTGTTGAAAATTCAACATTGGTGACGGGCTATGACGGGCATTTACTATCTTATCGCATACGAGATAAAATAATTTATATATATATATATTATAGTAATAGCCCGTCATAGCCCGTCACCCCATATTTTACCATTTTTGATATTGGAGAAAAAAAAACATGGAAAAGGAAATCGAAAGCTATCTAAAAAAAGAGATCGAGAGACGCGGCGGGCTTTGCTTGAAATTTGTTTCGCCAGGTGTAACGGGCGTGCCGGATCGGGTGTGTGTCCTACCGGGCGGGCGCGTCGTGTTCGTCGAAATCAAAAGCGCTGACGGGGAATTGTCGCCGCGTCAAGAGTATGTAATCAGACAAATCAGAAAGCGCGGGCATGATGTGCGCGTGGTGGTGGGTAAATTGGGTGTAGACGAATTGATATTTGACTTGCGAAGGTGTTGGTGATGCTGCACGAATACCAAGAAAAATGTATCGAGCATATCAAGTGCAATCCTTTTGCGGGGTTGTTTCTTGATATGGGATTGGGCAAAACTTTGATTACCTTGACCGCCCTATCCGACATGTACATGACGGGTGAGATCACGGGCAAGACCTTAATCATTGCGCCGCTTGCGGTGTGCAAAAAGGTGTGGACGGAAGAGATCAGGAAATGGGGTGTTGATCTGACATACAGCCTTGTAATCGGGGATGTGCGGGATCGGCTCGCCGCATTGGGGCGGGATGCGGACTTGTACATCATCAACCGGGAAAACACGGAATGGCTTGTGAAAGACAGCGGTATTTCGTGGCAGTGGGAAACGGTTGTGATTGACGAGATATCAAGCTTTAAAAACAATCGGACAAAACGCTTCAAAGCACTGCGGCACGTGCGCCCTTTTATAAAAAGACTGATCGGGTTGACGGGAACGCCCGCGCCCAATTCTTTGATTGATCTGTGGTCGCAGATGTATCTACTTGACACCGGGGCGCGGCTTGAAAAGCACATCGGAAGATACCGTGTGAAGTATTTTTACCCGTTGCAGACAAACGGGAACGTTGTGTACAAGTACGGGCTGCGGGACGGCGCGGAAGATCAGATACACGAAAAGATCAGCGACATTTGTATCTCGATGCGGTCAAAGGATTATTTGAATTTGCCGCAAAGGACGGACAATATTATCAGCGTGCAGCTATCTGAAAAAGACATGGCGGCGTACAAAGAAGTCGAGCGGTCGGCGGTGATGGCGCTTGGCGGGGAAGAGGTCACGGCGGCAAATGCTGCGGTGCTTGCCGGGAAACTTTTACAGGTCGCGAACGGCGCAGTGTACACGGACGGGGGAAAGTGGCAGGAGGTACACACGGCGAAGATCGACGCACTCGCGGGGATCGTGGAAGAAGCGCAGGGGCAGCCGATCATTGTGTACTACCAGTACAAGCACGACCTCGCGCGCCTGATGGCGGCGTTTCCGGGGGCGGAAGTGTTTGATGGAGCGGGCGGGCTGCTTGATAAGTGGAACGCGGGCGGCGTGTCAATCCTTTTAGTGCATCCGCAATCTGCCGGACACGGGATCAATTTACAGTACGGGGGGCATATCGGTGTATGGTTCGGGCTTACGTGGTCGCTTGAAAATTATTTGCAAGCCAACGCGAGAATTGACAGGCAAGGGCAGACAAGCCCGGTTATCATCCATCACCTAATAGCGGCGGGCACGATTGACGAGCGGGTACTAAAGGTGCTACAGGGTAAAGAGACACTACAAGACGCACTAATGGAAGCGGTGAAGTATGTACAAGGCTGACTATCCAGAGTGGTACAAAAAATGGCAAAACCGCTTTTATACGTCGAAGCGGTGGATCAAGGTGCGCGATGCGGTGCGGGACAAAAAGCGGATGCGCTGTGAGGTCTGCGGGAAGCTGATACGTGGTAGATCAATCGTTGACCACAAAATAGAGATCACGCCGGAAAATTACACCGATGAAAAACTTTTGACAGGCGAAGATAATTTAATGCTAATGTGCATTGTGTGCCACAATAAAAAGACCTTTGCGGCGCAGATGGATTACAGGATGGAGAAAAGAAACGATGTCAATTTATTTTAAAAAGTGTTTGCGGAAGAGGTTTGGAATCCCCCCCGGTAACGAGATTTTTGTGAATAAAAATAAAACGGTGGCTCCCCTTTTCCGTAGATTTTTTTTGTGGTTATTACAGGTGTAACTTTAGGGGGTGCGTGTGAAATGGATTTGCAAGAAGCGGCGGACAAACTTGGAATAAACCGTACACGGCTATATCGGGTGCGAAAAAGGATAGGTATTCTGGCGGAAACGAAGCGCGAAGTATCGGAAACTAATTTCAAAATCATTGAAAACAAATTGAAAAGCCGCGCGGATTATGAAGCGCCTAACGCCCGTATTGCATCTGCGCCCGACGCGGTGAGAGTGATCGAGATACATCCGGCGGATCGCGACGATGTGCGGATTTTAAAAGAATCAATCAATGACAATCTGAAAATTATTGCTTATCAACGGAAGCTACTGGACGACGCGGAAGCGGGGGAGGGTCTGCCCGCGAAAGCAATCACCGATACAATAGCAAAATATCGTAATTTGAATATTGCGTTGCTGCGGCAACTACGACAGATCAACCCCGAAGCGGATGAACTTGTGGCGGCAATCAACAGCGCAATGGCGGAACTAAAAGCATGAAGCATTTTGACGAGTACGCATATCTTGTGCAAGGTAAACATATTCCCGTATGCCGTGAGGTAAAGCAAGCGATCAAGCGCGTAGAACGCTTTAAAAAGCAATACACTTTCAAACAGCGCGAAGCAGATAGCCGGATCGCTTTTATCGAAAAGCATTGCAGCAATACAAAAGGCTTGCCGGACATGCTGAAATTGGCACTACCACAAAAAGTATGGCTTGAAACGGCTTGGGGGTTTTACCACGATGTCGAGGTCACAAAGACAGACCCGGACACGATGAAAACGTACAAGGCAAAAGAGGAACGGCGATTGATACACGAAGTTCCTTTGGTGGTCGCGCGTGGGTCGGGTAAGACTACAATGGCTTCTGCAATCGCGCTTGTTGGTCAGATTTTTGATGGCGAGTACGGCGCAGATGTACAGTGCCTTGCGCCGACACGAAAGCAAGCGGGGTATCTGTACGACGCAAGCCGCGCAATGGCGCGTAATGAAAACAGCCTTTTGAATTTGCTTATGCGCGCCGATCAGCTTGCAAACACAAAACACGGATTTTTGTACCGTGAAACAAATTCGCTTTTTACGATCAGCACGTCCGAATATGACACACTGGACGGCACGAACTGTCACTATAATGTTTTCGACGAGGTACAAGCGTACGAGGATGATTTTATAAAAATCGTCAATGACGGATCGAGCCGCAAGCGGCGGAATTGGATAAGTTGGTACATCACCACAAACGGTACAAAACGCGATCTAACCTTTGACCGCTATTATAAAATTTGGCTTGGGGTTTTATCCGGCGAGATCGACAACGACACGATCATGCCGTGGCTATATAAACTTGATACCTTAGCGGAAGTCCACAAGCCCGTAATGTGGGTCAAAGCCATGCCGCTTTTGGGGATCACAACAGAACCCGAAACGGTTGCGCTTGATATCGAAATGAGTAAAAACGATCCCGTGCAGCAGTCGGAACTTTTGACAAAAACTTTTAACATGCCCGTCAATTCCTACCTTGCCTATTTTACGCTTGAAGAGTGCCGGGGAAACCGTAAGCAGTACCGTCCGGAACTTTTTATCGGGTCGGAAGAGCGCAGCGCGCGGGCGGTCGTCGGTGCGGACTTGTCGGACGTGAACGACATTTGCGCGGTCAGCTTTATGATCGTGGACGGCGATAAGCGGTATTTTAAAACCTTGAAATTTGTGCCGCGCGTCCGCGTCGATAGTCGGTCGAAAGAACAACGCGATCAATATATGGTGTGGGAGAAAAACGGAGAACTGCACGTACACGAAAAAGACCACAACGAACGCGGATATATTTTTGAAGAGGTAAAAAGGTATGTGCGGGAAAATAAAATCCTTGTGGTCAAGGTCGGACTTGACATGTGGAAAGCTGACGAGTTTGCGGCGTTGTGTGTCGGTGAATGGGGCGACGATGTAATCTATCGTGTGCAACAGTCTGTAAAAGGTCTATCAACGGGACTGAAAATGTACAAGGCGAAACTTGGCGCGGGTAATGTGATTTTTGACGATGATTTTGTAGCTTGGAATCACGGGAATGTTTTCGTCAAGACCGACGCGAATAATAATGTTTTCCCGAACAAACAGCAAGCGAAAGCGAAGATTGATGGGTTCGCGGCGCAACTTGACGCCTTTATTTGCTATGAAGATAACCGCGAGGAATTAGAATATTATTTTGTTAAATAATATACTTGACAAATGATTTTTATGTTATAATGCCTTTGTGATTTTATTCACACACAACGCTAACAAAAAGACAAACAAAACTCCAACAAAAATCTAACAAAACGGGCTGCTATAACTATCGGCAAGAGGTGCGTATATTGGCGAACGTCTTTGCGTTTTTGTTAGACCGCATAAAAGGATCGGGTTTGGGTGTTAGACATTCCCGCCTGTATCAAGTCAACTACCTATCAAGCCGTGAACAATACTGGCGCGGCAACTCTATTTTTCTTGAAAACATCCAAAATAAAATAGCTAATGACGTGGCACAGATGCGCTTCAAGCATGTACGGATCACGCGGAAAAAAGATCAGCCCGACACAATGGAATGGTTTGAAATGTCTGACATTGCGCAGTGCCTTACTGTGTCACCTAACGACATTGAACCGCCTTTTGTCTTCTGGTCGAACGTCGTGCGCAAAATGATACGCGATCAGATCGCTGTAGTCGCGCCCGTGTACCGGGGCGGCGTGCTTGAAAGTCTTACGTTGTGTGACGGCGTGGTTGAGATCGAGGGCGGCAAAGCGACAATCGTTATTGGCGACACAGAAAAGACCGTTGATGTGAGCAATGTTTTTATTTTTGAAAACGCAAAGCAAAATGTGTCCGCGCAGCTTGGGCAGATCACAAAATTGATTGATGATAATTTGCGTGCCCTATCGGTCAAGCTGAATGAGGAAAACAGCAAGCTAAAAGGCTTTTTAAAGATACCGACAAAAGCGGCGGACACCGAACTACAAAAGGCGGCGGAAGCGCGTGTAACGGCAATCATGGCGGCGGCGAACAGCGCGGGGATCGGGTATCTACAGCAGGGCGAGGAATTCCAAGAACTTAAAAATGTGTATGGTACTGCGTCCGAAGCTGAAATGGAATTTTTAAAATCCATGCTGTATCAGGCTTTCGGAATCAACGAAGCGCTATTCACGTGCAGCTATACAGAAACCCAATTCCGTGCGTATTTTCAAGGCGTGCTGAAACCATATCAACGGATCATTGGCGAGGAACTAAACCGCAAACTTTTTACAAAAACAGCGCGGACACAGGGGCACAGGCTGATTGTGTATTTTGATGTATTTGACGTGGTGAGCCTTAAAGACTTATCAGATTTTGCATTCAAGAGCAAATATAGCGCGCTTCTAAGCGCGAACGAAATAAGGGAAATCATGGGATACGGCGCATATGAGGGCGGGGACGTGTACGAAAGCAATATGAATGCCGTAAGGATCGGTAGATCAGGAGGGGACGAAGAATGAGCGTAAGAGAGAAAAGCTACACAATAAAGGCGCTTGAAAAAGCCGATGAGGGCGGCGCGCATTTCGAGGGGTATTTGTCCACATACGGCAACACGGATCGGGACAGCGATGTTTTTGTCAAGGGGGCTTTTGCAAAATCAATCGCAAAAAAATCCACTGTTCCACTTTGCTATAACCATCGGCGGGATGCGGTGATCGGGAAACTTGAATTGACTGACGACGATAAGGGGGTTTTTGCAAAAGGGTTTTTGAACCTTGCCGATCCGCAAGCGGCGAATGTGTACGAACTTTTAAAAATGGGTGCGCTTGATTCTATGTCGGTCGGGTTTGCGGTCAAAGATTATGAACCCGTTGACATAAAAAGACCGTTCGGCGGGTGGAACATCAAAGAGGGGGAAATTTACGAGGGGTCGATTGTGACAGTCCCGGCGAACGAAGAAGCGCGGGTCACGGACGTGAAAGAATTTTCCGAGGTAATAACGGCGGCGGCTAAAAAAGCGGTTGCCGAGGAGCATACAAGGCAATCACTTTTGAAACAAATCGAAGGAATCAGGTAGGAGGGGGAAAAATGGATATCAAAGAGCAAAAAGAGATATTGACGGCAAAACAGGCAGCGCTTGCGGACAAGATCAAGAGCGCCGGGGAACTCGCGGAAAAAGTCAAATCGGTCGAGCCGGAAAAATTCGACGAAATGCAGAAAGCCGTAGACACGGCAACGGCAGAAGTCGGGGCGCTGAAAAGCGAGATTGAGACGATGGAGAAAGCTATCGCCGCAGAAGAAAAAGCGGTTGAAGAGTTGGCGAAGAAAGGAATTGAGGAAATGGAAAAAACAAAAAACACAGCGGCAGCCGCGCCGGACTATCTTGGCAGCAAAGCGGCAATGAATGATTTTGCGGACGTGCTGATCGCGTGTGCCGGGAAGAGCCGCGACGCAGTAAAAAAGGCATGGGGTGACGTGCTGCGCGAAAAGGGTATCACGAACCCGGATGTGCTGTTTCCGACCCCGGTTGTGTCCGCGATCAAAGACAAATTTGACGCGGCGGGCGGTATCTTTGCGACGCTGAAAAAGATTTACGGTGTGACGGTTTGGGCGAACGCCTTTAATACCGTGACGGGTACGGACGGGCGCGCGCAGGGGTACAAGACAGGCGAGACGAAGAAAGAGCAAAAGATCACACTGGACACCAAAGAGATCA
>Ga0123356_10003025_pt1 | contig 17762 bp, 20 predicted proteins | sample TergutEmb28metaG_2_FD_92546 | JGI IMG/M metagenome (GOLD analysis project Ga0123356, IMG submission 92546) | Embiratermes neotenicus P3 segment gut microbial communities from Petit-Saut dam, French Guiana - Emb289 P3 | ecosystem: Host-associated > Arthropoda: Insects > Digestive system > Gut ...
AAAAAACTGTTCCTTTGGGTTCAAAACGGTACGCTCCGCCGTCTATCGTAGCGTTTCTCATATCATCGCCTGTATCTTCCGTTACGTATAATCGTGTTATGCTTATTTCTGTATCTTCTTCCAGCGCGAAAGGAGGGATTTCTATCTCTGCTTTTCCTAGTCGCACTAAACCGCCTTCTTTGGCTATTATTAGTTCTGATACTTTCATTAAAGGCATTTGTGTTGGCTGTTTTAACGCTGCCAATGATGCCAGGCTTGTATTGGGTATTACTTTTTCTATTAAATCAAGCGAGCTTAAATCTACTGTGTTTTCCGGGCGCTGCAAGTATAACGGTACCGGTATTTTTCTTTCACCAAACACTGCAGACGGAAAAAATGTTACTGCTTTAACGGCTATTAATATTAATGCTGTTATACGGCGCATTGTTTCCGCTCTCATCTTTTTATAGCTCCTCTATAAAACGAACATTTATCCCTGAAGCGGGAAAATTATCAAAGGGCGTTACTACGGCGATGTAACCATTTCTTCCGCCGCGCAATTGTGGTATTTCATTATCGCTAAAACGTTCAATCTCGGTATCGTTTATAATAAGGCAAAATTCTTCCGCGATTTCATCAAAAGAAACAGTTATTTTATTGGAAGCTCCTGAATGTCTCTGTAAAACAGATGTTGATTTCCACCATCCAAAATCAATAAAAACGCCTCCCAGCGCCTTGCCTATTATGTATTGCCCTTCGTTATTTATCATAATAACAAGCATCGCTGTTACTTCTTCATCATCTACATCATATTCGCCGTGGCAAAACACAATTCCGTATCCGCCGCCTGAATATCCGCTTGTTTTTGCCATGGTAACGGTTCGGCTGTTAAAAACAGCCTGTTCGTCTCCCCTGACAGTCCACATGGTCAACCCATGGTGCGTCCAATGCAAGGGATCATTTGTTTTAAAAATTGTTAAGGTAAGACCGTCTTCTATTTCTTCGGATTCAAACAGTTCATCCGCCCATAAAAACGGCGGCGGAGAAACAGAAACAGGTTTGTTTTCATTAGCATTTGGAAGTTTACAGCCGGAATAAAAAATGACTGCAAATATTATAGTCCAAAAATATATATAACGCATAATTATCCTCCTATTTGAGAAGCTTTAATTTCAACAAGGCTTATTCTATATTGCACTATAGAGCCGCCTGCAGGTATTCCCGAGCCGACAAACTGAAGCTTCGCGGGATGCAGCATAAAATAGAACCTATTTGCCTGAAGCTCATTATTAATAATAAAAAAATCCCTTAAATTCAAAACAGGATTGCTTTCACGCCCGTATGTATAATATTCAAAATGCGTAGGAGATTCCGATAATTCTACTTCAGCGTCTTTTACTACTACGGATGCCTGACGCAAAGGCGGCAAGTCAATATAAAACCAGTCATTGTCTATTAATTCAAGACCGCTGTATGAGCGGTAGTAATAAATATTTGCGATATAATCTGCCGATTCAAGGTGAAGCGCGGTTTCCATAGTATCATTTCTGTGTAAGTCTCTTATCACTAAAGAGCTTACTCCCAAAACTTCCTGAGATGGTCCAAAAACCGCATTTCCGCGTCTTTTTGACAGTCTGTATATATACCTTGTGTCATCTTTTAAACCTCGATCCGCATAATGCTGTTCATCTCCGCTGTACACTGTTGAAAAGAAAAGAGTAAAAGGGCTGTCTTGCGCTCTTTCCAGAATATATTCATCTGCAGCTTCGTCATAATCCCAGCTTATAAATATGGCATTTGATTCTGTAAATGATTCCACATAGGGTTTTACAATTTTTGGATCATCTAGCGTTCTGTGCAGCATCTCGTACATACCCGGACTGCATGAAATCAATGTAAATAAAAATAGAATACAAGCTGTTATTTTTACCATTTTCTTACAACCTCTTTATTATAAATTTGAATATTCATCCCAATTACCGGCGAGTATGTCAATAATGGATGCTCGTTTATAAGAACATCAAAATCGTTTCTGAAAAAGAATGAATAAGTTTCGTTAAAAATAAATCTGTATCCCAAATTGACATTTAATCCCATATTGCTAAACAAAAAACTTTGTTTTCTCTCGTATTTCAGCGTCACAAGGAAGTATTCAAAGAAATAAACAAGCCCAAGACCTGCGAAAACTTCATGCTGACTTTCAAGTATTACATTAAGCCTTAACGGAAATGTCATATAAATAGTATGATTATAGGCTTCATAACGTGAAGGATTTCCAACTCCAAGCCTGTATTTTAACTCAGCGCCTGTTGAAAGGTAACATGTTTTCCCCTTGTATACAAAAAGATTGTCGTTTGGAATAATTTCCCATCCGCTTCCGAGAACAAATGTACCAAGCATTATTTCTATCCAGTCTCTGTCCATTGGCGTCCAATATCCAAGATATGCTGGTATAGACATTCTTGTAAAACCAGTTTTTTCAGGTATTATTTCCAGATTAAACGTTTCCCCTATGTAAAGAAGTATTTTTAAAGCCATATCCTGTATTAAACGGCTGTAATTATCGATTGAATCCATGCTAAAAAATGTTTGAGATACTCTCCTGTTTATATAATCATAAAATCTTATTTCCATCTGAAAACTGTGCTGATTCCTTGTTAAAAATCCGTATAACAGATATTCAATTCTTTCACTGCGGCATACTGCTGCAGCATCTGTTAACGACTGCGGCGGGTTTATCCTGTTGTCTCTTACTGCCCTGAACTGAAGCGCCATTCCTGTTTCTACAGACCAAAGGGCGTTTAAAAGATCCGCCTGCAGTGAATTTACATTACGGTTAGAGCGGTCTGTCTCGTCTATATACATTAAAGGAGCTGCGTATACATCCAAAGCAAATAATTTTACCGGAAGAAGTACAAACAAAAGTAATAAAACATTTCTCATTGTGAAATCTCCGTAAGTTCCCTTAGATTTTCAAATCCGGCTTCTTCATAATTTATAAAATCCAAAACATCCTTAATTTCCCGGCGAAGATATCCATGCGTTTCTAGCGCCAATAATCCTTCTTTTATAGTTTGATAGTTATTTCTGTCCATTTTGTTATTTAAAAACAAACTGTATAAATAATAAAACCTTGCGTTATTATTTTCTCTTTGGGCTTCCGCGACAGCTGCATAATGCGCCATAGCCTGGATATAATTTCCTTCCTGGAAGAAAATAGCGGCTTCTTTTTCCATATCGATCAGTAAAGACTCGCTGTAAAGGCTGTCTACGGTTCTTTTTTCCATTTCTGTTAAAAGATTTGAATAAACGGTATTGATGCGCTGTATTCTCATATCTGTCATGTTGATTCTGTTGCGGGTAGAGACATTTCCCTCTTCAATCTCGTCAATAATAACGGTTATGGCGGCTTTACCAATTGCATGTCCGGCTTCCAGTAAAATATCTGTTTGTGTATCAATCTTTTCCATTAATGCATTTTTTACCTCCATAGTTTTGTTATTTTGAATAATATTATTATAAATGTTAAAAATGGATATAAATAATAATAAAATAATTATAAATACAGAGAAAAAGCCGTTTCGTGTCATTTTATAGAAAAATCTTTTAACCTTCATGCTTGCAGCCGCCTTGATGCTGTTGTTGTTATCAAAAGTAATTATATCACATTAAAAGCATAAAACATACACATAAAATTTTCAAATATTTTTACAATATTTTTTTTATTTTCATAATTTTGTATTATAATTAGTTTATGTATAATTTACTCGTTATAATATGCTTTTGCATAGCGGCAGCCGCCATAGATCTGAAAACATACCGCATTCCAGACTCGCTGCTCATTGTTTTTGCGGTGGTTATAATATTTTTAGACAGAAATCTTCCATTAGTGCATCTTGTTTTAAAGTTTTCGGCGGCAATTTTGTCTTTTTCTCTCTACTTTGCAGTATGGTATTTCTCAAAAGGTATAGGATTCGGAGATGTAAAGTACGCTTTTGTTCTTGGTTTCGCTCTGGGTATTGAAAATACCGCTTACAGTTTTATAATTACAGCTTTTTTATGTCTTTTTATTTATTTAACAGGTATTGTTGTATTTCGCTGGCCGAAAAATCTCAAAATTCCCTTTGCTCCATTTATCAGCGCAGGCGCGATTATGTCAATTTACCATAACTTTATTAATTATAAATTCACAGGTGGTATCATATGAGGCTCACAGTTTCTATTTTAACAATAATTGTTTTGCTGCAGGGAACAGTTTTTGCGCAGGAACATAATATAAGAGCTATGGATTTCCGCAACCAGAATATAACTGACATTCTCATGGTACTCGCGGAAGCCGGAAGGCAGTCAATTATCGTTGATGAGACCGTAATAGGAACCGCTACCTTTCATTTCAGCGATTCTTCTTTCGAAGACGCGCTTTTCCGTTTCACGGACGCCTGTAACCTTTTTGTAGAACACAGACACAACGCGTACTTTGTATCCCGGATACGCATTACAGGCGAGGGAGAGCTGATTAATCTATACGCAGAAAACGTAGACATCGAGATGCTTATAAGGGCATTGTCCAGAAATATCGGAAAAACAATCATTTATGATCAGTTGCCCCGCGCGACAATCAGCCTTAACAGCGAAAACGCGCGTCTTATCGAACTTCTGGAGATTATCATAAGAAGGCACCCTGAATATTCAATTATCGAGGAAAATAACGCTTTTTACATAAGAAGAGCCCAGGATAATACGCAAAATACGGCAGGAAGGCTTACGAGTAATTCAATTACAACAAGAAACGGTTTGTATTCCATGAATATTCAAAGAGCCTCTTTATCGTCTGTTTTATCTTTATTATTCAGGACAGGAGACCGCGAATACTCCATGCTTCAAAGAAGCGATACATCTATAGACAATCTTTATTTTCAGGATAGAGAGTTTGATCAGCTTTTACGCCTTGTTTTGGAACAGGCAAACTGCGATTATGTAGTAAGTAACTCTATATACTACATATTTGAAGTTCAGCGCCGTGATATTCTAAAAAAATTAAGAGATGTAATAGTTATTCAGCTTAAGTTTATTACGGTGGAAAATGCCGTCTCCCTTATTCCAAATGAATATTCAGCTTCGTCTTTTATTAAAACGGATAAAGTTTCAAATTCTGTTTATCTTTCAGGAAGCACGGAAGAAATAACGCCTATAGCCGACTTTCTTATCATGCTGGATGTACCCGTGGAAGGCAAGTCATTTATCCGTTACGAAATTCAGTTTTTGCCTGTCAGAGATTTCATTGCATTATTACCTGCAGAACTTGCAAGAGCAGCTCCTTCCATAATACCTCTTTCAAACGATTTTATTGTTTTTATTAATGAAGATGAAAAAGAACAATTTGACAGTTATATAAATCTTGTAGACAGGCAAAATTCCGGAAGACCTATTCATTTAAAATACATAAGAAGCGATGAATTGCTGCAATTTATACCGCCTTCTGTAACAAGAGAAGAACTTGTTCTTACTTCAGACCCCACTTTGATATTCTACAGGGGAACGGAAGATAAATACGTGCAATTTCTTGAACATTTACTTTTAATAGATCAGCCCAAGCCGCAAATACGTTATCAATTGCTGGTAATACAATATCAGCGCAGTGACAATATTAACTGGTCAAGGGGATTAAATGTAAACTCAGAAGGGAGCGCTCTGCCCGGAATTGGCGCGATGGTATTTTCAGGCGCATTTTCAAATCTTGTGAATATAGCTTTTGATGTTATATCCGAGTTTGGGTATCAGTTTGCGCTCCTTTTGAACTTGCAGATAGGAGAAGACAGGGCAAAAATTCTTGCAGATACAACTCTAAACGGAATTACAGGACAGGATATAAGGTTCGAAAATACAACGACATTCCGCTACCGTGATACTACAATAGATCCCGATACAGGCCGTCCTTTTTACACAGGTGTAACCCGCGAAATAAACTCAGGTCTTGTACTGAGTATAAACGGCTGGGTATCAGGTGACGGAATGATAACCATGAATGTAAACGCTAACGTATCAAAACAGGATGAAAGCGGAGCAAATACAAGCGCAACAACAAATCCGCCGCCGACATCCGCGCGAATTGTAAATACGCAAGTCAGGACAACATCAGGAACACCGATAGTTATAGGCGGATTATTACAGGCAGAAAAAGTGGAAAATATAAAGAGACTGCCTATTTTGGGAAGGATTCCGGTTTTAGGCAAACTTTTTCAGGATATTGTGTATCAGGAAAATATAACTGAAATGGTTATTTATATTATACCGCATATTCATAATGGTCCTTTGCAGCCGGCAGATCATTCAAGAAAAATAGAAGAATACTACAACAGGTACGTTAAAAGAGATTAAAAATGAAAAAAATCAGCCTTAAAAACTTTGAGTTTAATTCTTCTTTCGGGCAGCAGTACAGCAGGGAATTTATAAGTCACAGAGGCGCCGTAAAATTAAATGAAACAGAAGAAAAAGTAGAAGTTGCCGTTTCCAATAAAGATGATATGCAGCTGCGTCATGATCTGGAAAATTTTCATTTTCCAAAAAAAGTTGATTTCTTCTGCATTAGCAAGGCAGAACTTGCAACCTTTGTCGGAGAAACTGCAGATATTCAAAGCGTTCAGGAAAGTGTAAAACAAGACAATGACCGTTTTATAGCGCTGGATGCCATTACAGAAGGAGCTCCGGTTGTAAATATAATTAACGCAATTTGCATAGAAGCGATCCGGCTGGAGTCATCGGATATACATATCGAAGCTCAAGATGATCATGTGAATATACGATACAGGATAGACGGAATACTTAGAACAGTAAAAAAAATAGATAAATCCGCATTTTTTAATATTTCCAACAGGGTTAAGATAATGGCAAATTTAAATCCTCTGGAACAGCGTCTTCCCCAGGACGGCAGAATGTCTGTAACTGTAGAAAATAATACTATCGATTTAAGAGTTTCAATTATACCTGTAGCCAACGGTGAATCAATTGTTATGCGAATTTTTAATACTTCTACAAAAATACTTTCTCTTGATGAATTGGGTTTTTACCCAAAAGATTTAAACGCAATAAAAAATGCAATTCTTAATCCCTTTGGCCTTATTCTTCTTACAGGTCCTACAGGAAGCGGAAAAACAACAACATTACATGCGCTAATAGAAAGTCTTTGCGTATCTGAATTAAAAATAATAACAATAGAGGATCCTGTAGAACAGCTTATTAAAGGCGTTTGTCAGGTTCAGGTAAATGATGATATAAATCTTTCTTTCGACAGCATATTGCGCCGTGTCTTGCGCCAGGATCCCAATGTAATAATGGTTGGAGAAATAAGGGATAACGTTACGGCAGAGCTGGCTCTTCGCTCCGCTTTAACAGGGCACTTAATACTTTCTACTTTACATACTAACGACAGCGTTTCTGTTATCACTCGCCTTGAAAATATGGAAATTGAACCCTATTTAATCGCTGCCGTCCTTCGCTGCTCCGTAGCCCAGCGTCTTGTACGAAGGATCTGTCCAGCATGCAAAAAAGAAATGGCAGTAAACAAAAAAGTAAAATCTTTAATGCTAAAGTATAAAGTAAAAGGAGATTACATGTATCAAAGCGAAGGTTGTCATGAGTGCGATTATTCGGGATATAAAGGACGCACTGTTATAAGTGAGGTATTCTCCATGGATAAAACCCTGGAAGAAATGATAATAGAAAGAAAAAGTGTTTCTGTTATCATGAAGTATGCGCAAACGCATACGGGTATGGGCAGTATTGCCAAAAACGCTTTACAGAAAGTCGCAGACGGTATTACTACTTTTAATGAAGTTGAGCGTGAGGTATTATTCTAATGCCTTATTTCCGATGTACCATAATTACAACTGCCGGTAAAAAAACTACGCTTCTTAAAGAAGCGGCAGACGAAATGGAACTGGCATCTTCTTTTAACAATACGGATCATATCCTTGTAAGATACAATCCCGTATCGGAAATAAAAAATGCATATTCAAAAAAAAATTATAACCGTAATATAATTCTTGAGTTTACAGAAATAATGACTTCCCTTTTAAAATCGGGTCTTACGGTTCAGGATTCTGTATCGTTATGCGCTTCTATCGCATCGGATCCAAAAACAATATGGCTTTGCAAAAGCATCCATCGTTCGCTGGAAAGCGGTCTTCCTTTTCATAAAGCGCTGGAAATGCACTCGCCCTCTTTTTCATCTTTGTATCAATCACTTGTAAAACTGGGAGAAAAAACAGGATCTGTAGAAATTGTTTTTCAGCGTATGAGCGTATATCTTAGAAATGAAAAAAAGATAAGAGGCAAAATAGGAAATGTAATCTGGTATCCTGCGTTTGTTTTGGCAGCGTCCTTGTTCGGATGCGCCGCCATTATTGCTTTTATAATGCCCGGAATGGCAGAAGTTTTTACCGCCTTCAGGGCAGGAACCGATGAAGATATAATGCTTGAATTGGCACGGGTTTATAATTCTGTATGGATAATGACTTTTATTTTTATCCTGATACTTCTATGCGTCTTTGGATCATTTATTTTATACAAAACTTCATCTCGTTTTGCGTATCTGTTTGATAAATTACTGCTTAAAATGCCGTTGTTCGGCGGGTACGTTAAAGCCATTCAAACCATGGATTTTTCTTTTGCAATGGAAATGCTTACAGGATCGGGTATTAATGTTCACACTGCGTTAAGTGAAACCGCATTAATTATCAGAAACCGCGCCTTTGCCAAAGCTGCTGCCGAAGTTCATTCAATGCTTCTTAAGGGAGAAGCTCTTTCAAAAGCATTTGCATCTTTTAATGAATTTCCCCCTTATATATCTACTTGGGTTGCCGTAGGAGAAAAAACAGGAGCTGCAGGATCTGTATTTTCCCAAATACGCGGATATTTTCAGGAAGATGTTGAACGCATGTCAGAGAAGCTTATGAATCTTTTGGAACCATGTTTAATTTTAACTGTAGGTTTAGTTGTATTATTTATGATAATGCAATTTCTATTACCATTATTTTCTTTATACGGAAGGTTGTTATGAAAAAGCAAAAAAGCAGCAAAGATTATCTTCATTTTGATGGCTGCAATCAAAATGATAGCTGCCACCAGAATGGCGGCTGGACATTTATGGAAACTCTTATCGTTATCGCAATAGTCCTGATCCTTACATCTATTGTCGGTTTCACAGGGATTCAGTATCTTGACAGGGCAAGAACTGCGGCAGCAAGAAGCCAGATTGATTCTTTTTCTCTTGCTTTGGAATCGTACTATATTGACTGCGGGCGTTACCCGACAGAGGAACAGGGGCTTCAAGCGCTCTGGGAAAAGCCCAGTATCGAACCTGTAAGTCAAAATTGGTCTGGTCCTTATATGTACAGAAGAACTCCTAATGACCCATGGGGAAATCCTTATGAGTACAGAGTTCCGGGAAATAACGGATTACCTTTTAGCATTCGTTCTTTTGGAGCAGACGGCAAAGAAGGCGGGGAAGGAAAAAATGCAGATATTACTTCCTGGGAATAATAAGGACTGTGAAAGCGGTTCTATTTTATTGCGCGATCTGCTGGTCATGTTTATAGTAATTATCTGTTTTGCCGCAGTTCTCGCGTCAATGGCAGCAGTAACACGCCAGGGTTCCCGTCTTCTGGAGAACGTACAAAGCGAGATAAATGAAAGAAACGATTTTTTTCATAAAAGGATTAATAAATGAATTATAACGATGCTGGGTTTACCCTTATGGAAGTTTTACTTTCCGTTGCAATTATTCTAATCCTTGGCAGCGTTTTGGTCATTTCGTCAAATACGGCAATGCATGGAATAGCAAAATCAAATGAGACTGTTAATACAGCGGAAGTAATTACAGGTATAGACAGGCTCATACGTCAAGGCGCCCATGATATTCAAATTCCATACTGGGCAAATCCGGCGCCGTATATAGACAATTATATTTCAGATTTATTCAGATCCAAAGCAGGGCCTTATATTAAATCGATCAGGGTAATTTCAGATAACGCCGGAAACGCAAGAGGCATCGAAGTTTCTTATATCGTTAATAACAGGGAAATGTTATGTTTAGCATTATTTTCAAGCGCTGTAATAGTTGGTATGAAACCATGAAAAATGACGGCGGTTTTATCCAGTTTAACGCGGTTTTTTTACTCTTTTTCATTGCCGCAGTTATAACAGGATGCGTGTTATACACATCCTCTGCCATGAATTATTCTGTAAAAGACAAGCAGGATTTTAACAATAAAAGAAAAGCCGATTTACTTCTCGATGAAATAGTCGAAAAAATGCAGGAACTAAAATTGTATTCATTCGATGATAAAAACAATGAAGTACTTTATTCTCTTTGTCTTGAATATGAAGAATACAAATTAAAAATCAGCGATGTATCAAGCGGATTTAATCTTAACTTTATTTCTGACCTTGATTTATCAGATACCAGTATAACAAGGCTCATTTTCCTGGATAATACCGGAAATGCTTTCAGAATATGGCGCAATGCAAATGGACTTACCTTTTTAAAAGATGACTGGAAAGAATTAATAAAAGAAGAAGCCCTTGAGTATTGTTCATCCTTCGGCTGGCTGCATATTAATGATTTAGAATCTTATGCGTTCCGCAGCATAAGTTCATCTTTTTCTACAACCGATACAGACAAACTATTTCCTTTAATAAATAACTTTCCAAGAATTAATGTTAACAATGTAAATCCTGATATTTTACGTCCGCTTGTAATGAGAAGTTCATTTAATATAGAAAGACCGCGGGAAAAAGCGGATATATTAATTAACAGACTCCGAGAAAATTCATTAACACATCAGGAGATAGCTTCTATTATGAGAGTTACAGTAAATCATCCTTTAATGGGTTATTTAGGCACAAAAACAGCTTTTTGGAAAATAAATTTTTCCATGATCAATTTTTTGGAAGTAGAAGCCATTATTGCAGCTATTCCTGAAAAAGACGGACTCGTACAGGAAATTGAATCTTACCGTCTTATAAAAAGGAGCTTTATACAATGACAGAACTTTACAACCGTACCTTTTTTTGGGTATTTATCCTTGATATTCCTCATTTACGCGGTAAAGAACTCATGTCGGCTGTAAAAATAAAACTGGGAAGCCTATACCCTGCAGACATACAAAACACCAACATTCAAATCAGAAAAAACGGAACAAAAAAGGGAAGTTATCTTATTTTTGTTTTAAATAAAAATACGGGAAGTAAAATACTTCCGTTATCGCTTCTTTTTACACAGTATTTATATTCAAATAAAAATGCCAATGTTCTGTTTTTAGACAGGCAGTGGCTTGAATTTATACGTATAGAAAACGGAGCTGTTAAATCTACAATTGTTAAAAGCAGAAATGAAGATACCTTAACCGGAGATATAAAAACGCTTTGCGCCGATGAAGAGAATCTTGTATTTTTTTGCAGCGCCAAAGATAAAAATAACCTTGAAGATTTAAATAATGATTATAAAATACAGTATTTTGATAAAGATACAGAATTAAAAAAAATAGATATACATAAAATATCGTTATTCCCGGATAAAAGCCCTGTAATAAAAAGGCAGCGGGTATTATTATGCGTTTCTTTCCTCTTTGTTATCATTTTAAGTTCATGGATGTTTTTTCAATACCATAAAACAGAACAAGAACGCCTTTCTCAGCTGCGTCTTGAACAGGAACAGCGGCGAAATGAAGAACAGGAAAGGCAAAGAGAAACTCAAATGCTGTCGGAATTAAAAAGGCAGTATAAAGAAATAATAACTAATAAAACAACTACCCCTTTTGATATTTCTATAGTTATTTCCGAGTGCGCTAACGTTCAAACCAGAATACAATCTGCAGCATTTAACGGTAATTTTTTTCAAATAGAAGGGTCAACTGTAAATTCACTGGAACTGTTACATAACTTTGAAAATCACCACATGGTAAATAATGCAAGACTGCACCAGGTAAACCCTGTTGGAAACAGAGATACTTTTACATTAAGCGGCACAGTTCTTATAAAAGAAATAATTGTAGATGAAACACTGCCAGGAAATGAACAAATTATTATTTATGAAAACTTAATATCTTTAGAAACAGATTACTCGGTTTTAGAAGCTCAGTTAAGCCCTTCTGCATTTGCAGGAGCCGTAAATTCTTTGTTTTCCAAATGGGGCTGCAGTATCAGAAGCTTTCAATTCATGAACGAACCTCAAAGAACGGAACTTGAAATTCACTTAAGAGGAACGGGAAACAGTTTTTTTAACGCCCTTTATGAAATAAAAACAAAACACCGCCTTTGGGATGTCCATCTTACTCAAATAAGAAATCTATATCCTCAGAATATGCTGGATATTGTAGTTCGTATCAGGACAGAATACTTAAATCCCAAACAGGATAATACGGATTATATCCCGCCTGATATCTATATACCTTTTCCTGTTTCTAATATCAGCCGGAATTATTTTATGGCTTCTCCCGTAACAAGACCTGTAGCGTCAGCAGGAACAGTTGAACAAGTACCTGTAACTTCTCCTTTAGTAATTGGCGAGAGGGTTACATGGCTGGAATATATAGGCAGCGTGCATGAAGAAGATGAAGGCAGATTCATTTATGTAAAGGATACAAGAACCGGAAGAATATTAAAACTAAATCAGCAGCCGGAAGGAAATATGCGTTATTCTGTAAATCAACAGGGCAGTATAATCGCATATATAAATGAAAATATTTACGAGATAACAAGGAGATAAATCTTATGTTAAAAAAAGCAATAATTATTCTTATTGGAATTATTCTGTTAGCCTCATGTCAAAGCGGAAAACCCTTAAAACGCGTAAAGAACGACAATTTTATGTTTGCCATGATCTATGATCATGATAATACGCCTGTAAGCGCTGTCTCCGTTTCCATAAACGGAAAAAGAATAACAGACTCCGATATACAGGGGCGTTTCATTCTGGATAACATGAAAAAAGGAGATTACAATGTAAAACTTGTCAAAAGAGGCTACGAAACGCTGGAAGATACTTTTACTTTTGACCCAATGAATGTTTTGTATTTTAAAATGATTAACTCTTCGCAGCTTGTAACCCTTGCAGAATCTGCGCTGGATAACAGAGAATTTATCATAGCAGAAAATTTTATTAATAGGGCGCTGGTTTTAGAGCCTAATAGACCTGATATTTTATTTCTAAAAGGCATTACCTGTCATTTGCAGGGAAAAAACGAAGAGGCTCTTTTAATTCTGGAAAATCTTATAAAGACAGGAAATACCAATCCCTTTATAACTCAACTGTTTGAATCATTAAGATAAAAAGGAAATATTAATTATGCAGAATATTTTATCAGAGGATAATAATAAATTATATTATGATTTTATAAATTATTATAAACACAGAGTAAGCCCGAAAGGGTTTATCACAATTAAAAGCATCAGCCTTGCTGTAATAACATGGTTTCAGGCAAAAAACATTCCCATAAATGAAATAACAATTAAAAACGCAATTGAATATAAAAAGTATTTGCATGAACTAGAAGGAGACAAAAAACTCTGCCCGGGAAGTATATGCAACTATTTAAAGATGAGCCGCAAGCTTTTTAGATATATGATTAAGTTTGAATTAACACAGACAAATCCATTTAATGAAGTAAAATATCCCCGATGTAAAGACAACCTTGGCAGGAATATTCTTAATGAAATTCAAATGAACAAGTTAATGGATACACTAAAATTATTTGATAATCCGCAAAATGCCAAAGAACGCCTGGAAAGATACCGCCTGCATACGATTTCTGTTCTTCTTTATTCAACTGGTATCCGGATTTCTGAAATCGCATCTTTGCTTCCGGAAGATATAGATATAAAAAGACGCGAGATTGTTATACGAAACGGTAAAGGCGGTAAAAGCAGAAAAGCTTTTCTTTCAGGTTATGCCGCAGATGTACTGGATTATTATTTGCATTATGGCAGAAAAATTATGCTTTCACGCGGCTGGCGCAAACATTCAGAAAAACTCTTCGGCGCTGATACTGCCACTTTGGCAAATGCAGTCAATAAAAGACTTGAATATATCTGCGCTTCTATCGGTATTCCGGTTATTACATGCCATGGTTTCAGACATAGTATTGGAACTCACTTGCTTAAGGCTGGCTGCGATATAAGACATATTCAGTTAATTTTAGGACATGAAAAATTAAACTCTACACAAATTTATACTAGAGTTAACAGCTCTGACTTACTAAATATTATCGATAATTACCATCCGCGGCAGCCGCTTTTAACAAGGCAGTTAACAGCATGATTACATTCGATAATATTATTAATGTTTCAAATACTGAATTGTCCGCAAGCGGTTTTTGCGCTCAATATAAAAATAACGTCCTAAAAGAACAAAAAATATTCCTGAATTGGACGGTTAAAAACGGGTTAACAGACATTGCTAAAATCAGGAAAAAAGATATCTACGATTACCAGAATAACTTGTTAGCTATTATTTCTGAACAAACCGGAAAACCTCTGGCACGAGGAACCCTGTCCGATAAATACAGCGCTATTAAAATGCTTTTTTCTTCACTTTGCCGCGCCGGGTTATTAAATGAAAATATTACAAGCGGTATTGATTTTGAACTGCCAAAAACAGAAGGACTAAAACGGCAGGCTTTCAGCGAAAATGTAATGTCAGATATCCTGGAAAAATTTGATATTAATACCCCTTTTGGACTTAGAAACAGAGCTATTTTCGAGCTTATTTATTCCTCAGGTTTACGAGTTTCTGAAATTTCAAAATTGATGCTTAAAGATATATGCCTGCAACGCAGAGAAATGATCATAAGAGGCAAGTTTTCCCGTGACCGTCTTGTGCCCTTTTCTAAAGTAGCTTGTAAGTATCTTGCATTATATCTGGGAAATAGGGTATATAATAATATAGAGGAACCGGTGTTTTACAGTAAACGCGTAAAAAAAGCATTAAAACCTGGAAGTATAAGCAGGATATTCAGCGAATTACTGATAAAAAATGACCTGAAAAAGAAGGAATTATCTGCACATTCCATCCGGCATACAAGCGCAAGCCTGCTTCTTAATAACGGCGCAGGTATAAGGCATGTTCAGGAACTTCTGGGTCATAAAAATCCGGAAACAACTGTGTTATATACTCATACACAAGATGATAAACTGGGCAAAATATTCCGCAAATATCATCCGCAGGAACATGATATGTTTGATGCCGTAGACGATGAATATAAAAGAAGACTGGAAATAGCGCTGGGAATAAAGGGGGTTGTATGACAAAATTAAATATTAAAACTCAGCAAAAAACATCCTCTTTTTCTTTGTTTTCACGCAAGTTCGCTTTAATTCGCCGTGAAAAAACCATTAGTTATACTAATAAACCACCCATAGAACCTATTTACAGGGAAAATCTTTCCCTAAATTCATTCGCCGTAAAAGAGCGCGACGAGGAGACAGGGCTTTACTACTTCGGCGCACGCTATTTAGACGCAAGGACGAGCAGATGGCTTAGTGTTGATCCTGCGTTAGGTGAATTTTTACCTGTTGCACCTAACAGCGATGAAGCAAGAAGACATAACCAGAACTTACCGGGAATGGGTGGTATATACAATTATGTTAATTTTCATGTGTACAATTACGGTGGAAATAACCCGATTAAATATAAAGACCCGGATGGAGATTGGATAATCTATTCTATTTTTAATTCTGATACTGGAACATTTAGGTATGGCATGACAATTCACAGGGGTTTAAATCGTCTAGCACATGCTGGTGGAGGTTTTATTCCATTTGTTGGACCATATATGTCCAATATGTCCAACAGTTCACTAAATTTTGGAAACTTACTAACAGAAAAAAATTATAGAATAGAATATGATAGCGCAGCTGCTGTAGGGATTGATAGCGTGAGTTTGGTGATGGACATTTTATCACTCACAACAATTGGAGTTTCAAGATTATTTCAATTTTTAGAATTATCAATGTTAACTACAGATGCTTTGGGTACATTAGGCGGATGGCGAAATGATAATATTATCAATAATTTTTTAAATGCAGCTGGAAATGGCTTATTTCATGAAGTTGGTGACAGAGAAACAGCGATAATATTGGGCAATGCTTTTGCAATTGGAGCTAATATTTATAGAGACAAAGATTTAAGAAGTATGGGAATTTCTGAAAGGGATTGGGCTTTTGCTATAAGAGCGGAAGTACTTGGAATCGAAACCCTTTACAGTGGCATGTATAGAGATGTAATGTCTAGGTTAAATGAGTGATATTAAAATGATATTTCTTATTATTTCATTTATCTTATTTATTCCAATTTTGTGGAAAATTAGATTGTTGTTAACCCAACGTAGACGACCAGAAGACTTTTTTACAAAAGGTGAACTTTTTAATATTGAGGTAGAAAAATGGCTTGTATTATTAAGTGTAATATTCTTATTTTTATTTTTATATTTTTCTTGGTACGAAAAACCAGAATTGAGATAAAATTAGTTAATCTAACATAAAATCTAATAATTTCTCCAAATTAGCAGTTATTATTTTTAAATCATCATTATTAAATATTAAAGAAAATAATAGAAGATTATTATAGAAGTCATTTTCTTCCATCGCTTCTTTGACAATAAAGCACATTGTAATAAATGTAATAGTCCAGAATATTTTATGTCCATTAACTTCCCAGCCAATGGTTTCAAATAACTCTTTTAAATCTGAAGGAACGGTAACATTCATAAAGTTGTTGTAATTAAGTGAAAAATTATTTATATTAGTTTCCGACACATTACCTTCAACTATTATTAAAGCTAAATATTTATCTGCTTCACTAGATAATTCTTGATATTTATACCATTCATAATCCTGATTTAGATTCGTATGTAGAAGTCTAGCTATTTTTTCGCCGTTATTAATAAAAACATCAATGTCAGAATGGTTTAAGTATTGTGAATATATCGTGAATGGGATAATAAAAAAAATTACTATAAATGTATATTTAAAAAGTCTCATTAATAATTACCCTCCAAATAAATATTACAATAAAAATGTTAACAAAAACCCAAAGTGCCAACCAATTGAAAAAAACGTGACGAAATGTGGTCTGAAAGCGGACAAAAAAATATTTCTCAATGTCTCCCTTGCATTGTAGCACCAAAAGGGTTTAACTTTTCTTAACCAACATTTCCGGTTTGAAGAAATCTCTCGTATATTCCGTTCGTTGAACCAACCACATTCAACAGCGCCTTCAGATTGAAACATTTTTTCAATCTTTTTTACAATAAAAGTATTAGCATCATCTTTCTCCACAACAAGGGAAACAGTCATTAAAACCTCAGGGCTACTTTTCAAATAGACAACATCACCAATTCTAAACATAGAATATTTATATCCTATATTTTCTGAAGTGTCAAGCTATTAGAATAAAAATAACAAGGAGGCATAAAAGCAGAAAACATATAAGAAAATCCAAAACCAACCAAAACCCAGACGTGGGGGTAGTGGAATCCAGCACCTATGCAGATATTATAATATCATTTATGTAGAAAAAAATATTTATAAGTATAACAAATTTGCATAGGTGCTGGATGGAATGAGGGGGAGCCGCGGAGTAGAATCTTTTATAATTGTAACCATGCAAAACTCCCTGTTTTAAAGGTGATGCACTAACATACATAATTGTATTTATACCAGAAATGTATAATTTAAAATGTGTATAAAACAATAACTATTACAGCCGTAGCGAAGAGCACTGGCAG
>Ga0123356_10003026_pt1 | contig 17761 bp, 18 predicted proteins | sample TergutEmb28metaG_2_FD_92546 | JGI IMG/M metagenome (GOLD analysis project Ga0123356, IMG submission 92546) | Embiratermes neotenicus P3 segment gut microbial communities from Petit-Saut dam, French Guiana - Emb289 P3 | ecosystem: Host-associated > Arthropoda: Insects > Digestive system > Gut ...
CAACGTCGTGCTCGAGCTCGACGGGCGCCCATACCACCTCGTCGTCGAGAAGATCGAAGACGACCGGCTGAAGGACGCGTATCTGCTCACGCACGGGATCATGCCGCTGCGCGTCACCGACGACCGCTTCAAATACGACGCGCTCGGGGCGCTCAGCGACCTCAAGGCACTACTTCAGCTCCGCTGAACCATTCTTATGCGCCTCTGTACTAGCAAGGGCAGCATTGCCGTAATGGGCCACAACCGAAAGCACAGTTTCGACGACATGGGAGCCTCAACATCATGACCCGCCTCATCAAGATCCTGCCGGTCATCGCCGGGGCGATCGGGGGCGCGATCGTCGCGCTGTTGATCGCAAACGGCGGCACGACGAAGACGGTCACCGACGAGATCGTGTCGCAGAGCGCCTCGGTCCCTGCCTCCTCGGCCACGCGATCGAGCGGCCTCACCATCAACCAGATCTACAAGAAGGACAGCCCCGGCGTCGTTGACCTCACGGCCACGTCCACCCAGCAGGGCAACAGCAACGGCTTCTTCAGCACGCCGTCGCAGACGACTCAGAGCGAGGGCGCCGGCGTCGTGTTCGACAAGCAGGGCGACATCCTCACAGACGAGCACGTCGTCGCCGGCGCATCGCGCGTGACCGTCCACTTCCAGGACGGGATCAGCGCTCCGGCCACGGTTCTCGGCACCGACGCGTCAACCGACATGGCCGTGATCAAGGTCAATGTCAACGCTTCCGAGCTGCACCCGATCCCGTTTGCGAACTCCAGCGACGCCCAGGTCGGCGATCCGGTGGTCGCGATCGGCAGCCCCTTCGGTCTTCCCGAGACCACGACGGCGGGGATCGTCAGCGCCACCGGCCGCAGCATCACCGCGCCGAACAACTACACGATTCCCGGCGCGATCCAGACGGACGCGTCGATCAATCCCGGTAACTCCGGCGGTCCGCTGCTCGACGGCAACGGCGATGTGATCGGCCTGAACGACCAGATCCAGACCAGCTCGGGCGACAGCGCCGGCGTCGGCTTCGCGACCCCCAGCAACGCCGACATGCAGGTCGCCAACACGATCATCGCCGGCAAGAAGGTCGAGCATGCGTGGGTCGGCGTCTGCCTCGAGAACGCGACCAGCGGTTCCGGGGCCGAGATCGTGCCGAGCGCTCAGAACAACTGCAGCACCGGGCCCGTGGTACCCGGCTCTCCCGCAGCCAAGGCGGGCCTCACGGCGGGCGACACGATCACCGCGGTGAACGGCAAGAACATCGCCAACAGCGACGGCTTCATCTCCACGATCAGCAACTACAAGCCGGGCCAGACGGTGACCATGACCGTGCGCTCGCCCAGTGGCGCCACCGCCAAGGTCAAGGTGACGCTCGGCACGCGCCCGGCGTCGGCGCCGACCGCCGGCTGATTCGACACGTGATGGCGGCGGGTGGGGCGAAAACCTACCCGCCGCCGTCGCCACCCGCGGCCGTCAGCTGATCGTCGGCGGCACCGATGCTCCAGCCAGCGTCCGCTCCATCAGCTCCCGGTGCACCGAACGCGTGCGCCCCGTGCGGCGCTGCCAGACGCCGTCGGAGTCGAGCGTCCAGGAGTTCGTGTCGTCCGCAAAGCAGCGGTCGAGTGTGTCGTCCAGCTCGGCCTGCAGCTCGGGCTTCTCGATCGGCACGAGCAGCTCCACGCGGGTATCGAGGTTGCGCGGCATCAGGTCAGCCGAGCCTATGTACACGGCGCGCTCGTCACCGTATTCGAACGAGTAGATGCGCGTGTGCTCGAGGAAGCGCCCGACGATCGAGACCACGTTGATCGTCTCGCTGATGCCGGCGACGCCCGGGGTCAGGCAGCAGATGCCGCGCACGTTGAGGTCGATCGGAACCCCCGCGATCGATGCGTGATAGAGCGCCTCGATGCAGCGCTGGTCGACGAGCGAGTTCATCTTGAAGCGGATCCGCGCGTGCTTGCCCTCCTTGTGGGCCGCGATCGTCCGCTCGATCAGCTCGATCAGCGGTTCACGCATGAAGTCGGGTGCGACCAGCACCTTGCGCTCGCGCCCCGGGTGCGCGTAGCCGGTGAGCGTGTTGAAGAGGTTGGCCACCTCCTGGCCGATCTCGTGGTTGGTCGTGAAGAAGCCGAAGTCCTCGTACAGCCGCGCGTTCTTGGCGTGGAAGTTGCCGGTCCCGATCATCACGTAATGCCGGACCTCGTCGTGCTCGCGGCGGATCACGAGGATCGTCTTGGCGTGCGTCTTGAGGCCGGGGATGCCGTGCACCACGTGGGCGCCGACCTCCTCCAGCTCACGTGACCAGCGGATGTTCTGGCGTTCGTCGAAGCGGGCTTTGAGCTCCACCATGCAGACCGCCTGCTTGCCGTTCTCGGCGGCGGTGATCAGCGCCGGGACCAGCGCCGAGTCGTCGGAGGTTCGGTACACGGTCATCTTGATCGCGAGCACGTTGGGGTCGACGGAGGCCTGCAGCACGAGGCGCTCGACGCTCGACGAGAACGACTGATACGGGTAGTGGACGAGGAACTCGGCCTCCCGCATCTGGGCGAAGATGTCGGGCTCGTCGCCGGTGTCCTCGGGCCGCGGCCGCAGCGCCGGGTGTGTGACCGGCGTCCAAGGGCTCTGGCGCAGCTCGGGGTGGCCGTCGACGCCGACTATCTGCCAGAGGTCCGAGAGGTCGAGCAGGCCGCGCTGGTCGTAGACCTGGTTGTCGGCCAGGTCGAGCCACTCGATCAGGCGCGAGCGCATCCCGGGCTCGATGTCGGCCCCGACCTCGAGCCGCACTACCTCGCCGAAGCGGCGGCGCCGGAGCTCGTCCTCGACCGCAGCCAGCAGGTCATCGGCCTCGTCGGAGATATCGAAATCGGCGTCGCGAGTGACCCGGAAGAGGTTGTGCGAGACGACCTGCATGCCGGGGAACAACATCGCGAGGTGGCTGGCGATGATGTCCTCGAGCGGGATGAAGGTGCGCGCGTCGATCTGCACGAACCGCGGCAGCACCTCCTTGGGCACCTTCACGCGCGCGTAGAGCTCGGTGTTCGCGGCCGGGTCATGCAGATGCACGAGCAGGCTGAGCGACAGCGTCGAGATGTACGGGAACGGCCGCCCGGGGCCGATCGCGAGCGGCGTCAGCACCGGGAAGATGTGCTCCGTGAAGTGGTCCGCGAGCTCCTCGGCACTCGCCCCCGAGTCGGCGCAGGAAACGATCCGGATGCCCTCCGCGGCGAGCGCCGGCTGAATCACGTCGGTGAACTCCCGCGCATGGCGGGCGTCGAGCACCCGCACCTTGGCTGCCAGCTCCTCCATCAGCCGGTTCGGCGAGAGCCCGTCGGCGGCACGCTTGTCGACGCGCGCTTCGATCTGATCGTGCACACCGGCCACCCGCACCTGGAAGAACTCGTCGAGGTTCGAGGTGTAGATCGCGAGGAACTTGAGCCGCTCCAGCAGCGGCACGTTCGCGTCCTCCGCGAGCTCCAGCACGCGGGCGTTGAAGTCGAGCCACGAGAGCTCGCGGTTGATGTAGAGCGACGGGTCGCGGAGGCCGACATGCCCGCCGGCGGGCGCCTCGGCGCGATCGAGCAACGAGTCGCTCACGCGGACGTCTCCGCGGCGCCCGCAATCGCGCTGATCTCAGCCGGTGTCATCAACACGACCAATTCTCCACGGTCGATGCCAGCGAGTCCACCCTTGCGCATCTGTGCGCGGGCGCCTGTCAGATCGCGCACCGCGATCGAGATCGCGGGATCGTGGCCGACCAGCATCACCTCGCCGTGGCCCGCGGCGAGCCGCTCCGGTTCGTATCCGGACCCCGCGAGCGCCTGCTCGATCACGACATCGATGCCCAGCGGCTCGCAGGCGTAGCGGGCGGTGTCGAGCGCGCGCAGCTTGGGGCTCGACAGGCACGAGTCGAGGCGGATGCCGAGCGTCGCGATCGCGGCGCCCGCCGCACGTGACTGCTCGACCCCCAGCGGGGTCAGCGGCCGGGCCTCGTCGGGCCTGCCCTCCGCGGCATCGGCGTGACGGAGCAGCCAGAGCATGGGCACAGACTACGCCGGTGGCGTCCGATCACGGGCGGCCGGCGGTGTCATCCGATCACGAGCAGGTGTCATCCGATTACGAGCGGCCGGTGGAACGCCCGCTGGAAGGCCTCGTCGTCGCCGTAGCGCTCGACGCTCCAGCGCGGCAGCGTGAGATCGCCCTCTGCCCGCAGATGCAGCGCCGTACCGTCGCCGTTCGTCAGCAGTCTCGCCTGGTTGACGGACTGGTCACGGCCGCGCTCGAGGTGTTCGGCCAGGCGCAGGATCATCGAGCAGCGCTCGAGCATCTGCTCGTCGCCCGGCCGCCCCAGCTTCGCCCACTCGCCGAGCTTGGGGACGCCCTTGCGGTGGTATCGCGTCATCTGCGCGATCAGGGCCCGCTCGCGCGGGTCGAAGCCGGGGAGCTCGGCGCTGACGATCAGGTAGCGGGAGTGCTTGTGATGGTCGCCGTAGGAGATCGTCATGCCGACGTCGTGCAGCATCGCGGCCGCCCACAGCAGCTCGCGCTCACCGTCCTGCGGCTCGATCAGCCGGTTCTGCACGAGCGAGTCGTGCATCTCCAGCGCCAGCTTGGCCACGTGGGTGGTGTGCGGCAGGTCCGACTCGTACTGCACCGCGAGGTTGCGAACCGCGGCCTCGCGAACGTTCGGGAACAGCGGGTCCTGCTCGCCCAGGATCGTGCGGGCCAGGAAGATGCCGTCGCGCAGCCCCGCCTCGGTCGCCTCGATGCCGGCGAAGCCGCCGATCTCGACGACGGTCTGCAGCGTCACCGCTGCGGCCAGGATGATGTCGCCGCGGCCCGGCTTGATGCCCGGCACCGTGCGCCGGGCATCGACCGGCAGCGCCGAGAGCGTGGCCACCATCGAGGCGAGCGCGTCGGCCGTCAGCATGAATCCCTGGATGCCGATATCGGTCCCGCCGGATGAGCCGAACTCGGCGCGCTGGGCGGCGGCGGCGAGGTTGCGGACGGCGCCGCCGGTGGCGACGAGGCGGCCGCCGCGGCCCGCCAGCCAGCCGGCCTGCTCGAGCTCAGCCTCCACGTGCCGACGCAGGCGCTGGATGTCCTTCTTGCGCGCGGGCCGCCGCGGGTCGGCGTCGCCGAAGTAGGACTCGGTCATCCGCACCGCGCCGACCGGGAACGAGTGGGTCGCCGCCGGCTTGCGGTCCTTGACGCGAACGAGCTGCATGCTGCCGCCGCCGATGTCGAGCACGACCCCGTCCGTCAGCGTGGTGGTGTTGACGGCGGCGACGTAGCCGTAGTGGGCCTCCTGGTTGGTGGAGAGGATCTCGACCTCGTAGCCGGTGGCGTCACGCACGCGCCGCAGGAACTCGGGGCGGTTGCTCGCGTCGCGGATCGCGCTGGTGGCGAACACGTGCACGTCGTCATCGCTGAGTCCGCTGGCCTTGCAGAAGCGGGCGAAGATCGCCAGCGTCTCGAGCCCGCGTGTGATCGCGGCCTCACTGAGCTTGCCCGACGCGGCCAGGCCCTCGCCGATCCGCACCGACTCGTAGAGCTCGTCGGTGCGCTTCCACCACTGCGTCGGCGGGTCGGCGTCGTAGCTGTAGACCACCAGCCGCCACGAGTTCGACCCGAGGTCGATCACCGCGACGTGACGTGGCTCGTGCCCGCCCTGGGACGCCGCGCGCGTCGTCCGCCAGCTCATACGCTCATGATCCGCCCCTGGCCGGACGTCTGTCGAGCACCGGCGGCAAGCAAGCCGCCGGTGGCGAGCCGCTCACGCAGCGTCGCGCGCCGCGACAGCCAGCGGATCGCGTCCGCGAGCGCGGCGTCGTCGTCCGGAACCAGAAAGCCGCTGCGACCGTTCTCGATCAGCGCGGCGGCGTCACCGCCCTCGACCGCGAGCACGGGCAGGCCGTGCTCCTGAGCGTCGATGATCGTCGGCGCCGTGTCCGCGGTCGTCGTGGGGCAGACCAGCAGGTCGACGTGCGGGGCCAGTTCGGCGAGCCGGGCGGGCTCGGCAAGCTGTCCCATGAACGTCGCCGCGTGGCCGAGGCTGCGCTCGATCAGGTCTCGTTCGCTGCCGTCGCCGACTACCACCAGGTGCAGCCGCGGGTCGTGGTCGAGCGCGGTCAGGAACGCCTGCACGAGCTCCCGTACGTGATGCTGTCTGTCGAGCGGACCGATGTAGATCAGGTTGATGCGGGCGAGGACGCCCTCGCCGCTGTCGGGAACGTGCATGCAGCGAGCATCGCGCGCGGGACCGCGCGAGTAGTGACCACTCCGGGAAGTGGTGGTGAAGAAAGTGTGAATGATGCGGATGCCGCCGCCTTGCGTTGGCGGCGGCTACCTACGCCGGTCGGACCGGCGGCCACCTCACGCGGACGGCTGCTCGCCCCGCAGGAAACGGATCGAGGTCAGGACCGCGAGGATCGTCATCATGATCGCGCTGGCGACGCACCACTCGCAGATCTCCTTGAGCGTGAACACCTCACGGTAGGTGAGGTAGGCGCTGAACCCGAACCCGATCAGGGCGATGCAGAAGCCGGCGGCGCGTCCGAGCTCGCCCTTGATCCTCAGTGAGGCGAGGATCGAGAGGTAGCCGAGCAGGCCGAGCAGCGCGACCGGGACGCCGGCCACCTTCGAGTAGACCGAGGACTGGACCTGCTCGCAGCTGGACACGCCACTGTGCGCCCCGGCGCAGATCAGCGCGCCGAGACCGTAGTAGTGGACGAAGGTGAGATAGATCGTCTCGGCCGTGCCGATCAGCGCGATCACGAAGATCGCGCGCGTGAGCCGGTCGGTGCGGCCCCAGAGCCCGCGGATCCCGCGCGACGCCGATTCCGTGCCGGCGCTCATCGAACCGCCGTTGACGGCAGCGGCGCGGCTCATGAGACCGAGTTCACCGCCGAGGCGAGGTCGCTGTAGGAGGGGAAGTTGCCGTTGTTGACGAGCTCCTCGCCCCGCGGGCCCTTCATGATCAGCGACGGCGTGCCCGGCAGGCCGGCCTTCTGCGCGTAGGCCTGGTCTGCGTTGACCGTGTCAAGCAGCGAGGGGTCCTTGCGGTCGGTCTGCCACTTGGAGACGTCGAACCCCGGTATCTGGTTCGCCAATCCCGTCAGGAACGAGTCGTCCGCGTACCCGGTCCCCTCGGTCTGTTGCTGGTGGTAGAAGAGCTCGGTGTACTGCCAGAACCTGTTCTGCATCCCGGCGGCGTAGGCGGCGGTCTGCTGCGAATTGAACTGCTGCTGCTGCAGCGTCAGGCTGCGCTTGCCGTCGCAGGTGGCGGTGCACATCGAGCGGTAGACGACCTTCACGTGGCCCGGACGCACCTGGTCGGCAATGAACTGGGGGAAGATGTTGAGCGTGAACTCCTGACAGATCGGGCATTCGAGGTCCCCGAAGTACTCCATCGTGACCTTCGCGTGCGGATTGCCGAGGGTGGTTCCGCTCTGGTCGATCCCGTGAAGCAGGGTCTCGACCTTGTTGACGAGCTCGGTCTTGGTGTGCCCCTGCTGGATGCCCGGGTGGGCGCCCGTGGGGGTGGTGCTGTTGCTGCTCGAGATCACGATCACGACTACGATCGCGATCGCCGCGATGGCGATGACGCCACCGAAAATCTGCATACGCCGAGTGCGCTGCGCCTTGTCGGCGGCAGCCTGCTCCTGGGCAACGCGCGCCGCGCGCGCCTGCTCCTTCTGTTCTTTACGGGACGCCATGGGCAGGCAGATTAGCGTTAGGTCGTAAGAGCTTGCTCAGAAACGAGCGATCGCCTTGCGTGATAGCGGATTCGCGGACGTTTCGTGCATTTTGCATGTAAAGATCCTGTTATCGGAGTCTTGAGCTGCATGCAGGTTCGCGCTCTGTGCCTTATTCTGATCCGCATGTCGCCCGAAGTGAGCGACGCGCTGGCGGGGAATGCGGCCAACGCCGCTGGTCAGCGCGCGCATAACCGGCTCCGTCTGGCCGTTGTAGACCGAGACCCGGGGTTCATGCAGGTGCTGTCCAACCGGCTCGACACGCTCGGTTGGGATCTGCGGGCGCTGTCCAGCGCCGTCACCGTTGATGCGCTCGTCGGCATGCGCCTGAACGCGCTGGTCGTCGATCTCGCGGTCCTCGGCCCCGGCAGCTGGGAGTACCTAGAGCGTGTGTGCGCGCGCCTCCCGGGCCTGGCGGTGATCGTCTGCACGGGCCCGTCGTCCGTGGCACAGCGCGTACGCGGCCTGCGGCTCGGCGCCGATGCCTGGATGACCAAGCCGTGCCACGCCGAGGAGCTGATCTGCGTGATCGAGGCGGCGATCCGGCGCAACCGGCGCAACGAGATGCCGCAGATCGAGGACGCGATCAGCGTCGGTGAGATCTCGATCCGGCCGGATCTGTACCAGGCCTACGCGGGCGGGGCGAGCCTTGAGCTGACCGCGCGCGAGTTCGAGATCCTGCAGTTGCTCTCGCAGTCGGACCGTGTGCTCCGGCGCGAGGAGATCTACGAGCGGGTCTGGGGCTATGCGATGGCCCACGGCGACCGCTCGGTCGACGTGTTCGTCCGCAAGCTGCGTCAGAAGCTGCGATCGGCGTCACGGGAGTGGAGCTACATCCACACCCACTTCGGCGTCGGCTACCGCTTCGCACCCGAGCTCGATGACGGCGCCGCCGGCTCGGAGCGGTCCGGCGACGACGATGATGACGGTCGCGACGCCGACCTCGAGACGGCGCTCGTCGGCTGAAACGGTCGCTCGCCGGCTGAACTTTCAGGTAGTCACAGGGAGTTCACGGGCGGTTCACGGGTCGGTAACGCGGATCGGCGGCTCGGTGCGCAGGATGCCAGGGCATGGCGGTAGGCACCTCGGAGCGGCCGGAAATACTCGCCGTCGGTCCGCTCGAGATAGCGCCGGACGAGCACCTCGCGCGAGCGGACGGCCACGCGCTGACGCTCTCGATCCGTGAGCTCCGGCTGCTCACCGAGCTCGCTCGCCGCGCCGACCGGATCGTCTCCCGCGAGGAGCTGTTCGAGCTCGTCTGGGAACGGGCGATGCGGGTCGGCGACCGCTCGGTCGACGTGTACGTGCGCAAGCTGCGCGTGAAGCTGGAGGTCGCGCTGCCCGAATGGGAGTTCATCCACACGCACTTCGGCTTCGGATACCGCCTGGCGGCCGAGTCCAGGACGAGTCCAGCAGGTCGTTAGGGCCTCGATAAGCGGCCCGTGGCAATATCGCTTCCTCCAACGGACCGAAGGGATCAGGGAAGCGGCCATGACGGACGCCGACAAAACAGCGCTGGACAGCCCCGGGGGCGAGCCGCACAGCACTTGGTTTCGTGAGGAGCTGAGCCGGCTCGAGGACCAGGTCATGGGCTGCCTGGACCTCGTCGTCTCGCAGCTCGACCGGGCGCTCGAGGCGATCAACTACCAGGACGTGGAGCTGGCGGCGATGGTCGCCAGGGATGACCGCAAGATCGACAGTCGCTATGTCGAGGTGCACCAGGGCGTGCTTTACCTGCTCGGCCGCCAGGCGCTGTTCCTCGATGACCTACGACTCGCCGCCGCGCTGCTGCACAGCATCCGCTGCATCGAGCGGATGGGCGACCAGTGCGCCAACATGGCCAAGCTCGTGCCGCTCTCCGGGTACGAGGCGCCCAAGGATCCGACGATCCTCAGGTGGATCGAACGCATGGGCGTCACGGTGCGCCAGGAGATCCTGGAGGCGCGCGACGCCTTCCACACCAGGCACGTCTCGCTCGCGCGCGACCTGATCCGGCAGGACAAGGAGGTCAACCGGCTCAACCGCGACATCTTCCAGCGCGCGGTCGAGGTCGGCGACGACCCGGAGGTGCGCGAGTGGGCGATGTTCATGGTGCTGGTCGCGCGCTGCCTGGAGCGGATCGGTGACAACACCGTGGACATCGCCGAGCAGGCGGTGTTCGTCGTCACCGGCGTGTACCGCGAGCTCGCCGACGGGGGCTGAGCACCCGCCCGACGAAAATCAGGCCGGACTCGGGCTCTTTTTGTACGTAGGGCCAAAGACCGCCGCGTGCAGCGGATTTACCTTTGCCGCGTGATCAAACGCGGACCCCGTCAGATCGTCGCGTTCGGCGGCGGCGGCTTCTCGATGGAGTGGGGCAACACCCTGCTCGATGACTTCGTGCTCGGCCTGACCGGGGCGCAGCGGCCGAAGGTGTGCTTCCTGCCGACCGCGAGCGGCGACGCCGACCACTACGTCGTGCGCTTCTACCGGGCGTTCGCGGCCGAGCGCTGCGAGCCCTCGCACGTCTCGCTGTTCCGGCGTGAGACGGGCGTCGGTGATCCGCGCGCGCATCTGCTCGCCCAGGACGTCATCTATGTGGGCGGCGGCAGTCTGGTGTCGCTGCTCGGCACCTGGCGCGCGCACGGACTCGATCAGATCCTGCGCGAGTGCTGGGAGGATGGTGTGATCCTGTGCGGCGGCTCGGCCGGCGCGCTCTGCTGGTTCGAGCACGCGCTGAGCGGCTTTCACGAGGGGCCGGAGCGGCTGATTCCGGCGCTCGGGCTGCTGCCGTGGAGTTGCGCAGTGCACTACCGCGCCGAGCAGGGGCGTCGTGAGGCGTTCCTCGACGCGATCGGCGGTGGCGGGCTCACCCCCGGCTACGGAGCGGGCGACTCCGCGGCGCTGCACTTCGTCGGCGCCGAGCTCGCCGAGGTCGTCTCCTCGCGCCCGGACGCGACGGCCGCGTTCGTCGCACGCGGATTTGACGGGGCGGTCACGGAGCAGGAGCTCGGCGTCCGTTACCTCGGCGTGTCCGCGGTTGACGACACCGCTGTGCTGGCCGCCTGACGTGAGCCTGACGTGAGCCTGACGTGAACGACCCGCGACAGATCCTCGCGATGGGCGGCGGTGGGTTCACGATGCCGGATGACGATCGCAGCGACGCGCTCGACCGGTTCGTGCTCGAACTGACCGGTCGCGAGATACCGCGCATCTGCTTCCTGCCGACCGCGAGCGGCGACCCGCGCGAGCAGGTAATGCGCTTTCACGAGCGCTTCGGCGACTGGCCCTGCGAGCCCTCGATCCTGTCGCTGTTCCACCTCGGGCGCGACCGCATCGATCCGGTCGCCCACATCCTCTCGCAGGACGCCCTGTACATCGGCGGCGGGTCGATGCGCAACATGCTCGCGATCTGGCGCGAGCACGGGATCGACGACGCGATGCGGACCGCCTGGGACCGCGGGATCGTGCTCGCGGGCCTGAGCGCCGGCGCGATGTGCTGGTTCGAGGGCGGCGTCTCGATGAGCGGCGGCCAGCCGGAGGTGGTCCACGGGATCGGGCTGCTGCCCGGCTCGCTGTCGGTGCACCTCGACGGGGAGGCCGAGCGCCTGCCGGTCTACGCCGAGGCGGTCGCGACCGGGGCGCTGCCCGCCGGGTTCGCCGCCGACGACGGGGCCGCGGTGCTGTACCGGGGCACGGAGCGCGGCGAATGCGTCGCGTCGCGGCCGGACGCGCGGGTGGTGCGGATCGAGGCCGACGGCAACGGGGGAGTGACCGAGGCGCCGCAGCCGGTGCGTTTGCTCCCGCATGCCGTCGGCGACCCGGCGGGAGAGTCTGCGGTCGAGCCCTGGGGCGTCTCCGAGATGCGTGCGCTGCGGGCCGGGCGCCACCGCTGGGAGTGATGCCGCGCACCCCTAGGCGCCCGCCTCCTTGGCACTGAGCGGCGCACCCCTGGCGCGCGCTCCCTGGCACACCACCCCCTTCAAGCATGCCTCCACATGTCTTGCAGAAGTGTGTCGCTGTGTGTCGACTATGTGTCAACGTCAACCCGGCGGGACGGTTTTGCACACTTCTGTGACGCCACGTCACATTTCCGGCACACGTGTGGAGACCCGTTTGAGGGGACCCCATACCCGGATCGGTGGATACGATCGGCGCATGGCTCACCCCAGATCCAGCCGGCGCACGCGCAAGACACGCGGCAGCGCTCCACGCGCGGTCGCCTCGACACGGCGCAGCGAGCGCTCGGAACGGCAGCAGCACGAGCGGACCGCTGACAAGCAGGCGGGACGCGCACTCGGCACCGTCGGCGAGCGCCCGCTGGGGATCTTCGGCGGTGTGCCGGTCTCAGAGTTCGCGATCTTCGCCGGCATCGTGGCGCTGGTGATCGGCATGATCAACGGCGGCGGCCCGGCGATCCCGGTCGGGATCATCGTGATGGCGCTCGGCGTGGCCGAGGTCACCGCGCGCGAGCACTTCTCCGGGTTCCGCTCGCACACGACGCTGCTCGCGTTCATCCCGGCGGTGCTGATCGAGGCGACCTACGCCCTGTTCGTGGGGGTGCCGCGCCAGCGCATCCTGGTGATCGCTCCGGCGATCCCGGTGTTCGCGATCTGTTACTGGCTGCTACGCCGACACTTCCGCGTCGCTCGGCACGCCCGCGTCGTCGGGCACGGCTGAGGCCGCAAGTCGCAGCGTGAAGACGGCGCCGCCGTCCGGCGCGTTCGCTGCCGTGACCGTGCCGTGATGCTGTTCGGCCACCTGGCGCACGATCGCGAGGCCGAGGCCGCTGCCCTGACGCGCGCGTGAGTTGGCGCCGCGGTAGAAGCGGTCGAAGACGTGCGGCAGGTCCCTGTCGTCGATGCCGTCGCCGTGATCGCGCACGGTCACGCCGATCTCGTCGACCGTGACGTCGATCGCCCCGCCGTGCCCCGCGTGCAGCGCGGCGTTGTCGAGCAGATTGTTGATCGCGCGGACCAGGCGCTCGGGGTTCCCCTGCACGGAGACCGGCTGCAGGTGCTCGGCGAACTCCGCGTCCGGGGCGTTCCGGCGTGCGCGGTCGACGGCCTCCTCGACCAGCCTGTCCAGGCGGGTGTCCTCGACACCGGTCGCCGGGGCATCGCCCCGTGAGACCTCGATCAGGTCGTTGACCAGGACGCTCAGCTCCTCGCTCTGCTCGACCACGTCGGCCAGCAGGCGGTTGCGGTCCTCCTCATCGAGTTTGGCGCCGGACAGCAGCACCTCGATGTTCGTGCGCAGGCTGGTGACGGGCGTGCGCAGCTCATGCGATGCGTCCGCGACCAGCTGACGCTGTGCGCTGACCGAGGCGTCGAGCTGAGCGCGCGAGTGCTCGAGCCGCTCCAGCATCTCGTTGAAGCGAGTCGCGAGCTGGCCGACCTCGTCATCCTCGCGGACCGCGATGCGCTGGCTGAGGTCGTCAGTCTCGCCGATCAGCTGGGCCGTGGCGGTGACCTCTGCCAGCGGCCTCATCACGCGGCGGGTAGCGAGCCGGGCGAGGCCGGCGGCGAGCGCGACGACCGCGAGGAAGATGACCGCGAGCGCCCAGCGCAGCGTGCGCATGACGTTGTCGACGGCGTCGAGCGGACGCGCGAGCTGGACAGCAAAGGAGGTCTGGCCGCTGTATGCGCTCGGCGGGGTGACGTTGAAGGTGTACATCCGCAGCCGCGCGCCGTCGACGAAGACGTTGCTGAAGTAGTCCGGAACGGTTCCGTTCGCGACAGCGGCCGCCTGGTTGCCTGCCGGAAGCGGTTGCTTGCCGGGAACGACTCCGTTGGCGATGTCGCCTCGCATGCTGACCACCTGCCAGTAGGGTGCCGAGCCGCCCGCGTCCGCGGCGAGGCCGGGGAACTGCGAGTGGGGGCCTCCGTAGGTTGCCTGGACAGCGGCCGCCTGTGCCTGCAGCTCAGTGTCGATCTGCCCGACGAGCTGGCCCTTCACCACGAAGTATGAGACCAGCACGGCGATCGCTACGGCCACAGCCACAGTTGCCGCGGCAACAGAGGTGATGCGCTTACGCAGCGACATGGTTGATACCGCTCAGTCTCGCAGGACGTAGCCGATGCCCCGCACCGTGTGCAGCAGGCGCGGCTCTCCGCCCTCCTCGGTCTTGCGGCGCAGGTAGCCGATGTAAACGCCCAGGGCGTTGGAGGTCGGCCCGAAGTCGTAGCCCCAGACGTTCTCGAAGATCGTCGAGCGGGTCAGCACCTGACGTGGGTGCTTCATGAACAGCTCCAAGAGCAGGAACTCGGTCTTGGACAGCTCGACGAGACGGTCGCCGCGGTGGACCTCGTGCGCGATCGGATCCAGGACCAGGTCCTCGAACCGCAGGGTCTCGCCGCTGCTGCCGTCGTCGCCGACACGGCGCAGCAGGGCCCGCAGGCGCGCCTGCAGCTCACGCAGGGCGAACGGCTTGACCAGGTAGTCGTCGGCGCCGACGTCGAGCCCCTGCACGCGGTCGTCGATCGCGTCGCGGGCGGTCAGCATCAGCACGGGCGTCTTGTCGCCCGCCGCGCGCATCCGCCGGCAGACCTCGAGGCCGTCGACGCCGGGCATCATCACGTCGAGGATCACCGCGTCGGCGGGCTGCTCGGCGAGGCGGTCGAGCGCCTCCTCGCCATCGACGGCGAGCTCGACCTCGTACTCGTCCAGCCGTAGCGCGCGCTCCAGGGCGCGCCGCACGGCAGGCTCGTCATCTACAACCAGAATGTGTGCCATCTGCGCAAATGGTCGCGTGCCGGTGTGAAAGTTTCTGAAGAAGGGCTCAGGGCTCCGAAACCCTCGGCAGGCGGCCTCGCGCGGGCGTCATGCCAGCGTCCATGTCGCGGTCAGGCCAGCGGCCGGTAGCCGCCGCCGTGGAACACGAGCGCCCCGCCCTCGCGCAGGACGCTGAGCTCGAGCACCTCGCCGAGCACGAGCCAATGGTCGCCGGCCTCATAGCGCTCATAGATCCGGCAGTCGATCCAGGCCGCCACATCTTCCAGCACCGGCGCGCCGGTGGCGGGTGCGGGCGACCAGCGCAGGCCCGCGAACTTGTCGATTCCGGAGGTGGCGAACTGGCGCGCGACCTCCTCCTGGCCCTCCGCCAGCACGTTCGCGCAGAACGTGCCCGCCGCCTCGAGCGCCGGCCAGCTCCTGGACGTCTTCGCCGGGGAGACCGCCACCAGCGGCGGCTGCAGCGACACTGACATGAACGAGCCGACCACCAGCCCGCTCGGCCGGCTCGGGTCACCGCCCGTCACGACCACGACTCCCGTCGGCAGGCGCCCGAGAACCTCCCGGAAATGGGTCGAATCCGGCTTGGTCAGCTCCGATGAGACGGGCTCCGATGACACGGGCCGGAGGCTACCCAACTCCCAACCAAACCAGTAGAGGTGCATGGTCCGAGGGCTTGAAGCCCTTGCGGAAATCGCGGTCGATCCCGACGGCCATCAGCCCGTCCGCCAGATCCTCGCTGACGAGCACGAGATCGATCCGCATCCCGAGGTTCTTGTGGAAGTTGCCGGCACGGTAGTCCCACCAGGTGAACTGCGGGTCGTCGGGGTGCACGTGCCTGTAGGCGTCGACCAGGCCGCCGCGCTCCTGGATCGCGGCGAGCCCGGCCCGCTCGGGCGCACTGACGTGGGTCGCACCCTCGTAGGCGGGCGGGTCGTACACGTCGGCGTCGGCCGGCGCGATGTTGATGTCGCCCGCGATCACCATCTGCTGAGGGCTTGCGCGGATGGCGGCGGCCCGCGTGGCCGCCGCCTCCAGGAAAGCGAGCTTGCGCGGGAACTCGGGGCTGTCGAGCGAACGGCCGTTTGGCACGTACGTGCTCACGAACCTGATGCTGGCGACGGTCGCCTCGCACCAGCGCGCCTCCGACGGGACGGGATCGCCGGGGAGGCCGGTCAGGGCCTGGTCCGGCGCAAGCGGGCGCCGGACCAGGAGCGCAACCCCAGCCCATTGGCCGCCCGAGTGCTGCACGACCTCGTAGCCCGCAGCGTCGAGTTCCTGCGCCGGGAAGTTCTCCTCTGAGCACTTGGTCTCCTGGAGCGCGACCACGTCGGGCTGATGGGCCTCGAGCAGCTCGAGGACGCGCGGCAACCGCGCCCGCAGCGAATTCACATTCCAGGTGACGAACAGCACGCGGCCAGACTGTATGACCTGTCGCGGAGGGCATGCCGCCGGGTCCCACAGCCCGTCCGGGAGGGGAGCGCAACGTGAACGCAGTCTTCTGCGTAGGATCAGGCCCGCGATGAATCAGATCGAACTGCGCAACCGCCTACTCGTCGCCACCGGCATGTGGCGCGAGGCCACTCGCGAGCCGCTTCCGAAGATGGCGCCAGGGGAGCCCGCCGTCCAGATCGAGCAGTTCGAGCTGCGGCTCGTCGACCGGCTGTGGGAGATGGCGACGCCCGACACCGCACGTGAGATCGCTGACCGCACCTGGGACCTCGTCCATGACCGCGACGACTCGGATCCGGTCAAGCAGCGGGTGGTCGAGTGTCATGAGGCTCTGGCCCGCATGACGGTGCTCGGCGACTGACGCCTCGCCCAGCTTGATGCGGCCCGGTCAGTCCTCGGCGAGCGCGCTGATCGCGTGACCCTCTGACGCGGGTTCGCGGGCGAGTCCCGCCGCCGCATAGGCGTCGGCCTCGTCGAGCGTCTCCTGCTTGAGCAGCGCCGTGACGAGGTCGTCAAGCTGGGAGCGGTGCTCGCGCAGCAACGCGACCACCTCGCGGTGGGCGGCCTCGACGATCCGGTGCACCTCCTCGTCGACCAGCTGCTGGGTCTTCTCCGATGTCTCCGATGCCCCCGGCAGCAGCATGCTCTGGCCCTCTGAGGGGATCACCGCCACCGGCCCGATCGCGGTGCTCATGCCCCAGCGCCCAACCATGTAGCGCGCGATCCGGGTGAGGTGCTGAATGTCGGACTCGGCGCCGGTGGTGAGGTCGCCGAAGACGATCTCCTCGGCGGCGCGGCCGCCGAGCGCGACCTTGATCTGCGCGTTCAGGTGGCGGTTGTCGAGGTTGAAGCGGTCGGCGTCGGGTGCCGAGAAGGTCACACCGAGCGCCTGGCCGCGGGGGATGATCGACACCTTGCGGACCGGGTCGGCGCCCGGCGTGAGCATCCCGACGATCGCGTGGCCGGCCTCGTGGTAGGCCGTGCGGCGGCGGTCCTCGTCGCTGATCATCACGTTGCGGGCGGCGCCGAGGACGATGCGCTCGAGCGCGTTGGTGATGTCGTCCTGCGTGACCTTCGGGTGGCTGCGTTTCGCGGCGAGCAGGGCTGCCTCGTTGACGAGGTTCGCGAGGTCGGCGCCGACCATCCCCGGGGTCGTGGATGCGATCTGCCCGAGGTCGACGCCGGGCGCCAGCGGGACCGAGCGCGTGTGCACCCTGAGGATGGCCTCGCGCCCGTTGCGGTCGGGCGGCTGCACGACGACCCGGCGGTCGAAGCGGCCGGGCCGCAGCAGCGCCTGGTCGAGGATCTCCGGACGGTTGGTCGCGCCGAGCACGATCACGCCCGTGCGTGCGTCGAACCCGTCCATCTCGGTCAGGATCTGGTTGAGCGTCTGCTCGCGCTCGTCGTGGCCGCCGCCGATGTTGGGCCCGGCCGATGAGCGCGAGCGCCCGACGGCGTCGAGCTCGTCCACGAAGATGATCGCGGGGGCGGCCTCCTTGGCCTGTGCGAACAGGTCACGCACGCGTGAGGCGCCGACGCCGACGATCATCTCGACGAACTCCGACGCAGACATCTGGAAGAACGGCACGCCCGCCTCGCCCGCGACGGCACGCGCGAGCAGCGTCTTGCCGGTGCCCGGCTGACCGCTGAGCAGCACCCCGCGCGGGATCTTCGCGCCGAGCGCGAGGTACTTGTCGGGGTTCTTCAGGAAGTCGACGATCTCATGCAGCTCCTCTTTGGCCTCGTCGATGCCGGCGACGTCGGCGAAGGTGACCGGCTGGTCCTCCGCCTCGACGCGCCGCGCGCGCGAGCGGCCGAAGGACATCAGCCCGCCGGCGCCC
>Ga0123356_10003027_pt1 | contig 17757 bp, 18 predicted proteins | sample TergutEmb28metaG_2_FD_92546 | JGI IMG/M metagenome (GOLD analysis project Ga0123356, IMG submission 92546) | Embiratermes neotenicus P3 segment gut microbial communities from Petit-Saut dam, French Guiana - Emb289 P3 | ecosystem: Host-associated > Arthropoda: Insects > Digestive system > Gut ...
AACTCTGTCCGCCGACGGGCCGAGCGTCGCTCGTTGTGAAGCTGGTTGCCGGCGACTGTGAACAGCCATGGCAGCGGATCCGCCGGGATCTTCTCGCGCCGTCGCCAGGCGATCAGGAACGTCTCGGCCGTGAGGTCCTCGGCAGCTGAACGATCCGGCAGGCGCCGAAGCACGTAGGCGAGAACCCTCGGGTAGTGCCGCCGGAACCACTCCTCGAACTCCGTGCCGGCCGGATCGTGGACGGCCGACGTCAAGGCCGGATTGCCGTAGGTGGTCCTGGCGTCAACCGCTCACAGCCCACTGAGTTCTAAGGTCATGCTCCTATATGTTCCGCCGGCGCCCGAGATTACGGCCGGGCTGGCGGAGGTCTGTGATCGCCGGGGCGACTGAGTCTCGACCCGCGTCGATCGTGTTCGAGGATTTGGTATTCCCAGCCTGGGTGCCACGCTTCCTCTCCGACGAGTATCTCTTCGGGCCGTTGTCCCTTGGCCAAACGCTCGAGCGCCCAGCGGGTCGCGAGATGGCCGACGATCAAGACCTTCCTTCCGTCCCAGCGCGCTCGCAACTCACGCAGACATCCCTCAACTCGGGCCAGGGCTTGGGCCCAACTCTCCCCCTCCGGATATGGAACGTTCAGGTATCGGCGGCGGTCCCCGTGCACAATGTCGACCGGCTCCCCGCTCAGTCGTCCGTAGTCGCACTCGCGAAGCCGCCAATCGCTGAAGATCGGGATGCTGGCGCCGGGAAACGCAAGCTCGACGGTCTCCGTCGCTCGCCTGAGGTCCGAGCTGAAGATCGCCGCGAAATCAGCGAGAACGCGACGCCGACCCAGCTCGCGTGCTTGCTCGATTCCGTGAGTCGAGAGGCTGACATCCCGCCATCCGCTTGCGAGCCCGCGCTCGTTGTCCAAGCTGGTGGAGTGCGTCTCGAACATTGCCTGTACGGCCATACCTCGAAGCGTCGCACGAAGCATCCGCCAAGTCCCGGGCGCCGGGGCCTGGTCGGGCTGAGAGGGACCCCTGTCGGCGGAGCGAGCTCATTCGGCACAATCGGCGTGGGTGCCGGTGATGAAGCGTTGACAATCCCCGCTTGATCACGAGCGACGCGTGTCGAGAGAATCCCGTGTGCTCATCCTGCGGCTCGCCCTGCGCGCCATTCGCTGGCGGGCCGTCGCGTCGGCCACCGTGTTTCTGGTCGCGGTCGTCGCCATCCTCGCCGCGACCGTGGGGCCGATCTATCTGCATGCGGTCGATCAGACGGTCCTCGCCAGCCATCTGAAGGACGCAAGCCTGTCCCAGCGCGACGTCTTCGTCTCGCGTGAGACCGAGGTCGGCTATGCGGGCGTCAACTGGGATGCGCAGGTGCGCAGTCTTGCCGGACAGTTCGAACACGATCACCTGTTCGCGCGGCCGGTGTCGGAGGAGCAGGTCGATGTCAACTACGAAGGCCCGGACCCGCTCAAGAGCCAGATCGCGTCCGTCGAGGATCTGTGCGCCCACGTGCGCATCATCCGTGGCCGTTGCGTGTCGGGCGACTCCACCAACGCGACCTTGATCAGCGCCAACACCGCCGCGGCGGAACACCTCACCGTCGGAGGCACGCTGGCGAGCAGCACGATCAGCGGGGGGGTCCCGATCATGCTGCACGTCGTCGGGGTGTACCGCCCGCTCGCGCCCGGCGGGTCGTTCTGGGAGCCGTGGGCCCTGTTCCAGTTCGGCCAGCCCGGGCAACTCACCGAGCTGCCGCCGGGCGACGCGTCGTTCGTGACTCCGGCCGCGCTCTCGTCCCTGGTGCAACAGGTGCCGGAGACGCTGTCGGAGAATCTGGCGCTGCTGCCCGACAATGTGGGTTACGACGACGTCGGCGAACTGCGTACGACGATCGCGCGGGCGAATGCCACAATCGCGCGCCTCTCCGACCGGGCGGGGGCGACCGGCGGGTCCGTCGTCGCCGTGACCACCAGCCTGCCGACCATCCTCGACGGGACAACTCACGAAACATCGCTCGCCAGCACGCTGGTGACCGTGGCGACGGCCCAGCTTGCGCTGCTCGCGATCTTCCTGCTGTACGCGGTGGTGGCGAACACGACGGCCGCCCAGGGACCCGAGGTGGCGCTGGCGAAGCTGCGCGGACGCCGTGCCGGCAGCGTCCTGCTGCAGAGCGTCGCCCAGCCGGTCGCGCTGGTGCTGGCGGCGGCGCCGGTGGGGGCGCTGCTCGCCTGGATCATCGTCCGGCTGCTCGCTGCGAGCCTGCTCCGGCACCCGGTGGACGTGGTGTTCCCACCGGCCGCGTACGGAGTCGCGGCGCTCGCGGTGGCGGGCGGTGTTCTGGCCGCGGTCGTGGCCGCCCGCCGGATCGTCGTGACACCGGTCGGGGCGCTGATGCGTCTCGGCGCTCCGCCGCCCGGTTCGCCGACCGGGCTGCTGGTCGCGGACGTCGCGGCGGTGACGATCGCGGTGGCCGGGCTGGTAGAGCTCGAGGTCGGCGGTGTCCTGAACTCCGGTAAGCCCAACCCCCTATCGGTGCTGGCGCCGACGCTGCTGGCCGTCGCCGCGGCTGTCGTGGCGCTGCGGTTGCTGCCGTTCCTCGCCCGTCAATTGGCTCGGTGGACGCGCGACTCGCCGCGGCTCGCGACGTTCCTCGCCGTCCGCCAACTGCTGCGCCGCCCGGCCGAGGCCCGCGCGGTGCTGCTCGTCGCGGTGGCCGTGTCAGTCGCTGCGTTCGCGCTCACCACCTGGGCTGACTCGGCCCACAACCGCTCGCTGCGCGCTCTGAACTCGGCCGGTGCCGACACGGTTCTGTTTGTCCGGCCGGGCGCGGGCGTCGGCGATCTGCGGACAGCGGTCGATCGGGCCGACCCGGGTGGGCACTCGATGGCGGTGGCGTACACGAACAGCGACGGACTGCCGCCGTTGATCGCGGTCGACGCCGCGCGCTTCGCGTCGGTCGGGGCGTGGGTTCCGGGCAATTCGTCGGCCTCGCTGTCGTCGGTGCTGCACCGCCTCGGCGCCGGCGTGGCGCCGGTCACCGTGACCGGGACGCGGCTGCGGTTGCACGTCGACCTGATCAGGCATCCCAGCCAGCCCGTGCAGCTGGCGGTGAATTTCGCCGAGCCGAACCACACGCAGGCGACGCGAACCGTCGGGCCGGTCGCGCCCGGGTCCGGGTCGTATGACATCTCGCTGCCCTCCGCGTGCGCGAACGGCTGCCGCGTCACCGCTCTCGACCTGACCGCCAACACGCTGGCCAACCTGCAGACGTTCGGGACGCAGGTGAGCGAGATCAGGGCGGTCATCGGCGCGTCGGCCCGCTCGGACGGGGGATGGCGGCCGGTCACGTCGTTCGCAGACCACACGCGGTGGCGGGGGGACGGCCAGGGACCGGTGGCGCTCCGCACCGCCGGCGCAGCGCTGTCACTCGACGTCCAGCAGGTTCCGGGGGCAGAGTGGCCGTCAGTCGTTTCAGCCGCGATCCCGACCGTCATCCCCGCGGTTGTCGCGTCGGCGCAGGCGGCGGTGGAGGAGGGCAACCAGATCCACAATGTCGAGGCTGTCGGGCTCGACCGCCAGGCGGTGTTCGTCGACGGCGTGTTCCGGGCGGTGACGCTGCCCCAGGTCGGCCGGGGCGGGGTAATGGTCGACTTCGGGACCGCCCTCGCGGCGATGGGCCACCCGGCCGCGGCGACGACGCACTACGAGGTGTGGCTGTCGTCGGACGCGCCATCGGACATGGCCGCGCGGCTGGCGCGCCAGCACGTGTACGTGCAGCGCACGATCCACTCTGCCAGCTACCGGTCGGCCCTGGACGACAGCGGCCCAGCTTTCGCCGACTCGCTGTTCCTCCTCTCCGCGCTGGCCGCGACCATTCTCGCCATCGGCGCGACGGCCATCGGGCGGGTGCTGTCCGTCCGCCGGCGGGGCTACGAGTTGGCCGCGCTCGAGGCGGTCGGAGTCTCGCCCGGCACCCTGCGGAGGGCGACGGCAGCCGAGCAGGGCAGCGTCTTTGGGATCGGTCTAGTCGTCGGGCTGGCTGCGGGGCTGATCGGTTCACAGCTCGCGCTGCCGAGCACGCCGGTCTTCGTCGACAGAGCGACGGGGCCGCCACTGGTCCTGGGGCTGCCGTGGGCGCTGCTGGCCGCGCTCACCATCGGGATGGTCGTCGTCTTCGTTGCCGTCAGCCTCGCCACCGCTAGCGTGATCGAGCGGGCCGCCACGCCGAGCCAGCTGAGAGGGGCGCAGCAATGACCGAACCCGAGGGCGTTCGCGTGCGCTGCGAAGGGGTTGTCCACATTTACCCGGCGTCGGGCGAGGGCCTCGACGACGTGGTCGCGTTGCGCGGCATCGATCTCGACGTCGATCCGGGCGAGTTCGTGTCGTTGCTCGGGCCGTCCGGGTCGGGAAAGTCGACGGTGCTCGGCCTGCTCGCGGGGATCCTGCGCCCGTCGGCCGGACGGGTGCTGATCGGCCCCCACGACGTCGGCCGGATGGCGCCGCGCTCGCTCGCGCGGCTGCGGGGATCGGTCGTGGCGCTGGTCCTGCAGAACCCGGCGCGCAACCTTCTGGCCTACGCGACCGTTCGCCAAAACGTGGCCTTCGCGGCCGGGGCGTTGGGGGAGTCATCGGACGAGCTGCTCGAGCGACTCGGGCTGACCGCCCTCGCCGACCGGGTAACCGGACGGCTGTCGGATGGCGAGCAGCAGTGCGTCGCGATCGCTGCTGCGCTGTCCTCGGGTGCGCAACTGGTGCTCGCCGACGAGCCGACCAGCCAGCTCGACGCAGTCAATCGCGAGCACGTCGTGGAACTTCTCGCACAGGTACATGCCGAGTTCGGCCGCACGGTCGTGCTCGTCACGCACGACCCGTCGGTTGCCGCCCGCTCGGCGCGAACCGTCACGATCCGCGACGGACGCGTCGGGAGCGAGGGCGTGCACGGGCGGGAATACGCCGTCGTCGGGCGGGACGGGTCACTGCAGCTGCCGCCGGAGCTGTTCGAGGAATATCCGCCGGGCACGTTGCTCCAGGTCCGGCGCGACGGAGGCGAGATCACACTCATACCACGCTCCGAGGAGCCGTCGTGACCGTCGTTCTCACTGCCGCCGATCTACGCTACGCCGTCGGCGACCGAACGATCCTCGACGGCATCTCGATGCAGGCGTCGTCCGGCCGGGTGCTCGCGGTGCGCGGCCCGTCCGGGTCGGGGAAGTCGTCGCTGCTGACGATGCTCGGCGGGTTGATCGCACCGTCTGGCGGCACGGTCATGCTCGACGGCGCGCGGGTGATTCCCAGCAGCGACCTCGCCGTCCGCCGCCGGTTCGGCTTCGTCCTGCAGGGCTATGGCCTGGTGGCCGCGCTGACGGCGCGCGAGAACGTCGCGGTCGTGCTGCAGGCAGCCGGGGTGCCGCGCCCTCAGGTCGGCCCGCGTGTTCAAGCAGTGCTCGAGCGCGTGAGGCTGGCCCCCGTCGCCGACCACCTCGTCGAGGATCTTTCGGGCGGGCAGCAGCAGCGGGTGGCCGTGGCCCGGGCGCTCGTCACCGCCGCCGACGTGCTGCTCGCCGACGAGCCGACCGCGGAGCTCGACGCCGACAACCGCGAGCTGATCATCTCGCTGCTAATCGAGCGCGCCCGCACGGGGGCGGTCGTGGTGATCGCCTCGCACGATCCCGACGTCGTCGATGCCTGCGACGACGTCCTGGACCTCTGAGCGCGCCGCGCCCCGCTCGAGCACAACCTGGGGCGTCTCGGGATGTGCGGCGAGGTAGTTGGCCAGGATCCGCAGCTCGTCGATCTCGTCCGGCGGCACGTGCGCTCCCAGCTCGCCGGCGCGACCGCCGCGCCTCAACGAGATCTGCGTGCGCTCCGCGAGCGCCGCGGTGTCCTCCGGGGTCGGCGCGGGCGGGACGGGACCCCAGTCGACGAGCCGGCCGCCCACGAGCCAGAACGCATCGCGCCGGCTGCGATCGACCGGGTGCGCGGCCAGCACCAGCCGCGGTCGCGCGTGGGTGGCCTCGAGCGTTCCGCTCAGCCGTTCGAGGATCGCTGCCAGTCGCCGCAGGCGCCGGCGCAGCCAGGCGGCACGCTCGTATTGCAGCTCGGCTGCGGCCTGGCGCATCTGGGCCTGGACGTGCCCCAGCAGCCGGTCGCGACCGTCGGCGCCGTCCACGAACATCCGCAGGGCCTCGTCCAGGCGCCGGCGGTACAGATTCGGGTCCAGGTCACCCAGGCACGGCGACAGGCAGCGACCCATCTGTCCGTACGCCGACGGATGCTCGCGGAGCTTCAGGCGCCGGCCGCAGTGGCGCAGCCCGAACAGCGAGTCGAGCTGCTCGACCAGCTCGTGCGCCAGCCGCCTGCCGCGCAGCGGCCCGATCGTCACCGCGTGGCCGGCGGCGGGGTCCGAGGACACCTCGAGGATCGGGAACGGGATGTCGAGCCGGCAGCGGATGTAGCACAGGCGGTCGTCGCGGCGGACCAGGCGTATGTTGCCCGCGGGGCGATGGCGCTTGATCAGCCGGTTCTCGAGCACGAGCGCCCCAAGCTCAGAGTTGGTGCTCTGGTAATCCACCACGGTCGCCTGAAGCGTCCAGTCGGCCGGGATGCTCGAAGGGGCGAAGTGCGCCCGCGCGCGGCTGCGGATCGAGACCGACTTCCCCACGTACAGGACCCGGCCGGTGTCGTCGCGGAACAGGTACACCCCCGGGTCGCGCGGCAGATCGGCGAAGTCGAGCTGCGGCGGGGCGGCCGCGGCGGGGATCCTCTTCCTTCGCCCGGCGGCACTGGGGCGGCGACGAGGGCCCGACAGCGAAACCGCGTCAGCGACGGTTGCGGCGTTGGCGCACAGGCGCGGGAACAGCGCACACAGCACCCGAGCGCACGTCTCGGCATCGGCCAGCGCCCGGTGCGCCGTCCGCACCTCGATCCCAAGCGCATCGGCCAGCACCCCCAACCCCCGCCTGTGCTGAAGCGGGAGCAGTTTCCGGGCCAGCGCCGCCGTGCACAGGACCGGCGGGTCCGGCCAGTCCAACCCGATCAGCTCGAACGACCGGCGCAGCACCCGCCGATCGAACGCGGCATTGTGCGCCACCAGGACCCGGTTTTCGAGGAGACGCACCAGCGCCGGGAGCACCGCCTCGAGCACCGGAGCGTCGTCCAGCATCTCCTGCGTGATCCCGGTGAACCGCTGAATGCCCCGGCCGAGTGGTCGGTTGCACCGCACCAGCGACGACCAGCGATCGTGCAACTCGCCGCCGCCGACCAGCACGGCGCCGACCTCGGTCACCTCGCACGCGTCACCGCCGAGGCCGTTGGTCTCCGTGTCGACCACGAGGAACTCGGCTGTGGCGGTCGGCTGCTCGAGCAACGCCATCGCCCCGTGATACGAGGCGCCCCGGACGCCACGCAACCGGGCTTGCACGGCCCCAGAACGCGGATCAGATTGCGGGGCGCCGGTGCTGGGAGTGTGCGAGGGCCTCGGCGAGGAGCACGCCGACGTGCCTGTCGTGCAGTTTGTAGATCGTCTTGCGGCCCTGGCGTTTGCCGGCGACGAGGCCGAGGTCGCGCAGCACGCGGAGTTGCTGGGAGACGGCCGGCTGTTCCATCTCGACGGCCCGAGCGAGCTCTTTGACCGAGCAGGGTCCGGCGGTCAGGCGGCCGAGGATCCGCACCCGGCTGGCGGTGGCGAGCGCCTGCATCGTGTCCGCGACCTCTCCGGCGGCCTGGGCGCTGAGGGCTGCGAGGTCCAGCTCATGCCGTCGGCTCACCGGCAGAGCATGCCACAAAGGATGCACAACCGTGCATGATTCTGATACGGTTGATGGGCAAGCGACATGTGCGCCCAAAGCGCGCACGGGAGATCTGACGGTGGCGATGGACGATATACCACGAAGTAGTAGAATCTCCCCGCTAGCCCGCGCCGGCCTCTCGGTCTAGCACCGGTCGGCTTCCGCGGGTGAACGTGGGAGCCGATAGGAACGGAGGTGGCGCCATGACTTTCAGGGCGCTTCGCCGCCCGCACCCCCCGGGGCGGACGGCGGCACAACTGACGGCCCGGTGGACGCCCGGAGCCGACGGTCGACTGACGCTCGAGTGGACGTTCGAGCGGCCGAATCGACATTTGATCAACCGCAAGCGAGGAAGCGATGCCTGACTCAGACGAAGGTCGAAGTCACCAACCAGGCGCGCTCGCTCGCCCGATGGTCATGCCCTGACGCCAGCGGCACCGTGACCTTCCGGGTGGGCGGACGCGATCCAAACCCCACCCCTCTTCTTGAGAGCCATTGGAGGTCACGATGAACACCTTTACCCCTGTAAGCGAGTCTGTGCTCGGCCCACCGGGCCGGCGCAACGTGCTTGACGACGCCCACGTCGGCGAGATCCGCGGCGCGCTCGGGACCCTGCGCGAGCATGCCGCAGGGCCACTGAGCCGCCGTCGCCGGCTGCTGGCGCTGCTGGCGATCATGGGCCCCGGCCTGATCGTGATGGTCGGCGACAACGACGCCGGCGGCGTGGCGACCTATGCGCAGGCCGGGCAGAACTACCGCCTGACGTTGCTGTGGACGCTGATCCTGCTGGTGCCTGTCTTGATCGTCAACCAGGAGATGGTCGTCCGCCTCGGAGCCGTCACCGGTGTCGGCCACGCGAGGCTGATCATCGAGCGGTTCGGCAAGTTCTGGGGTGCCTTCTCGGTCGGCGACCTGTTCATCCTCAATTTCCTGACGATCGTGACCGAGTTCATCGGCGTCAGCCTCGCGCTCGGCTACTTCGGGGTGAGCAAGTTGATCGCCGTTCCGGTCGCCGCCGGCGCGTTGATCGCGATGACGATGACCGGAAGCTTCCGTCGCTGGGAGCGGTTCATGTACGTGTTCGTGGTGACGAACTTCATCGCGATCCCGCTGGCGATCCTCAGCCACCCGCGGATCGCGCCGATCGTCACCGGGTCGGTCACACCCGGCGTCGCGGGCGGGTTCAACTCGACCTCGATGCTGGTGATCATCGCGATCGTCGGGACCACGGTCGCGCCGTGGCAGCTGTTCTTCCAGCAGTCAAACGTGATCGACAAGCGGATCACTCCGCGCTGGCTCAACTATGAGCGCGCCGACACGGTGATCGGCTCGTTCGTCGTGATCCTCGGCGCCGCGGCGCTGATGATCGCGGTCTCGTCCGGGCTCGGGAGCACCCACCTCTACGGCCAGTTTGGCGATGCCGGCACGGTTGCCAGCGGACTCGCGCGCACGCTCGGTCCGGCGGCCGGGGATCTGTTCGCGATCGCGCTGCTGAACGCGGCGATCATCGGCGCCGCCGCAGTCACGCTGGCGAGCTCGTACGCGTTCGGAGACGTGTTCCGCCGCCCGCATTCGCTGCATCACGGACTCGGCAAGGCGAACCTGTTCCACGGCAGCTACGCGGCGATGGTCCTGCTCGCCGCCGCGATCGTGCTGATCCCGGGAGCCCCGCTGGGGACGATCACGACCGCCGTCCAGGCGCTCGCCGGGGTGCTGCTCCCATCCGCGACCGTGTTCCTGCTGCTGCTCTGCAACGACAGGGCGGTCCTCGGTCCGTGGACGAACTCCGGCCGGTTGAACGCGCTCGCCGCGGCGATCGTCGGCGTGCTCGTGATCCTGTCGGCGATCCTGACCGTGACCACCCTGTTCCCGCAGATCGACGTCACCACGCTGACCGAGGGCCTGTTCGCGGCGCTCGTCGCCGGGCTCGCCGGCGCGGGCGCGTACATCGCCCGCGACCGCCGCAAGGCGCCCGTGCCGGACGCCCCGGCCGGCTCGAAGGACACGATCGCGCGCGAGGCGTGGACGATGCCCTCGCTGGAGCTGCTCGGGCGGCCAGTCTGGTCGCGCACCCGCAAGCTGGGGATGATCACCCTGCGCGGATATCTGGTCGTCGCGGTGCTGATGCTGATCGTCAAGGCGATCGAGGTCGGGATCGGCCACTGAGGGCCGGTCAGGCGACGGTTCCTTTGCCGCCCCTCTGTTCGCACTGGTCGCAGACGCCGACGATCGGGAAGTGGGTGAAATGGGGGGTGTAGCCGAAATCGTGCTGGATCTGCGCGCGAACGGGGTCGAGCTGTTCGGGCCTGACGGCGGTGACCCTGGCGCATCGTTCGCAGTAGAGGTATTCGGATTCGTCGGCGCGGGCGAGCGTGTAGAGGCCGGGTGAGTGACCCAGGTGGACGTGTCGAACGAGCCCGCGCTGTTCGAGCACCTCGAGGTTTCGGTAGACGGACGATTCGTCGATCGCGAGCTCGCGCGCGAGGTCGGCGGCGGCGATCGGTCCCTTGGCGGCGAACAGCGCTTCGAGGACCAGGCGTCGCGGGGTCGAGAGCCGCAGCCCGGACTCGCGGAGGGCGTCGATCGCCTCGGCGAGATCGCCAAATGGTGCCGGCGGGACATCGGGCGCGAGCGTCATCGCCCGTGGATTGTCGCGCCAAGTGGCCCGGAACCGCCAGCCCGCGGGCTGGCGGTTCCGGCGAAGGAGTTTCAGGCGGCGGGGTTGGTGTCGGCGAGGTGCGCCGTCCAGCGCTCTTCGATCCGCCCGTAGCGCCAGACCGACAGCGCGATCGCCCAGGTCGCGACGAACATCCCGACGATCACGAACCCGAGCAGGTTGATGTTGATGTTCTCGAACCAGGTCCAGAACGACCCGGAGAGGTTCAGCTGCGAGGCGATCAGCCCCCCGAGCTCGATCGTCCCGATCACGGCCGCGACGGCGACCGACAGGCCCGTGATCGTGATGTTGTAGAAGACCTTGCGAACCGGCTTGGAGAACGCCCAGCCGTAGGCGAAGTTCATGAACGACCCGTCGATCGAGTCCATCAGCGACATCCCCGCGGCGAACAGGATCGGCAGGCACAGAATCGCGTACCAGGGCAGCCCGGCGCCGGCCGCGCCGCCGGCCAGGACGAGCAGCGCGACCTCGGTCGCGGTGTCGAACCCGAGTCCGAACAGCATGCCGATCGGATACATCTGCTCCGGCCTGGTGACCGTCTTGGTCAGCCTCCCCAGCAGGCGGTTCATCAGCCCGCGCTTGTCGAGCTGCTCCTCGAGCTGGTGCTCGTTGTAGCGCCCGGTGCGCATCTCGAGGAACACCTTGACGATCCCGACCAGGATCACCACGTTGATCGCGGCGATCACGTACAGAAACGATCCCGACACCAGCGTGCCGATCCAGTTGGTCACCTGATGCAGGTTGGAATTGTCGTTCTTGACCGGGCCGTCGAGCGCCCGCACGCCGACTGAGATCAGGAACGCGAGCGCGAACACGATCGACGAATGGCCAAGCGAGAACCAGAACCCGACGCTGAGCGGCCGCTTGCCCTCGCTCATCAGCTTGCGGGTCGTGTTGTCGATAGCGGCGATGTGGTCGGCATCGAACGCGTGTCGCAGCCCCAGCGTGTAGGCGGTCACCCCGATCCCGATCGTGAACGCCCCAGCGGTCCCAAGGTGGTAGTGGTGGGGGGCCACCAGCGAGATCAAGGTCAGAAAGCCGAACACGTGCAGCCCGACGACGACCAGCACCATCATCATCAGCGTCCGCTTCTGGCTGGCAGTCAGCGACCGCCAGAACGCCCGGAGACCGCGCCGCTGTCCGCTTTCAACCGTCGCCGTCTGCATATCTGCTCCTAAGTACCGGGGGCTTGCGAATACCTGCTGGTCGGAATACGGCCGAGGTGCGACCCCGGATCAATGGCGGCCGCGGACAGGGCGTGAACCTACTCAGGGACGATGGCTGCTGCAACCGCCTGGTAATTACGATTACATCCCAGCAAACCCAGACGACTAGAAGGAAGAGGATCGTGAACGTGCCCTGGCCGATCAGGAGCGTGATCGCCGGAACCGCGGGGACGGCGGCGCTCACGCTTTCCTACGCGATCGAGCGGCGCGTCCGTTCGCGCCACCGTGGACCGCTCGACTACGACGACTCGCTCGTCCCGGGCCAGATCGTGGCGTCGGTCATGCATCTCCCACACGTCACCGCGCGCGAGGACGAGGACCTGGGCCTGCTGCTGCGCTGGACCTACGGGTCGGCATTCGGCCTCTGGCACGGGCTGCTGCGTCGTCGGGTCGGGGAGCCCGGTGCGAGCGCGATCTTCGGTGCGACGCTGTTGAGTGCGACGCTGTCGCTGTTCCCCCTGCTCGGCCGGACGCCGCCGCCGTGGCGCTGGCCGCCCGATGTGATCGCGACCTGCCTGGGGACACACGCCACCTATACGGCCACCGTGGCGATCGTTGACGACAGCCTCAGCCGGCTGGGTCGCTGAGCGACCGAGACGTCGAACCGCTGGTCCGCGCGAACTTTTCGGCGCCGCCGAACGGATAACCGGCAATGGACACCACCTACTCAAACTCACGCGCTCCGGCCGAGCTGGTGCTGAAGCGGGATCCGCCGCGCCGAGCGGCCGCTCCCAGCGATGCGGAGCTGGTCACCGCGTCGATTCGCGATCCCGACGCCTTCACCGAGCTGTTCGAGCGGCACTGGGACGTTCTCTACCGGTTCTGCCTGAACCGGGCGGGCTCGGCCGGAGAGGACATTGCGGCCGAGGCGTTCCGCGTCGCCTTCGATCGTCGCAGGCGCTACGACCCGCGCTACGGCGACGCCCGTCCGTGGCTGCTGGGGATCGCGACCAACCTGCTGCGCGACCACTTCCGCGCGGCCAGGCGCGAGGCACTGAAGCACGAGCGGTCCGCCGGCCAGGATGCCCTGTCAGGCGGCGGCTCCGACCTGGAAGGCCTGGAGCGACAGCTCCTGGGGCCCCAGCTCGCCGCCGCCTTGCAGGGCATTCCGCCAGCAGACCGCGACGCGCTGCTGCTGTTGGCCTGGGCTGACCTCGATTACGAGCAGATCGCCCGCGCGCTCGACGTCCCGATCGGGACCGTCCGTTCGAGGATCCACCGCGCCCGCCAGCGGGTGCGTGAGCACCTCGAGGCGAATCCCGACGACTGAATCCGATCCGAAAGCGTATGAACATGAGCAACCAAGATCTCGACTGGCTGTCGGCCCAGCAGCCTCAGCGAATCGAACCCGACCACGCGGCGCGCGAACGCGCACGACGCGCGCTGGTCCGGCACACCACCTCGCACACCCGTCGGCGCCGCCTGAACCTGGGCAGCGGCTTGCGCGCGCGGATCGCGGCGTCCACCGGGGTCGCCGCCGCGGCTGCGGGGATCGCCGCCGCAGTGGTGCTGTCGTCCGGCGGCGGATCGGTAGCCGGCCTGGGCAAGCTCAGCCACCCCGTGCAGGCGCCACGAACGGCGACACATCACCACGGCAGCGCCAGATCACCGCTGGTGCGGCTGGCCGACTTCGTCAGCAACTCCGCCACGCCCCCCGGTAACGCCACGCTCGTCGCGAGGACGACCCACCTCAACGGCCAGACCGTGACGGTCTATGACCTGTACGCCGACAACGGCGAGTACTTCTTCTCGCAGACGGAGAACGGCCTCGCGGGGCAGGTCAGCGCGAACAACAACCAGGGCGCCGGGCTCTTCGCCAGAGAGGTTGCGGCGGCGAAGCTGGCGGCCACGGGCGACGTGCAGACCGCGGCCCAGGACATGGCAGACGCGGCTGTTCCGAACCAGGCGGGCAACCCGACGCCGGGGGACAGTCTGTACAACAACTGGGCCTGGGCGAACTCGCAGGACGCGCTGATCGCCGGCTCGGGTCAGCCGCAGGTTCGCGCCGGCGTGCTGCAGATTCTCGCGACGCTGCCAGGGGTGACCGTTACGCAGGGTACGTCCGGCGGGCAGCCGACGTTGGTACTGACCGCCGGAGCCGACGAGTTTGGCGCCCACTACACCGAGCAGCTGACGATCGACGCCGACACCGGCACGCCGATCCGGTTCGTGGGCGGCGCTTCGGTTGCCACGCCTGACACGGTCGTCGACTACGACGTCTCGCGCGTGACGTTCGCGCACCTGCCGACGGGTACCGGAAGCGGCGCGTAGCCGGAGCTGTGGGCGGGCGGCGTGCCGCCCGCCCACACTCGCGTTGGGGGAAACCAGCCCGGTGGTAGACTCGCCGGCGAAGCGACCTCGTGACCCTGCGACGCGAAGAGGGAGGTCGTGGCCGAAGCGGCCGATGACGTCGCCGCGTCCTCGGAAGAGGACGAGGACAGGAAGGCTGAGGAGGCGGAAGCCAAGGACGAGGAGGCTCCGGAGGAGGAGGCTCCGTCCCTGTCGGAGCTGCTCGTGCAGCTCACCCGCGAGGTCAGCGTGCTCGCCGCCTGCGAGGCGCAGCTGGCGGCGTCTCGCAACCTGCCCCAGGTCCGGCGGACGGCCCGCGACCTCGCCGCCACCGTCGTCGCCACGCTCGCGTTCCTGACGTCATTCGCGCTTGCGAACGTGGCCGCGCTGAACGCGCTTCAGCGGATCATGGCGCGGTGGTTCGCGGCGCTGCTGCTGTCGGCCGTCTGGCTTGGACTCGGATCGATGCTGACGTTCGGGCTGATGGTCCGGGCCGGGCAGCTCATGGGTTGGAGATGGTGGCGCGTGTTCCGGGGCGGGGTGGAGGAGAGCCTCGACGACCTCGAGCGGGCGCGTGCAGAGGCCGCGCAGGCGCTGCAGGAGACGATCACGCGAATGGCGGCGGGGGTGACGCTCGCGGCCGCGTCGGCGTCGGTCGCCGTCGCTGCCGACGTCGTGGTTGACGTCGCGGACGCTGCCGGTGACGTCGCGGGCGGCGTCGTCGACGTCGGCGGGGACATCCTCGAGGCCTCCGACGAGGTCGTCGACCAGATCGCCGAGAACCTCCCCGCCGGCAGCGTCGTCAGCCAGATGTGGGACGTCGTCCTGATGCCGGGCAGGATGGGGGTCCGGGTGGCGACGACGGTTCTGCGGCGCGGCAACAACTCCCGCCGGGCCGAATGACCTATCCCGGGTCTGGCTCGCGTCGCTGCTTCTGGTAGCGGAAGTACCAGAGCACGGCGGCCGCCCCGCCGCCGAGGACGGCGAGGTGCGCCACGGTCGAGTCGGCGACGAATGCACCGGTCGATACGGTGAACGCGAGCGCCGTCTGGACGACGCCGTCGAGCGTGAACGCCAGCCCGATCAGCAGCGTCAGCACGACCAGCGCCCGCCGGCGGTCGGGGTCGGCCAGCCTCGCTTCGATCTCGGCGCGGCGCTCCGGGTCCAGTCGCGCGCGGCGCTCGACGGCGAGCACCAGCAGCGGACGACCGAGCGCCAGCGAGGCCAGCGCCGCGACTCCGAGCAGGCCGGTGAAGGCGCCGTGTTGGAGCTTCAGCGCGATCGGGTCCCCGCCCGTCAGCGCGTAGGCGGCCAGGGCGATCGCGACGGTAACGGTCGAAATCACGCCGATCCGCTCGACTCGCCGGCGGGTGATCGCGCCAACCACGAGCAGGCCCGCGGGGATCGCGCTGGTGAGCGCCAGCGCCTCGGTCGCCGAGCCGGTCTGGACCCGCAGCAGCTCGTAGACGGCCAGCGACACCAGCATCTGTGCCAGCAGCACGCGCGGTGCGCGTTGTGCCAAGGGTCGATTCATGACCGCGCCTCGGCCTGGCGCACGAAGAAGCCGGCCACCTCGCCGTCCGCATTCAGGACCACCTGACCGGTCCCGTCGCCGCGCTCGAGCGCGACCGGTATGTCGACGATCGTGTAACCGTCGCGTACCGAGACGACCGGGGTGCCGAGCTCCTGGACCTCGCCGAGCCCGAGCCTGACCTTCTCCCGGACGTCGGCCAGCAGCTCGACCGAGCACGCCTCCAGCATCCGCTCGTCGAAGGCCGAGCGCGCGTCGTCGAAGCGGCCCTCGATGAACGCCTCGAGCACCGGCACGGCGAGCTCCTCCGCGCCCGGGACCGGCACGGCGATCGCCCCGTCCTCCGGGGTGGGCGGCTCGCCGCCGCCGAAGCGCTGGAACGCCGCCTGGCGGCTGACCCGCAGGACGTCGCCGATCTCCGCCCAGGTGTGGCCGGCCGCCCGCGCCCGCGCGACCAGCGCGCGCAGGGTGTCCTCGACGATCAGGTCGAGGCTGCGGGTGGCGGCGATCGCACGCATCGCCTGGCCCTCGGCCTGCTCGTCCTCGCGCAGCACATCGGCCACCAGCTGCACGTTCGTGGTCAGCAGCATCGCCATCACCTCCCGGTCCGCTTGCAGCGAGGACCACCGTTCGGTCACGGCTGTCAAGGTAGCCTTTACAGCTCCTCTTGTCAAGGCTACCTTGACAAGAGGAGCACCCTAGCCCGGTTCGCGATCGGCCCAGTAGCGCTCCGCCTCGGCCTCCATCTCGTGGAGCCGGGTGTAGTAGTCAGGGAACTCGCGCAGATGCGCCCAGGCGATCTTCCCGGTGGTGATCTCGTCGTCGCCCGTGACGTTGGTCATCGGATCGACGCGTCCGTGCTCGAGCTCGACGCCGAGACCCATGCGGAACTGCTCGAGATCGAACCGAGCGCTGTTCCAGTCGATTCCGGCGCGCTCACCGATCTCGCGCGCCTCATCCGCCGTGAAACTCCGATGTGACTCCATGAGGCGGCAGACTAGGGCTTGGGGCGCCTGCGCCGCAACCGCCGCTCGGTCTGCTCGCACCAGTCGCGGGCCCAGCGGTTCCAGCCGAGGCCGAACTCGGCGGTCATCCGGTGAAACGGGTCGTCGAACGGGCCGGCCTCGAGCCGCGCCTCGAGCTCGGCGATGCGGGCCTCGTGCAGGGCGCGCTTGCGACGGACCACCTCGAGCTGCTCATCGGGCGCGAGCACGCCGGCGAAGCGCAGCTGCAGCAGCGCCTCGTCGCGGAAGTCGAGCGCCGGCACGCAGGGGTCGGTCAGCCACCCGCGCAGCGCCTCGCGGCCGGCGTCGGTGATCTCGTAGCAGTGGCGGACCGACTCACCCCGGGGGTCGTCGCGAGCGCTGATCAGGCCTGCGTCGGTCAGCCGGCGGAGCTCCGGATAGATGCCGCCGATGCTCGCCCCCCAGTAGAGCCGGGTCGAGCGCTCGATCTCGGCCTTGATCGCGTAGCCGGTCGTGTGACCCTCGGCGATCATCCCGAGCACGATCCGGGCGGTCTGGTTCAGCGGGGTGATCGATGTCTGCGCCACACCCCAAGTATGACGCGTGCGCGAGCATCTGTGTGATGGACTGATAGATCGGCCAGATCGCTCAGTCTGATATATTTCAGGTGTGAGCGATGTCATCGCTCCCGATTCCCGGAGGTACCTCATGAACTCCCGTTATCTCAGCAACGTCGTGCTGTTGATCGCCGGCGCCTTCCTGGTCGTCGCGTCGCAGGCGTTTGTTCCCTCGACCTTCGAGTGGCTGATGTTCGGTGCCGGCGCGCTCGCCGTCGTCGCGTCCGGCACGATCGTGCTGCGCGCCCGCGGGATCGCGCAGCAGACCCTCGACGCCCTGATCGGGATCCTCGGCGTGTGGACCGTGGTCGCGAGCCTGGAGTACGTCGGCTCGACCCTTACGTGGCTCGGGTTCGCGTCGGGCGCCGCGATGGCCGCGCTCGCGGTGATCGGCCTGACGCTGCACGAGCTATCGACCGAGCGGGTCGTGCATTCGCTCGACGTCACCACGGCCGATCGCGAGTTCGCCCACATCGGCTGACCCGCCCGTCGGACGGCAGGGCGTTCAAGCCCCGGGGGTGGTCCCGCGAGACCACCCCCGGGAAAGACGCGTCAGAGGCGGACGAGGTTTTCGGCGGCGAGTCCGCGGGTGACGCCGCGGAGGTCGACGTACAGGGGCGCGTCGTGGGCGATGCTGAGGTGGTCGATGTCGGGGTGGGCGGTGACGAGCACGAC
>Ga0123356_10003028_pt1 | contig 17755 bp, 13 predicted proteins | sample TergutEmb28metaG_2_FD_92546 | JGI IMG/M metagenome (GOLD analysis project Ga0123356, IMG submission 92546) | Embiratermes neotenicus P3 segment gut microbial communities from Petit-Saut dam, French Guiana - Emb289 P3 | ecosystem: Host-associated > Arthropoda: Insects > Digestive system > Gut ...
CACGCACGTACGCCAGTGAGTATCCACTGTCGGTCTTTCATTCCGCTCGCATCGCGTACTTACCCGTCAGAGGCGGCAAATCTCAAGCAGCGCTCGCTGGCGAGCACTAAGGACTTCGGGAATGAATCTGCAGCAGAGTCTGGCCAATGTGCTGCGAGCGTTGCGCAGCGAGATCGGACCACAGCTGAGCTCGCCGCGTGCCTCTGCAACCCTCGGGTCCGTGGTCAATGTGCTTACTCACCTCTTGGTGAATGCCACGGCATCCGACTCAGGGCGCTGCGCGCCTGCCACTGCATCCAGGGACCATGCCGCTCCTCGCGACGGGGAGCAGACCTCGATCTATCGATCCCTCATCGACGAAGCGAGCGTTCCGTATGGTCATTTCGGCGGCAAAGGCAACTATGCGCGTCTGCAGGCAAGAGTGGAGGCGATCCTGGATTCGAACGATCCGCAGATCTCGCAGGAGGTGGCAAACCTCATTGCCTGGGAAAAGAGCGCTATCGACCGGACCGTGCTCGAGGTGACGAAGCTGCTGGAGCCCATGTCAACCCACTGCGAGCTTTCAGCATCGTCTGAGCTGTCACGGCTGCGGCAGCAAGCTCTCGAGACATATTTGCGGACTAAATATCCGTGCCATCCGAGCCTGCATGTATGCGGCTTCGCGCCTCTCCCCGGGGGTCGTTCGAAGTCCACAGCACTGGTCCAACTGGCCGGCTGCCAGGAGCTGCCCCCGGAGTTTATCCTGAGGCAGGACGCCGCATTGAACGCCACCGGGGGACCTTCCGTCATCGGAGAATTCGCGCTTCTGCGGGAGCTGCACCGCCTGGGGATGAAAGTCGCTCAACCGTTCACTCTGGAGCGTTCGCCCGCGGTCCTGGGTGCACCTTTCGTATTGATGGAAAAGCTTCGGGGTGGAGTGGCCTCAGGGCTGCTGCAGCCCCCGTACTCGCGGCGTGTCGCACTATCGCTGGCAGGTGAGCTTGCAAAATTGCATTCCATCCCGCTCTCCGACAACCAGGCCGTCACGGCCGACCACGCCACCTTCGACCGTGCAGCGAAGCTGCTGGAGCTCGAGCGATTCGGAGAGCCCTGGCGAGAGCCTTATCAACCACCGTGCCTGGCGGTTCGTGTCGCATTGAAGTGGCTTCGCGACAATATCGATCTGGCCGTGCAAGGCACGCCGGCGCTGATCCACGGCGATCCGCTGTTTCACAACGTGCTGGCCGCAGGTGACGAGCTGACAGGACTGTTGGATTGGGAGTTTGCGAAAGTCGGTTATCCCGCCGAGGACCTCGGTTGGATCCGTGCCGCCGTCGAGGGCAGGCTTCCCTGGGCGGAATTCATGGACGCTTATCGCGCGACCGGCGGCCCGAACCTCAGTCGCGAGCAGCTCGATTACTACGCAGTCTGGGAGGCACTGAGACTGACATCGATGCTGGCCCGCTCGAACCGGCTGGCGGCGAGCGGCTCGACTCAGGATATCGAATATACCTGCGTCGCTTTCCACGAAACCTACATCGCCCGCCAGTGGCTCAGCGCCAGTGTGGCGCGCGTTGCCGGAGCCTGAGAAATACCAGGGAGACCAGCAGGCGAGGGACTATTTGCGCAGGTTGAGGATCGCTCGCGCGTCCTGCATCCAATGCAGACCAGGGCCGAAGGAAGGCAGCACTCCCGGCTTGGCGTTGCATACGAGCGGAATTGCCTGCAGGCACGGGCCGATCGTGCCGTGGTAACCCGGCTCGGTTGACATCGACCCAATCTTGTAACTGCGCTTGCTGTTTTTGTGCGAGGCGCGCAGGTTCACCACCATACGGAGCGAGGGCCGCCCCTCGATGGTCGCGATCCATTTCTCACCGGGATTGACGCCCTCGGGCAGCATTTCGTCGCCGATGACCCAGTTATATTCGATCGTGAAAAACGGGCGTCGCCCCTTGCCCTCTACGTAACCTCGGAGGCGATGCGTGACCCGGCCCGTGGCTCCGCGAGGGATATCGATGTAGATGCTGTGAATCCGCCTGGTAGCGGCGATGAAGTCGTGGGTCTCTTCCAGTCTGCTGTAGGTCACGCCCAACACCTGTTCCATCGACCTGGCAATGGCGTGCAGGAAGTTCGTAGAGATCATGGCCGCCGCCGGGCTCTTGGCTGCTTCGCGTGGCGGCTTGCCAAAGCCAACGATCTCCAACAGTTCGCGCGGCGTATAGGTCGAGTCCCAGTTCTCCTGCAGCTTCAGCGAATCGATGTGGGTACACATGCTAGTGAGCGCCGGGACAACCCGCTCGCTCACCACGTCCGGATCGATACCCGTTGCGTGGAAAACTGCTCTCCCCTTCTTGCACGCAGCATCAAGCTTCGCCAGGAACTTCCTGTCGCGGAACAGAGATGCGTTCTGATATGGCAGCGGTGTGATGACATTGAACCCCGAGGCGAGCAGCTGACAGATCTCATCATCTGTATTGAAGGTACCCAGATCGCGCCCGGTGTGCAGAATGACGTCAGCGTCCTTCTTCAATAGCTGGCTCACGTCGGTGGTCATCTTGAGCCCGCTTGGGCGCATCCCGAACAAGGTACTCACGTCCCTGCCGTTCTTGGCATCGCTGTAGGCCCGCACCCCCACCAGCTTGAAAGCCTGGGATTGCTGTATTTCCCAGATTGCGACCGAGCCGAGGCCCCCCGGACCCCAGACCATGACGTTATATCCGTCCTTACGGGCTCGCGTTGCGTTCTGCATGGGCGGCGGGCTCCGACATTTATTCCGCTTAAGTACGGTATACAAGCATATGACTCGCTCGGCAGCCGGTCAAACCGGGGACTGTGCGTTCTGGTTTCCAAGCGAATAGTGCGCTAGGGTACTATAGACCGATGCGCAACTTCATGAGTGCCGGGATGACAGTGTTTGTGCCGGGCATGTCGGGGGAAAGCCTCGCGTTCTACGACTGCCTGCGAGCCGAGCCCACCAGGGCGGCATCAGTGACATTCGTAGGCGTCCACTTCCCGGGCGTCAACCGCAGCGATTACCTGGCTTTACATCCCTCGGCCCGGCAACGTGCGTATTTCATGTCGGAGGCCGTCCGGACCGGAATCGGAGCCGGCCGCGCGGATCTCGTGCCACTCGACTATCCGGGAATCGTGCGCGACCTGGAGCAGAACGTCCGCATCGACGTTGCCATTGCCCAGGTAGCGCCGCCCGATCACACAGGCCGGTGCAGTCTCGGCGCCAGCTACGATTTCCTGCCCTCGGTCTGGCACCGCGCAGGCATGCGTGTTGCTCACGTGAATCCTCGGTTGCCGCGGACACGCGGATCCTTTCATGTGCACCTGGATGACTGTCAACTGACCTTCGAATCCGCATGCGACATTCCGAGTCTGCCAGCAGAAATATCGGACGCGGCGACCTTGGCGCATGCCAGGCGCGTCGCCGAGCTGATCGGCGATGGAGCGACGCTGCAATTCGGGGTCGGACGGCTGCAAGCGGCCTTGCTGATGTCTCTGGAGAACCATCGACGCCTGCGCGTGTACTCCGGCATGGTCTCTCCGGCAATTCTGCGGCTGCTCGAGACAGGCGCAATCCAGGCGGAGGGTGCGATCGAGTGTGGTGTTGCGCTTGGAGATGCCGGATTCTACGCACGCCTCGATGCCGATCCGCGCTTCTATTTCCGGCCCGCCCGTGAGACCCATGACATTCGCCGCATTGCCGCAATCCCCGACTTCTGTGCCGTCAACTCGGCTTTGCAGGTCGATCTGTTCGGGCAAGTGAACGTGGACTGGCTGCACGGACGACTCGTTGCCGGCGCCGGCGGGTTGCCCGCATTCTCAACCGGCGCGCGTCTTTCTCCAGGAGGACGCTCGATCATCGTTTCTCCCCGCCACGGGCGCTGGTGGACGCGAGAGCCGCATCGTTTGCAGGTGCGATGGCCACGCACTCAACGCACTCGGGCGTCACGAAGCCGACCTGGTGGTGACAGAATACGGAGTCGCACGGCTGCGAAATCTGTCGCTGCACCAGCGGGCCGCTGCGCTGATTGCGATCGCCGCGCCCGAGTTTCAGGAAGACCTGGCAAGGGCGTGGCACGATGTTGCTCGTCGATTGTGACAGGGGTCCAGGCATTTTCTGCAGCGACAGGCGGTGACGCGCGGGGCGCGCGAGCCACCCGGAGAAACCGAGCCATGAACGCAACTCTCACTTTTGATTCGGGCGCCGCGATCGTGTTCGGCGGGAGCGGTGGCATTGGCGAGGGGATCGCCCGGCGCTTCGCCGCCGCCGGCATGCCCGTGGTCATTACTTACTTCAGTAACGAAGCCACGGCCGCGCGTATCAAGGCGGAAATTGACTCCGCGGGCGGCCGAAGTGACTGCAGGCGCCTGGATCTGACGCATAGCCAGGAGGTGGACAACCTGTTCGCCGCTGTCAAAAAGGAGCACGAGCGCATCGGCCATGTCATTTACGCAGCCGGTCCGAGTGTGGACTTCGCCTTCATTGGCAGCATCGCGGACGAGCAATGGCGCCATGTCATCGAGTGCGACCTCAATGGCGCCTTTTATGTCATTCAGAACGCCGTGAGGGCTTTCCGTGCTCAGGGAGGTGGCAACCTGGTCGCCGTCATCACGGCTGCCGTTGAGCGGGTACCGCTCAAGGATGCCATGTCGGCAGCGCCCAAGGCAGCGATCGAGATGTTGGTGCACGGAGTGGCCAAAGAGGCCGGCCGCTTTGGGATTCGCGCCAACTGTGTCGCGCCCGGGTGGATCAACGCCGGCCTTGGGAAGAAGTCGCTCGAACAAGTGCTGGACGAAAAGACGCGGGAAGCGACCCGCCGCAAGACTCCACTGCAGCGCTTCGGGGCAGCCGACGATATCGCCTGGACGGCGTTGTTCCTGTGCTCGCAGCAGGCGAGTTTCATCACGGGACAGAGTGTGGCGGTTGATGGCGGGTTACAACTCTAGTCGTACCAGGCCAGGGTTGAGGTTATCGAGGAGCTCCCGATGAACGATCAAACGCCTTTCGCCTATCCGCAATGGGCCATCTCGGCAAGCCAGCAGGCAGGTTTGCTCAAGGTCGCCGGCGTGCTCGCGGTGTTGTCCGCACTGTATGCCGTCTGGTTCGCGCGTCGTGAGCGCGACCCTTACCCCCTGTTTGTGTTCATCGGTGCCGGCGTATCCGTGTTGTACGAACCGTTGGGGGACATCCTGACGAAAGTGGCTTACCCGCCACTGAACCAGCTGACGCTGATGACCGCGTTGGGCCGCCCAATCCCCCTCTGGATGCTCCCCAACTACCTGTTCTTCTTCTGTGTACCTGTCCTTCTGCTGCTGCAATTCGTCGTAAAGCCCGGCGTGTCGAAGCTAAGATGGTTTCTGACGTACGCCGGCGTGACCCTGTTCGTCGCAGCTTTCGAGCAACCGGGCATCAACAGCGACGCCTGGCGCTACTACAGCGAAACCCAGGCGTATTCCATCAACACGTACCCGTTCTGGGTTGCCTTCGCCAACTCCCAAACGCTGTACATGATAGCGGTGGGGGTTGCGCTGCTGCGCCGCAACGGAATCTCGCGGCAGCTCTCCTTTCTGTACATCGTGCTCGTACCGATGTTGCTGGTGGGTGCTCACGTGGCGCCCAATATCTTCGTCACCGCAGCCATCTACTCGACACGCAATCCTCTCATCATCAACGCCGCAGCGGCGCTTTCCGTTGCATGCTGCATACTCAATGTGACGATTGGCTACCACCTGGTCTCCGGGGAGCCGTCGCGAGTGCCGGCGCGCGCGTCTCGATCCCTGATTCTTCCGTGACACTTCATTCCGAGGGCACACCGCCCAGTTCCCCCGGCGCCTTTTCTTTGCGCGGATCTGACACCGCCGTGAAGTCGATCTCGGCCTGCAATCGCCGCAGGAACCGACCCAAATCCACATCGAGCGTTTCCGCCTGCCCCGTCCCCGGAATCAGCAGCTGCATGCTGGCTGGCCCGTTAGCCAGGTCCAGAGGCGCAAGCTCACGCAGCTGATCGAAGGTCTGCGCTGTAAAGTAGACCCGGACGATGTGTCGTTTGTCGTGACTGCCGCGGCGTAACTCGAACACCAGCGAGCCGCCCGGGGGACAATAGTCGGGCTGGTACCCTGGAATCAGCCAGTGCGCCTGCAGGAGGGCTGCCAAACCCACCACATAAGCGTCCGAGCTGTTGATGAGTGCGATGCGCGTATCCCTCGTGCCGAGTGCGCCCGCGACTCGCTGGCGCGTGACGGCCTGCTCGAGCGACCGCAGCAGGTGTGCGGCGGCATTCGAGCTCTGCAGCCGATTCAGGTATGGCGGAGACATTTCGATGGCAATCTGGCCGGTGATGATCCGGGTCTGCTCGGAAAGCTGATCGGCTGAAAGCCGACCCCAGCCGACCTGCGACATGGGCATGCCGTCGGTGTATTCCATGACGAACGGGTCCGCGGCGTAGAGCGTACTGGCAAGGCCACCGGTATCGATGATGTTTCCGGTCACCTGGCCAGTGCGGCTTGCCGTGAGGGTGACGGGTATGCCCGTGGGATCGACGTGCCCATTGGGTGTGACCGGGGCGGGAATCAGCTCACGGGAATACCCGAACAGCACGCTGCGAATGAGCGCCAGCTCCGAGCTGAACGCCCGCGCCAGGGAGGTTCCTTCGCTACCGACCAGGCCCTGTACCTCGCGCACCGCTCGTGACGTGTCGACCCGCACAACGCCGGCTCCGACTGGATCAAACAACCCATCTGGCGTGCCCAGCGGATAAGAATGTATGGGGACAGCCGTGTCCGGCAGCAGTCCGGCGACGAACGCGGACGCGCTGCGATTCGAGCGCTGGTTGGAGTTCGCCCGGACATAGACGCGCGGCGCATCAACAGCCGCGTTACCCGTGAGGAGATGCTCGTGCAGCAGATATTGGCGAAAGAACGCGCCCAGAAGAGTCTCTGCCTGACGGCCATGCGCCGTCAGGTAGCCGGGCGGCACCCCGAAATCGGGAAATTCCCCACTGGCGAACTTCGTGAGCGTCTTGGGTTCCAGGACCGGGGAGCGAACCCCATGGCGTCCGAATATCAGTACGTATTCCAGCGTCGTCCCAGCGGATTCCGGGGCACCGGGCGCATGAGCGGCACGAGCATTCGGCACGGCCATCGCCATGACGAGTACCGTCAAACACGGCAACGTCAGCCACGCCAACCGGCGCGCCGCGCTGGCGCGGGTCGCTCGAGCGGCAGCCCGCCCTCCCCGCCCGTGCTGACCCGCTCGCGGTGCCGATTGCACGCTCGGTACTGCAGGACGATTCAGCCCTTCGCCAGTGATCTGCTCACCCGGAGCTCGGCGATTTCCCGGCATTTGCGCAATCTCCCCTGTGAGGCTAGGCTGGAGGCATCATGATCGCACGGTCACTATTCACAAGCTTATAATATTTCATGCGATCGGAACCTATCTGGATCCCTTCGGCGGCCCGCCGGGAAGCGGCCAATCTGACCGCCTATCGGCACTGGCTGGCGCATACCCGCGGACTGACTTTCCCGGACTTCGAATCGTTGTGGCGTTGGTCCGTCCAGCACCTCGAGGAATTCTGGGGCTCCATCTGGGCGTATTACCAGGTGAGCGAGAGCGCCCCGCACCGGCAGGTGCTGGCGGATGCGCGCATGCCCCGGGCACAGTGGTTTCCCGGCTCGCGGCTGAACTACGTTGATCAGATCCTGCGCCACGATTCCGCCGCGGCCCCGGCCATATTCTATGAGAGCGAGGTGCTCGGCCGCGGCAGTGTCTCGTGGAGCGAATTGCGACATCAGGTCGGCGCCTGCGCCCAGGCGCTGCGCACGCTGGGAGTCGTGCCGGGCGATCGCGTCGCAGCCTACCTGCCCAACGTCCCCCAGACGGTCGTCGCCTTTCTGGCCACGGCCAGCCTGGGCGCCATCTGGTCGATCTGTGCGCCGGAGATGGGAGTGGCGAGCGTCACCGATCGTTTCAGGCAGATTGGACCGAAGGTACTCATCGCAGCGGACGGGCACCGCTTCGGAGGCAAGACTCAAGAGCGGCGCGACGCGATCGCGGCATTATTGAAGGCGCTGCCGAGCGTCGCCGCATTAGTGTGGGTGCCATTGCTCGATCCTGTGTCCGCACCTGCCTCGAACAATAGCTCCCTGCGGGTGCTCAGGTGGGAGGAGGCGCTCAGTGCGAGCGCGCCGTTGCGCACCGAGCAGGTGCCATTCGACCACCCGCTGTGGATTGTCTACTCGTCCGGCACCACCGGTCTGCCTAAAGGTATCGTCCACGGCCATGGCGGCGCACTCGCCATAGGCCTGTCAATGGCCGGGCTGCATTGGGATCTGAAACCCGGCAGCCGGTTCTTCTGGTATTCGAGCACCGGCTGGATCATGTGGAATCTGCAGGTGATGGGGCTGCTCGTGGGCAGCAGCATCGGTTTGTTCGACGGATCAGTCACGGGTTCGGGACACGAACCAGACTGGATGACATTGTGGCGTTTCGTCGCCGATCGGCGCGTCACCTTTTTCGGCAGTGGCGCGGCCTACTTCGCCGCCTGCCTGAAGGCAGGTCTGCAACCTGGGACAAACGCCGATCTGCGCGCCCTCAATAGCGTCGGCTCGACAGGCTCTCCCCTGCCGCCCGAGTGCTATGAATGGATATACGACAAGGTCAGGAAAGACCTGTACCTCGTTGCTATTTCCGGGGGCACTGACATTGCCGGATCGTTTCTCACCGGGTCTCCCACCCTTCCGGTCTATGTTGGCGAGATGGCCTGCCGCAACCTGGGAGCCGCCGTACACTCATTCGACGAGTCGGGGCAATCGTTGTTGAATGCGGTCGGGGAGCTCGTTTGCACGCAGCCTATGCCCTCCATGCCGGTTCGGTTCTGGAACGACCCCGGTGACCGGCGCTACCTCGAGAGTTATTTCTCGACTTACTCCGAGTCCAACGGTCGGCTCATCTGGCGTCACGGCGACTGGCTGAAACTGACGACACGCCGCGAGGCCGTCGGCGGAATCATCTACGGCCGCTCCGACGCGACCATCAATCGGCAGGGTATCCGCATGGGCACCGCCGAGTTCTACCGGGTCGTCGAACGGCATCCCGACGTCGTGGACAGCCTCGTGATCGATCTCGAGTACCTGGGGCGTCCCTCCTATCTCGGCCTGTTCATCGTGCTGAGAGCAGGCTGCAGCCTGACGCCGCAGCTGATCGACGATCTGCGCCAGCGCATCAAGGATGATCTGTCCCCGCGGCACTTGCCGAACGAGATCCTTCGGGTCAACGCCGTGCCCCGCACACTGACCGGCAAGAAGCTCGAAGTGCCGGTGAAGAAGCTGCTGCTCGGTCAGGCCGCTGCCGCGGTGCTCAATCGCGATGCCGTCGCGAACCCCGAGAGCCTGGAATGGTTCATCGAGTTCGCCAGGCAGCGAAACAGCGCCGGGTGAGGCAGCCCCCCGGCGGGGAGTGTCCGTCAAAAGCCCGGCTGGCCGGGCGGGCCGTGGTCGGGCCGCAGGCGGATCAATTTCTTCCCACGATTGCGGCCGGCGTAGACATCCACGAGCGCCTGCGGAGCCTTCTCCAACCCGGTCTCGATGTCCTCGCGGGTACGCAGCTTCTGCTGCGCCAGCATCGCGGCGAGCTCGCCAGCGACGGCGTCGAACCGGTCGATGTGATCGAAGATCACGAAGCCCTGCATACGCAGCCGCCGCGTCAGAACCTCACGCTCGTTGCGCAGGCCGCTGGGAGCCGGAGCCCAGGAGGGGATCGCCATCGTGCCACACACGATTACGCGGCCGAACGGCTGCATCTGCCGCAGCGTGCCATCCAGCAATTCGCCGCCGACATTATCGAAGAAGATGTCAACGCCCCTCGGACAAGCGCGGCTCAAGGCGGCGACCCACGGCTGCTTGTAGTTGACGAACTCGGAAAAGCCGAACTCGTCGATACACTGCGCGCCTTTTTCGTCCGAGCCCACCACGGCAACCGCACGGCAACCGGCAAGCTTCGCGAGCTGTCCCACGATGCTGCCCACGGCCCCGGCAGCTGCCGTCACCACGACCGTCTCGCCCGCCTTCGGCACGCCGAGCTCGTTGAACGCCATGTAGGCCGTCAGCCCGTTGATGCCGAGGAATCCAGCCGCCGCCGCCAGCGAGGCCTGCCTGGGATCGACACGGCGAAGTACCGCTTCCGGACCGCATAGGCAGTAGTCCTGCCAGCCGAACCAGCCATACAGATATTGCCCGGTGGGATACTGCGGCAGATTACTGCTCACGACGCGGCCGACCGCCATGGCGCGCATGACACTACCGATCGGCACCGGCGGAGTGTAGTTATTCTCGTCGTTCACGTAGCCGCGCTGCGCCGGGTCAACCGACAGCAGCACATTCTCGACCAGCATCTGCTGTGGGCCGGGTGCGGGCGGCTCGGTGTGTTTCAGCGCGAAGTGAGCAGGTTGCGGAACCCCCTTGGGACGGGCAGCGAGCACGATCTGCCGATTGATCGCACTCACTCCGCCCCACCACCGCCAAAGCGCGGCCGACGCTTCTCGAGGAACGCCTGTACGCCTTCGATAAAATCGGCGCTGGCCACGCACTCGCCGACGGCCGACGCCTCGAGGCTCAACTGCTCGGCAATGGAATTGCGCATCGATTGATTCAACAGTCGCTTGGTGGCGCGCGCTCCCACCGGCGGACCGTCCAGCAGCTTCGCCAGCAGCGCATTGACGGCAGCGTCGATCTCGCCGTCCGGCACGCGCGAGGTCACGATGCCTTCGTCCAGCGCCTGTTGTGAATCCAGGCGCGCGCCGAGCAGCGTCAATTGCTTCGCCCTCCGCCAGCCCACGACGCGCGGCAGGAAAAAGCTCAGCGCGCCGTCGGGTGGCAACGACAGCGAGCGATGCGCGAACACGAAAAAGCTGCTCTCGCCTGCGACGACGAAATCGCATGCCAGCACCAGTGTGATGCCGGCGCCGGCCACGGCGCCGCGCACGCGCGCAATGGCGGGTTTTCCGAGGCTCTCCAGGGCACAATACAGGCCGGAAGTGGCCGCAATGCGGCGCTCATATTGATGTTTGCGCTCAGCCGGAGTGAGCGACAGCGTGTCCTTGAATCCCTTGACGTCACCGCCTCCGACGAAGTGCTCGCCGGCACCGGTGAAGACGATACAGTGGACACTGCCGTCGTCATCGAGCTGCCGCAAGGCGTCCGCAAGAGACTGCAGCACCTCGGGCGACAGGGCGTTGCGGGCTTCGGGTCGGTCGAAAGTGATCCGCCCCACCCCGTCTGCAACCTCAACTCTCAGATGGGATCCCAACTGAACACGTCCGGTGACCGATCCAGCTTGTAGAACCAGCCTCGCATCGCAGGCAACGCGACGTCAAGGCAGCCTTCCACCGTCCATCCTTCAGCGGTGTGCACCGTGCGAACGGGGCGGGGTTGGGAAAAGAGAATGATCTCGTTGTTGCGGACCCCGAAGACCTGTCCGCTGACGTCAGCGGCACGGTCGGTCATGAGCGACACCGCCAACGGGGCGATCTTGTCCGGCGTCATGCGCTTGACCAGCTCGAGCCGTGCCCGGTTGTACTCGCTGTTTGACGGAATGGTGCCCACCATACGGGTGAAGGCGAACGGCGCAATGCAGTTCGAGCGGACTTTGAACTTCTCCATGTCGAGCGCGATGCATTTGGACAGGCCGGCGACGCCGAGCTTGGCGGCGCCGTAATTCACCTGGCCGGTGTTGCCGATCAGTCCGCTGGTCGAGGTCATGTGAATGAAGCACCCGGACTCGCGCTCCTTGAAATGCGGGGCGGCCGCGCGCGCGACATAGAAGCATCCGGACAAGTTGACCTGCTCGACGACTTCCCAGTCCGTCGCCTCCATCTTGTGGAAGATCCGATCGCGCAGCACGCCGGCATTGTTGACGACCACGTCGACCTGGCCGAAAGCCTTCAAGGCATCGGCAATGATGCTCCTGGCGCCATCCCAGCTGGCGACGCTCTGGAAGTTCGCTATCGCCTCGCCGCCCGCCGCCTTGATCTCATCGACGACTGTCTGCGCCGGCCGGCTGTCGGAGCCTTCGCCACTCGGGGAGCCGCCCAGATCATTGACTACCAGCCTGGCCCCATGCCGCGCGGCAAGCCGGGCGATTCCGGCACCAATGCCGCCGCCGGCTCCCGTCACTACCACCACCTTGCCGTCCAGAAGCCGTACGTCGCTCATGCGCCCTCCGTATTACGAATATCGCACACAATACGCTAGCGCAACATCCGTTGCGCAGCCTTGAGATGAGGAATGTCGTACATCTTCCCGTCGATGGAGACCGCGCCGGCGCCACCGGCGAATCCCTCGACGATGCGGCGAGCCAGGGCCAGCTCGGCCGCGCTCGGCGTGAAGGCTTCGTTGATGACGTCAACCTGGTCCGGGTGAATGGCCACGCGCCCGGTGAAGCCGTCGCGCCGCGAGGCGAGACTCGAGCTCTTCAACCCCTCCCGGTCGCGGAAGTCCGCATAGACGGTGTCGATGGCCTGGACAGCGAGCGCGTGCGCTGCGAACAGGCACTGCGCTCTGACCTGCTCGTACGGCGCGCGCCAGGACCCGTCCGCCGCCCGTGGATCACCGGCACCCATCGCCGAGCTGAGATCCTCGGCGCCCCACATGAGCCCCGCGACGCGCGGCTGCGGAGACGAAACAACCTCACCGAGGCGCAACACCGCCGCCGGTGTCTCGGTGACCAGCACGACCATTTTCGTACTCTCGTGCGGCAGTCCGCAGGCAACTTCCAGCGCCTCCAGGTAGCGGCGCACGATCTCGATGTCTTCGGGCCCGCGGATCTTGGGCAAGACGATGCCGGCGGGCTGCGCGGGCAGCACGGCCACCAGGTCCTGCAGCAATTCGCCGCTGGCCAGATCATTCACCCGCACCCACAACCGCGCCCGCTGCGTCGAGCCTGCCAGGTAGTCCTTCGCCATCAGGCGCGCGGCGGGCTTGCGTTCGGGCAGCACCGAGTCCTCGAGGTCCAGCACGAGGGCATCCGCGGCACTCCCGGTCGCTTTCGTCAGCTTGCGCTCGCTGTCGGCCGGCACGAACAGCATTGATCTGAGCATCAGCTCACTCCTGCAGCCTCAGTAGGATTTCGGCAGATCCATAACCTTCTCGGCGATGAAGGACAGAATCAATTGCTCGGTCACCGGCGCGATGCGCGGCAGGATGGATTCACGGAAGAGCCGCTCGACCTGGAACTCACGTGCGTAACCCATGCCACCATGAGTCAGCACCGCGCGCGTGCAGGTATCGAAGGCTGCACGCGCCGCCAGGAACTTGGCCGCATTGGCCTCGGCGCCGCAGGGCAACTTGCTATCGTACAACCATGCTGCGCGCAGACACATCCAGTAGGCAGACTCGAGCGCGGTCCAACTCTCGGCGAGCGGATGTTGAATGCCCTGGTTCTTGCCGATCGGCCGACCGAACACTATGCGTTCGCGTGCGTACCTGGCCGCGCGCTGCAGTGCATCCCGGCCCACACCGATGGCTTCGATGCCCACCAGAATCCGCTCCGGATTCAGGCTGTCCAGCAGGTAGTAAAAGCCCTTGCCCTCATCCCCGATACGGTGCCCTTCCGGAACAAACAACCCGTCGATGAACACCGCGTTGGAATCCACTGCATTGCGGCCCATCTTCGCGATCCGGCGCACTTCCACCTTGCTGCGGTCGAGGTCGGTATAGAAGAGTGTCATGCCGTCGGTCGCGCGCTTGCAGTCGCTGCGCGGTGTGGTCCGAGTCAACAGCAAGATCTTGTGCGCCACCTGAGCCGTGGACGTCCACATCTTGCGGCCGCTGACGCGGTAGCCACCCGTCGTTCTCGCGGCGAAAGTCGCGATGCTGGTCGTATCCAGACCCGCGTCCGGCTCGGTCACCCCGAAGCAGGCCTTGTGCGATCCCTCGATCAGAGGCACGAGCCATTCGGCCTTCTGCTCCGCCGTGCCGTGAACCACGACCGCGTGCGGGCCGAAAAGATTGATGTGCAGTGTCGACGCCGCGGAATATCCGCCGCCGCTGGAGGTGACGGCGTGCATCAGGATGGCCGCTTCGGTCACCCCCAGTCCGGCACCGCCCAGGGACTCCGGCATCGTAATGCCCAACCAACCGCCCGCAGCCATGGCCGCGTGAAATTCCTGCGGGAAGCGCGCCTCGACCTCACACTCGGTCCAGTAGTCGTCGCCGAACTCCGCACAGACCTTGCGCACGTTCGTGTCGATCTCGCGCTGGGTCTCGTTCAGACTGAAATCCATGCCGACGCTCTTTTGACTGCTGGCCTGCTCGCGCGACGCGGGCGCTGCGCCGGCATTATAGTACGCTCTATCACTATTCGATAGTATATGAGCCATCCGGACCCTAGGGAATGCCCGGGGCCTTTTGCGAATTAATATGCTTGTGTACCATCTCGACCGTGGCGCTGTTCACGCGCAATGAAGAAGGGAGTCTGCTGGCGGACAGCCTGCAGCGGCTCCTGCACGAGGCGAACGCCTTCGAGGAGCGGCGGCGACGGCTGCGTGGTGACGCTCCGGACCGGCAGGCTCTATGGGCGCAGCTGGCTGAGCTTGGCGTCATCGCCGCCGCCTTCAACCCGGAACGGGGCGGGATTGCCGGCGACGCCCGCACGCTTGCCATCATCATGGCACAGCTCGGCGCGGCGCTGGTCGTCGAGCCGTACCTCGCCACGGCGGTAGTGGCCGGCAGCATTCTGCAGCGATGGAATGAGCCCGCCGCGAGCCAAGCGGCGATCGACGCGATTCTCAGCGGCAGCCGCATCTGCGTCGTGGCACACACTGGCTTCAGCGATCCGTTCGGAGCGCCGGGGATCGAGATGACGTCCGGCGGCGATGAGTGCACGCTTTCGGGGTGCGCGCCGGCGGTCCGCCACGCGGAGATTGCCCACGCGTTTCTCGTTCCTGCGCGCACCGACGACGGCGCGACTGCGATCCTGCAGGTGCCTCGGGATGCCCGGGGCCTCACGATCAGCCCGTACCGCCTCATTGACGCGGCAGCCGGGGGCACGGTGACCCTCGAGGACGTGAAGGTGCCCGCCATGAGCCGCCTGCGGTTCGACCGACCGGCCGGCGAGGTGCTGCAGGAGGCGCTGGAGCGCGGGGTTCTCGCTCTCGGCGCCGAAACCGCCGGCATCGTCGCGGCGCTCAACGCGCAGACCTTCAGCTACCTGATGACCCGCAGGCAATTCGGTGCCGTCTTAGGCAGCTTCCAGGCACTGCAGCACCGTGCGGCGGACATGTGGATTGCCGCCGAGGAGCTGCAGGCGAGCGTGGATCTGGCCATCGAGTGCGGCTCGACCAGCGCGGCCCACGCCATGACGTCAGCCCTCAAAGTGATCGCTGATACGGCGGGCAGGCTCGTTGGCAATGAAGCGGTCCAGCTGCACGGCGCAATGGGCGTCAGTGACGAGCTGATTGTCAGTCATTACTTCAGGCGCCTGGCGGCCATACGCAATGAGCTGGGGACGCAGGACGTGCACAGGCTGCGTTATGCCAGGGTGCGCACAGCGAATGCCGATCCGCTCACACTCGACTCCTCCCCGGAGCTGTCTGCCTGGCGCAAAGAGGTGCGGCGGTTCGTCAGCAAGCACCTGCCGCCCGACATTGCCCACAAGGGACAGCTCGGCATGAAAGTCGAGAAGAGCGACTATGTGCGGTGGCAGAAGGTTCTGTTCGAGCACCATCTGTTCGCCGGCGCATGGCCGAAGGAGTTCGGCGGCCAGGGGTGGGACCCGGCACGGCAGCTGGTGTTCCTGCAGGAGGCGGCTGTCCGGAACGCTCCGCTCATAATTCCCTACGGTGTCAGCATGGTCGGTCCGGTGCTGTACACCTTCGGCAATGCCCGGCAGCAGGCAGAACATCTGCCCGCGATTCTGCGCAGCGACGTCTGGTGGTGTCAGGGTTATTCAGAGCCCGGTTCCGGCTCCGACCTGGCCTCCCTGAAGACCACGGCCGTGCGGGATGGCGAGCATTACATCGTCAACGGCACCAAGATGTGGACCACGGAAGCACACTGGGCCGACAAGATGCATTGTCTGGTTCGCACTTCGCGTGAGGGCAAACCACAGGAGGGCATCTCCTTTCTGCTGATCGACATGAATACCCCCGGAGTGAGAATCACGCCCATCGTGACGATCGACGGCATCCATCACACGAATCAGATCTTTCTGGACAATGTACGGGTGCCGATCGCCAACCGGGTTGGCGAGGAAGGCCAGGGCTGGAGGATTGCCAAGTTCCTGTTGACCAATGAACGGACCTCCATTGCGGATACGGGACCCAAGCTGCGCCTGCTGCGGCAACTCCAGAAGATGCTCGCCGGGCTCCGAGCAGACCCGCGAGTGTCCCGGCAACAGCGCCTGCTGTTGGGTACACGTCTGACAGAGCTCGAGATTCAGCTCGTGGCCCTGTGTGCACTCGAGCGACGGTATGTCGGGGCATGGACGCTGCGCGAGCCGGGTGCGGATGCCTCGGCGCTGAAAGTGCGGGGCAGCGAGATCCTGCAGGCGCTGACCGAGCTGGCCCTCGAGCTGGAAGGGCCGATGGCGGCAGTGCACGATCCTGCGGACCTGTATCGCGACCCGCACGAATCATTCAGCCCCGCCCAGCAGGCGAGCTTCATGGCGCACCAGTACCTATACAGCCGCTGCTGGTCGATATTCGGAGGCACGAATGAGATCCAGCGTAACCTCATTGCACGGCAGGTGTTGCAGGGTGGCTGATGCGGTGCAAGCCCCTATGGCACGAAGCCGCGTGAGCAACGCGAAGGGTCGAGATCGACGCGGCAAGCCTGCGTCGACGAAATACCTGCTGCCTTGACACATCTCGAAGCGTTGACTTAGTGTGCTGCGCATTCATTTCAGAAGCCTGTCTCGTAGAGTGACCGCCACGAATGTCCGCTACGACCGAGCCGGTGGCGGACGAAGTAAGCCCATGGGCGCAACGGCTTCCTCGAGCGAGGGCCATGACAGATAAAGAATCCGCGTCGGACTCGGTGCTGAACTCCATTATCAGTGCCGGCAAATCGACGGTGCGCAGGGTCGAGGAAGCAGACCTTGCGCGGTTCATCCAAAGTCAGCCGGACGTCAGCGGCCCCGTCTCGATTGACAAGGCCAGCACGAGTACCAAGGCGGGTGCCTCGAACGGCATTGTGCTGTTCTCGGCGACCCTGAATCGCGGGTGGGGCACCGTGAAGGAAGAGCTCGTGCTGCGGCACGCGCCCGGCAGCGAGAGACGGCTGTTCCACGAATACGATCTTGCCCGACAGTTCAGGATCCAGCGCGCGTTGCAGGGGACCGGTGTTCCAGTACCCAATGCCCTGTGGCTCGATGCGCGCGGCGATTTCCTCGGTGTCCCCGGTTACGTCATGCAGGCGGCAAGTGGTGAGCCATCGAGCGCAGCCGCCTTCGCGCAGGGTCCGGTGGCTCGTGCCTCTGCCGAGGGTCGCCGCGCCATGATCGAATCGGTGCTCGGTACGTTGACGAAGCTGCACGCGGTCGACTTCGAGGCGCTCGGGCTCGAGGATTTCGTCTTGAGCGGAGACGGTGACAGCCCCGTGATTCGCTGCGTGAACTGGTTCTGGAAGACGTGGGAATGGCTGCAGCTCCCCGAATTCGATCGATTGAAACCGGTGCACAAATGGCTCATCGACAATGCCCCCGCGGGCGGGGTCACCCTGACGCACGGTGACTCCATGCTCCACAACTATCTATTCCACGACGTGACTGTGG
>Ga0123356_10003029_pt1 | contig 17746 bp, 17 predicted proteins | sample TergutEmb28metaG_2_FD_92546 | JGI IMG/M metagenome (GOLD analysis project Ga0123356, IMG submission 92546) | Embiratermes neotenicus P3 segment gut microbial communities from Petit-Saut dam, French Guiana - Emb289 P3 | ecosystem: Host-associated > Arthropoda: Insects > Digestive system > Gut ...
GATGTTTGGATAATATGGCGTAATTTAGCATGTAAATATCCTAAAATCAAAATAAAACGCTTGTACGCTAATAAAACCTCCGATTTACCACTAAAACAGCAATAAAGCCTAAGGTCTAGTATTTAAATATATCCAACAGCCAACACAACGAGCAGATGCTTGTTTTTTTACTGTTTTTTCATAGTTGTTAGCTAACCGTTAAATTCAGGTAGCTATTTTGTACCGACTTGGATGGGCTTATTCAACTTGGATAACAGCACCACGCGGCTCTCAGGGGCCTCATTGATAACTCTGTAACATGTCTGTTCAGCTAGACTATCAGCGAATTTTCGAACTTCACTATGCATGGGCATGTGGTCAAAACCCAAACGCAGATTCGAGAAGCCAATGTGCATGTAGGCTTTGACTTCGATGTAGGTAGGTTGGGCTTTTTCGATGAGCTTAGCATACCCCTCTAATTCATCCATGTTATGGTCTTTCACCATGGTCATGCGTGTGACAGTGGGGCAACGAAAGCTTTTGAGCATCTCCAAGGTTTCGTTGAGGTTTGTCCATGCTTTGGAGAATTGGGGGCGACAGACTTTATTGTAGACTTCCTCGTTTGGAGCGCAAAGGGACACATAGAGTTGTGTGGGTTCTTGGCTGAGTTTGGAGAGCCTGTGTGGTAGGTTACCGTTGGTCACCAGAAAAGTGGTTAAGCCCCTTTGGTGGAATAAGCTAAGGAGTTCGCCCAGTGGTTCATAGAGTGTGGGTTCACCTGTTAAGCTAATGGCGACCTGTTTGGGGCGCATTGCCTCTTGAAATTTGCGCCAATCCGTTTTCTCATTACCCTTATAGCCCGAAATAATTCGCTCCTGCGCCCTAAAGCAGCCCTCCACGATTTCTTCAGGCGTGTCTTTGTTAGGGTTGCGCATTTCATCCCAGTGGTGTTGCATGTCGCCGCTCTGTGCCCGCCAACAGAACAGGCACTGCTGCGTACAATAGTACAGTGACGGCGTCATCTGAATGCATCGATGACTTTGGATACCATAGAATTTTTGCTTATAGCAAGAGCGGTTGTTAACGATGGATTCGTAGAGCCACTTGCATCGCTTCACTGCTGAGTGAGTGCCAATTAGATGATACTTTTGCTTTTTTAGGGCAGCTAAAAGCGGAGATGAGGGATTTTCCAAGATGTGCACCGAACTTTTATATGATTAAGAAACTGTTGTCTTTAAAAAATCCCATGGTTCCTTCTGTTTTGTAGGAAGTTGTACCTTTAGTTGCAACGTTGTATGACAAGAGTCTTGACGGGCGTTTAGGGTAAAGGTTTAAAGTCATCTCTTCATCTAAACATCATATAAGCTGTACTGGCTACTTAGTTCGGGAGAGACCGTAAATTGGACAAGAAATTTGTCGCAGTCACAATCCTATTCATCGTGGCTTTTGCCGCTGTAGCTCCGCTGGGCGCTCCGCAGAACACATCAACGGTAACCATCACCGCCCTGAATCCCAGTTCAGGAAGTGCACCAGCAGGGGCAACGGTAACAATTCAGGGAACCATTGCTAGCGTCAACGCCTCTTACCAAGTCATATTTGGAAGAGATGTTGTTGCAAGCGGAAAATCTGACGGCTACTATGTTAACGCCAACTTTACAGTACCTGAGTACTCGGCAGGAATCTATGTACTTAAACTCCAAGATGTTGTCCAAAATATCAACTCGACTGGTACTCAGTTCTCTATTTCAATAGGTTACACTGTAGCTACGGATCCGTTATCGGTGCAGGAGGGCGACAGCATTGTAATCAACGCGGCTGTTACAGGCGGTCAACCTGGTGTCAACTATGCCGCAAACATAGCTGTTATGTCTCCAAGCGGTACAACATACACTGCCATCGTAGAATTGGGAACCCCCAACGTACGGGGCACCACAAGAGGGCAAGTGACCTTTCCAAGCAGCTTTTCGCCTTCTGACGCTTCAACCACCTATGCAGGCACCTATTACGTGAGATTTAACGATACGTTAGCTAGGTACCAATTTTCAGTTAGCATTCTAGACGCCACCAGTTACCATAGGGGACAAACACTAACAATCCATGCAATAGGCTACCAGCCCAACCAAGCTGCATCCATAACCTTCACCAGTGGTAGTGCAGTCATTGACACCAAACAGGTTGCCGCATCAGCCGATGGCATCATCAGTGCAACTTGGGTGGTTTCAGATAACGCACCGATCGGCGATTGTACCGTGAAAATAACTCCCGACGGAGCACAGAAACTAGCGGTAGACCAACAGACATTCAAGGTTGAGGGATACACGGTGCAAGTTCAAGCACGTAACCTATCGGGTCAAACGGTTCCAACTGTAACGATTCAAGCCTCAGATGACCAAAGTGGCACAGTAACAACCGCCACAACCGATACAGATGGATTGGCCTTCTTCAAACTTGAAAGAGGCTCCTACGGATTAACTGCACTTGTAAACAACATCGTTGTGGGATTAACAAACATAACTGTCACTGGTGACGGTAGCTTCACACTTACCTGTCAATTAACCGACACAACCATCAACGTCAAAAATACTGACGGCATCGGAATGCCCTATGTCGACTTGGAAATAAAATTTAGCTTTCAAGGCAGCGGCAACAATAGAAGCGGCAACCTCACAGGGAAAACAAACGCCCAAGGTGCCTACGTTTTAGCTTCAACATTGGCAGGTGCAACCTACACTGTAGACGCCTCGGTACATGGCAAGGTCTTCAACCGGTTCAACAACACCTTTAGCAACCTACCCAACATCGCCCACCCGCAAGTCACGATAATTTGCCCCGCCGAGAATCTGACCCTGGGCGTCACAGGTTACAATCACGAAGCAATACCCGATGCACGCATCGAATTAGTTGAGCTCTCAAACGGATTATTCTACTCGGCAACAACCGCCACTTCGGGCAATGCAAAGACGCAGGTAACTTTTGGAATTTACCGTGTACGTGTCTATGAAGGCAACGCATTAATCAATGAAACAACCCTAGAAGTTTTCTCTGAAACCCAAAAACAAATTCAATGTACACTCTATGGCATCCAGCTAACTGTCTCGGTAGTGGACCTGTTTGGCTCACCCATCCCCAACGCTAAAGTCACCCTCAACGGGGCGACCTCGATTTCGGCAACTACCATGGGAAACGGAATTGCAACCTTTGATAATATCATTGGTGGAAACATGCAAATACTCACTCAAGCCCCCGGCAGTCAGGATGCTTCACAATCCATAACCGTTACCATCAATCAACCAGCCAGAGTTCAAGTAAAAATCGATAAATACATCTCATTGGGCGGTATGCTTGTAGGTGCAAGTACACTCATAACAGTGATCATAGTGTTGATTGCAATCGTTCTCTTTGCGCTAGTTGAAGTCTACTTGCGACGGAGAACCAAAACTACCCCTGCTTCATAGACTTGAAATTCGGACTTTAATAGAAAAAAGTTTATATGGCAACCATGGGAAATAAAGAAAAACAAGAAATACAACAAAATGCGATTTTGATACCATTGAGGTGAACCTGTTGGCTCAACCAAACGCTTGTTCCCCAACGTGCCAATCCTTCAAATGCGGTAAGAACGCTGCAATTTTTAGGCGTGATTCAACTTGGTGTAGAGACGGAGATGAACCATGCAACGTTGCCAAATGCATGTACGCAATGTGTTTCAAGAGGCGACTTTTGCCCGGTGCCGTCTGCGGGGAAACTGTGAAACGCAAAACCGTGGAACGTGACTACTTCGATGAAGACTTCGAAGATCCTCCCGTCAAGTCCCCCCATTTGAAAGGAAAAGCACTGCGCAAACTCGGAGACCAAGACTACTACTAAACCCATCGCCACCTGCTCAACACAAAGCACCCGTTTTATTCGAGGTAACACCATTTTGAGGAATCTTCATTAGACTTGTGCATCCAGAAATTTAGCGCCCTTTTGAGGCAAACAAACATGCAAGAAACGGTACATCTACCAAATCAGCCAAACAAAGTTAAAAACAAAACTGTACTCGTGCCAAGCACGAGTTATCAATTCTTATTTTGCTTGTACTCGTTTAACCACTGGCGGCTTAACTTTTTTAAGAATGCGGTAGCCACAGATGATGCATTTGGTTTCTCCGCCTCGGAGCTCTAACTCTTCAGAGGGCACACGTGAACCGCATCTCATACATTCATAAACAATTCCTGACTTTTCCATGCATAAACGCCTGTTCCTACAAAGAAAAGCATTTTACTTTTAAACATTTCCAAATAGTTGAACCATTGGAGATATGCAATTGAGAGTTAGCCTCAAAGAAAAACTGAAAAACCAACTCTCATCACAGGCTTTAGAAGAAGTATCAAACTCATTTGACTTAATCGGCGAAATAGCTATCGTAAAAGCCCCATCCAACCCTGCTGACGCCCAAATTGTAGCAAGACACATCATGACAACCCACAGAAAAATCAGAGCAGTCTACTCTCAAACCAGCCCAGTCGAAGGTAGCCACCGCACCCGGCAGCTAACACTGTTGACCGGCGAGAACATTAGCCTAACCACATACAAAGAGGCGGGTTGTGTCTTCTTAGTGGATGTAGCGAAATGCTATTTTTCGCCAAGGCTTAGCTATGAACGCCACCGTATAGCTACACAGGTGCAACCCGGCGAAGTCGTGGTGAACATGTTTGCTGGCGTAGGCTGCTTTAGTATCCAAGTAGCCAAAAATACATTCAACTCTAAAGTTTATTCCATTGACGTTAACCCCGTTGCCTACCAGTTTATGGTTGAAAATGTGCAGTTTAACAATGTCTCTAGCAGAGTGGTTTCTCTGTTGGGCGACTCTAAAGAAGTCGTGGAGAACGGGTTGCAAGGCGTCGCTGACCGTGTGCTAATGCCTCTGCCAGAGAAAGCCCTTGAGTACTTGCCCACGGCATTGTCCGCGTTAAAGAAAGCGGGTGGATGGATACATTACTACGATTTTGAGCATGCCCAAGGCAGAGAGGATCCACGGGATAAAACCAAGCAGAAAGTTGCTGCTAACCTCGAAGCCTTGGGTGTAGACTACACGTTTGGGTGTTCACGGATAATACGTTCGACTGGTCCCAATTGGTACCAAACTGTGCTCGATATTCAAGTGGCCGCTTGCTCTAACAAGTTTTAATAGCTGTGCCCTTACCTATCTACTTTGTGGCCACAATGAAACGTAAACTAATGGAAATCCTCGCTTGTCCCATCGACAAATGCCATCCGCTTGAACTCTACGTATTCGAAGAGACGGATGAAATCGTTGAGGGTTTGATCGTATGCCCCAAATGTAACCGTTGGTATCCCATACGCGAAGAAATCCCCGAAATGCTTCCCGACGAACTCCGTAAAGAATCAGATGACCTGCCTTTCCTCAAAAAGTGGAAGGATAAAGCACCACAGAAAACCGTTTCTGAAGGCAATCCCTTTAACTTGAAATAACTTTCCTTATGTTCCCAGTTTTACTGCCTTATTTTCGGTTGAAGACTCCATAGCAGCGGTCGCGATTTCCAATGCCTTGACGCCGTCTTCGCCTGTCACGATGGGTTTCTCCTTCTTGGTGATGCAATCCACAAAGTGTTGAAGTTCCGTTTTTAGTGGCTCTTGGAATGCGAGGCGGGGTTGTAAAGTTTGATTTTTCTCCTCTATCCATATATCTTGTGTATTGTAGTCCAAGCGCATGATAGCTTCGGTTCCTGTGGCGATGAGGCTGCGGGTTTTGTAGGGCGTTAACCAGTTAGATTCGATAAAGGCTGTTTCTCCGTTAGCGTATGTCAGCATAATTTGGGCGTAATCTTCAAATTTCTGGATCCGTTTGCTGCCCATTTTGGCATAGACTGAGATTGGATCCTGTTTAGATATGAATCTCATAACATCTATGTCATGAATGGCTGTATCCTTAACGACTCCCACGTCTCCAATACGTTCGGGCCATTGTGAGACGCGTTTGGCAGTGACACTGACTAATTCGCCGATTTTTTTGTTCTCTACCGCTTGGTGTATTAGTTGAAGTCCTGGAATGAATCGCATCAGAAATCCAACGGTTAGATGCAGCCCGTTTTCTTCGGCGATTTTTACTAACTGTCCTGCTTGTTCGGGGGTTGTGGCCATAGGTTTCTCGACCAACACGTGTCTACCGGCGTTTAACACTTTGCTGGTTTCTTGGTAGAGAAGCGTGGACCATGTGCATACGTTGACGGCTTGGATGGATTTATCTTTGAGCATCTCAGTGCTGTCAGTGTAGGCTTTAACACCGTACTGCTCAGCCATGGTTTTAGCCCGTTCTGCGTTAACGTCACACACTGCGATTAGCTCAGTTGATGGAAGTTCCTTGTAGACTCTAGCGTGGTTTTTGCCCCACTGGCCTGTTCCAATTACCGCTACGCCCAGTTTAGTCATCGTACATCATTCCTCTTCCCAACCCAAAGTATAAGAATCCTTCTGTCTTGACTGTTTCGGGTTCAAATCTGCCGGCCAAATCCATCAAAATTGCAGGAGCCTTCATGAGAGACTTGATTTTTTTAAAGTTAACCCTATTTTGTTCCTGCCCTGACAATATCACAAGACAATCGGCACCCTCCACTGCCTCGTTGAGACTGGTTTTTATAATGCCTGCACCTAAGACATCCTTCTTGGTTATGGGGTTGTAGAGAGCTACCTTGGCGCCTTTCTGTTCAAGCAACTTTACAAATACATCCATAGCAGGTGATGCTGAACCCAAAACTGCAATTCTGCCCCGTTTCAAAACCTTGCCACATCCTTTGAGCGCTTCTGATACCAAATTAACTGCTTGTTTAGTCATATCTTCGTTGATCTGCCGTGCCAACGCGGGCAGCCTGAGTTTTGTGTTTAGATTTTCGGCATATTCAAGCAGAAAATATGCTTCATCAGTGTTTGCTTCACCAATGGCACTGGGTCTAACGGCCGATGTGTTGAGGTTTTGGATGTCAAGGACCCTAAAGTAATCTATGCCTGCGTCTTCACAGAAAACTGCTAACTCATTTGCCAAAGCTACTTCAGCGTCGTGTTTTGCTATGCTAAACAGGGTTGCAGCTTCAGCGGTTTTAATGTCTCTGACTTGTTTGATGTGTTGCGTGATGGTTTTTAGTATGGTGGCTGTGGCTTGAAGGCTGGTTTGGTCGTTTGCAGCCACAGTTAATTCTAGATTATTCATCGGTGTGTCCGTATTTAGTATTGGGTTGTATGCTAAACCCCAGTCTTGTCCTACTTTTAGTCCCGAAGTGTTCTCAAGCACTTCTTTTACGGTTCTCTCAATGAAGCCAAAACTTGCGACCCCCCCATAAATTACCACTGTACCATGCCGCAGAACTGCCCCAATCTGTTTGCATGTACATTCTAAACCGTTGTCATCGTTTTTTTTCTGTTCGTCAATCTTGGCGGTGATGGCTATAACTATTATGTCGCACTGTTCAACTGCTTTTCTAAGTTCGCTCACCGTATCAATTTTCTCGGCATTGATATGGCTTTTGAGTATAGTTTCTGCCTGTGGCATCGCGCATGAAGTTTTTCCTTTCGTCAATTTTTTGACGACGCTGGCATTGGCGTCTGTACAAATTACTTTGAAACCGGCATCCGCGAAGGCGTTTGCATAAAAAATTCCTTTATGCCCACACCCTACGACACCCACAGTGTACTGCGAACGTTTCTCGGCGGTATCGACCTCTTGAGGGGTAATATGTAGGGTTGGGGGCATAAGGTTATCACCGAACTGCCTCTACAGAGTTGCTAATATTTTTTCGAGCCTATCCTTGTAGACTTTAACTAGTTGTGAGGCAGTTTGAGCGTCTTTGGCCTCGGCATACAATCGGAAGACTGGTTCGGTGCCGCTTGGGCGTATGAGGATAGCACTACTGTTTGTGAACCAGATTTTTACGCCGTCGATTGTACTGACATTTTCGTTTTTGACCTGTTCATAGATTTTCTGTTGCAGTGCCTCTTTTTTGTCGTTGGGGCACTCGATTTTGTCCTTCTCGATGAAGTACTGTGGCTCCTCTCTGACAAGTTCTGCTAATGATTTGTCTGTGTTCGCCATAATGTTTAGAAGCAGTACGGTGGTCATGGCACCATCGCGAACTGCCTGGTGAGGACCATAAAATATGCCGCCATTCTCTTCCCCACCCAATTTTGCACCTATTTCTTTCATTTTCTGAGAAACTGTGACGCTGCCCACTTTGGTCCAGGTTAACTCACCTTTGTAGGTTTCCACTGTATCTTTGATTAGGGTGGAGCTGCTAACAGGTGTGACAATTTTGGCATTCGGATGTTCGAGCAGATATTGTTTTATGACTATCGCAAAGGTTTTGTCGCCCCAGTAGATAGTGCCGTTTGCGTCGGCGAATATGGAGCGGTCTGCGTCTCCATCGAAGGCAACACCCATGTCGGCACCCAATGCTTTTATAGTCAAGGCCAAGTCTCCGAGGTTTTCTGGTCTAGGTTCTGGGGGTCTGCCTGGAAAGGTTCCATCAATGTTGGCGTTTATAGTTGTGACTTTGCAGCCGAGTTCCCGTAGTAACGGAGGTAGGGCGATTCCGCCGACACTGTTCGCAGCGTCCACGAGGACGTGGAAATGTTTCGAAGCAATTTTTTGTGTATCAATGTGGCTTTTGACGGCGTCTTTATACTCATCGTTAACGTTTGGTAATTCATGTAGAACGCCAAGTTGGTCCCATGGGGCGTAGACGATTCTGTCGTTAAAGTAAATGCTCTCGATTTCTGTTTCCTGTTCATGACTGGTTTCTATGCCGTCGCTCCAGATTACTTTGATACCGTTGTACTCGGCAGGGTTGTGGGAGGCAGTGATGAGAACTGCGCCGTCCATTTTGTGGTTTTTTGTGGCAAACTGTAATGCGGGTGTGGAAGCCATACCTGCAAAGTATACGTTGCATCCTGTAGCGGTTAAACCCGATATGACTGCTCGAGAAAACATGGGGCCGCTTGTACGTGCGTCATAGCCCAAGAGTAAGTTTTTGTTTTTTCCAAAAAAAGTTCCAATTGCAGCACCGATTTTAATGGCCATTTCAGGTGTTAACTCAACGTTGACTATGCCTCGTATACCGTTTGTTCCAAAAAGTTTTCCTGTGCTCATGTGATTGTCAACTCAAATGTGTAGTAGTTAAACAGGTGAGTGGGGTTTTTAAAACTTTTCAGCGATTTCTTTCCCTGGACAAACTGTTGAATTATCATCCAGCTGAATGTTGTCGCGAATTTTTGCTTGGTCACCGATGATGCAGCCCTTACCTAACCTGACGTTTTTACCTATGTGTGTCCCTTCACCAACGATGACACCATCAAGAATCGTGTTGTCGTCGATCTCTGCGTCTGTAAAAACCACAGAATTGGCTATCTGAACATTCTTGCCGATTTTGACGTTTTTGCCTATGATAGCATATGGTCCGATGGTGGATTTTTCGTTTACAGTTACGCCTATGTCGAGGGCACTGGGTTCACTTAGGACATAGTCGTCTGCTGTCTGCTGTTTGTGCAATAACCCGACTATGGCATCAAGAATTACCATGTTAGTCTCCAGATACTCATGAGGTTTGCCGATGTCCATCCAAAGCCCATTCACGCAGTAGCTGCCGAGTCGTCCTTCCGCTGCCAACTTGGGGAAGACCTCGCGTTCAATCGAGACTGCTCTGTCTGCGGGGATGTAACTGAACACTTCAGGGTCTAGCACGTAGGCTCCTGCATTGATGAGATTACTTGGGGCTGTGCCCTTGGGCGGTTTTTCTATGAAGCGCTTGATGACGTTGCCTTCGCATTCTGCGACGCCAAAACGGGAGGGATCCTTAACGGTACACAACGCGATGGTGGCTAATGCATCTGTTTTTTTGTGTGCTTGTATTAGTTGTTTGTAGTTTATGTCTGCGAATATGTCTCCGTTTAAAGCGATGAACGGCTCATTGTGTCCGATAAGTTTCTCCGCTTTCTTTATAGGGCCAGCTGTGCCAAGTGGCATCTTGGGGGGGTCGATGGAGAAGTGGACCCTTAAGCCGCATTTGGAGGGTTTCTGTTGCCGTATGTAGAATTGTGTGAGTGCATTGACTGCAAGTATAGCTTCGTCTACGCCGCTTGCTGATAACCGCTCAAAAATCCACTGTAGCAAGGGTTTGTTGACTATTGGGAAAAGAGTTTTAGGTCGTGCACAACTCAGTGGCCGTAGCCTTGTTGCGAAGCCGCCTGCTAAAATCAACGCCTTCAATTTTTCACCTTGAATGAGGAAGTAAGCTACTATTTTTTATATAAACAATTACGAAGAGAACTTGGTAATACACGTTTGTTTGCTTCAAATTGTTGTGCATTGTTGGACGCTGGTGGTCGCAGGAGTTTATTCCCACTCAATGGTTGCGGGTGGCTTATGTGTAACATCATAGACCACACGGGTCACCTGCGGAATTTCGTTGGTTATTCGTGTGGAAATCCGCTCTAGCACCTCATAGGGCAACTTGGCAAAGCTTGCGGTCATGGCCTCACGGCTCTCCATAGCGCGGACAGCCACCACGTAGCCATATGCTCGTGCGTCACCTTTGATGCCTGTAACTTTGGTGTCGGTGACCACTGAGAAGTACTGCCAGAGGTCCTCTGCGAAGGGGTATTGCTCGATCTCTTTGCGGACAATTGTGTCGGTTTTTTTGGCGATCTGAACTTTTTCTTCGGTTAGGGGTCCAATAATACGGATTGCTAAGCCGGGTCCAGGGAAGGGTTGGCGATTAACGATTTCTCTAGGTAAATCCATCATGCAGGCGACTTTGCGGACTTCATCTTTGTAGAGGTCACGCAGAGGTTCGAGGATCTTTTTGAACTTAATTTGTTCAGGAAGCCCCGCCACATTATGGTGGGATTTGATTTTACTGCTGTTCTTGCAGAAACCCGATTCGATGCGGTCAGGGTAGATAGTGCCCTGGATTAGGTATTTGGCACCTGATTGGTTTGCCTTTTCTTCAAACACGCGAATAAATTCTTCACCCATAATTCTGCGTTTTGTCTCAGGGTCAATGACTTCACGGAGTTTGTTCATGAAACGTTCTTGTGCATCGACAATGACGAATTGTATATCGAATTTCTCAAACGCAGTTCGGATGGCTTCGGTTTCACCTTCTCGCATGAAACCATGGTCAACGTAGATGGCGGTGAGTTTTTCCCCCAGTGCCTTAGCGGCTAAGGCGGTGGCAACGCTTGAATCTATGCCACCGCTAAGTCCAATGATCGCTCTATCCCCTTCTGTTTCGGTTTGGAGTTCCTGTATCATTTTGGGGATTAAGTCTTCCATCTGCCAGTTAGCTTGCGCCTTGCACACTTGGAAGCTAAAATTTTTTAGCATTCGTATACCGTTTGGGGTGTGGATTACCTCTGGATGCCACTGTAACCCGTAGATGGGTTTGTTTTTGTGTCGAAATGCGGCAACTGGACAGCTGTCTGTGTGAGCGAGAGCTTCAAACTCTGATGGGGGTGCGATAACACTGTCGCCATGACTCATCCAAACCTGCTCTTTTATGTCTAAGCCCTCCAAGACTCCGACGGGCTTATCGATGGTAACTTGGGCAGTGCCATACTCTTTGCAAATTGCAGGCTCTACTTTGCCGTTAAGCAACTGCGCTAAAAGTTGATGTCCATAGCATAAACCCAACGTGGGCAAATTCGTCTCTAGGATGCGGGGGTTGAGTTTGGGTGCGTCGGGTTCATAGACGCTTGAGGGTCCCCCCGAGAGGATTAATCCTTTAACGCTGTATTTTTGGTTTAGAGCAGCCACTTCTTCGGGGGCGATATTATGGGGTACAATTTCGCTGTAGATGCCCTGTTCTCGAATTCTTCTGCCGATTAAGTGACAGTATTGTCCTCCAAAATCAAGCACAAGTATCGTGTCATATTTTGTTGACATAGTGGCTCAGAACTATTGGTGCGGAGGGGGTATAATTTAAGATTACCCTCCTATATCGCGAAATGCTGTATAGAAATGCATATGTTGTTGGCAGGTGCTAACTAAACTTTTATTAACTATACCCGCAAATTATCAAAAGTATGTTCCATAAAGTAAGGTTAAACTGAAAGAACGTACAGGGCAATGCGTTATGGAATTAAACGATACGGACATAAAAATTCTCAAATGCCTACTAGAGGATGCTAGGTTTTCTAGTCGCCAAATCGCCAAGAACGTCGGTGTATCTGTGGGTACAGTTCTCTCTAGAATCAAAAAACTGGAAGATGAAGGTCTAATTAAAGGCTACTCGGCCATATTAGATCACGAAAAACTGGGCTACCAACTAACCGTCGTCACCGAAATTACCGTTTCCAAAGGCAAGCTTGTGGAAACAGAGGCTGAAATCTCTAGAATTCCCAACGTCTGCGGAGTTTATGACGTTACTGGTTTAACCGACACTATTGTCGTTGCCAAGTTCAAGAGTCGCGAAGATCTGGGCTTATTCACAAAGAAATTGCTCGCTTTGCCCTACATTGAACGCACCAACACACATGTTGTGTTGATGACCGTTAAAGAGAACTTTCGATTGCTCTAACTGCTTCGGCTATTCTCATCAAGTTTATTTTTCGCAAGATACTCTTAAAGTGGTTCAGGCTGGTGTCCTGACGTTTGCCCTTTCGGGCGATCCATTTTTTTCAGATGGATAAAGCATGTAGCACGAGGGTGTATCGTTGATGCATGTCTGATATATTGTCGATTGCCAGGGGGCGCGATTAGATGTAGTATTCAGGCTTGGCTAGTTTAAGGTCATCGGCTCTCTTGCAGAAAGTTATGCATAAGTTACAGAAGCGAGGCGTAACGTCCTGTGCACTGATTTCTTTAGCGATCAGTTTTTGAGCGGTGTCCGTTGCCAGCGTCTGAATCTTTGGGAGATAATTCTCAACGTGTTCCATGCCCTTGTAGGCGCGTTTAGCGCTTAGGTACTGGCTGACTGCAGCTTGGGTGGTTCCTAATTTATTGGCGGTCTCTGTCTGTGAGAGATGATATTTCTGGACCAATTCTTTGGCTAACATTGAACGGAAAATTGGCAGAACATATTTGCCAATTATTTCACATTGCGGATCCATGGTTATCGAACATTATAACACGCTTATACTTATAAGTCGTTTTAAAACTGCCGCAATTGTTCCGACGACATCGTTATTTGATTACATTTGAACTTTTGGTGGGCATATCCTGTTTATGGAATTCGAATCTGCCTTATTTGATACTTAGCACCTTGAATGTGTCTTCAACCTTTGTGTCGTGTTCTCCATTGAGCAATCGACCAAACTATAAGCAAACAAACCGCTGCAACCACACCCGTAACCACAATAAGGTCCATGAAGAAAAATCGATCCAAAAGCTATTAACAGTAAACTGAGGTTTGGGTACCTATTTCCCGCCTCATCGGTTGTATATAGTGTTAGCGTGTGGTGGCCGTTGGGAATTTTTGTTAACCTAAAGCTTCATCTGTGGTGACATTTTCTGCATTATCAAGACTGTATGTCCAAGAATTCTACTGAAAATAAAGAAAAAACCGACTCACAACAAGTTAATAGAGCCTGCCTCCAAAACCAATATGTATTTCATAAAACAAAGTATGCATATAACAGTGTTAAGGTGCGACTAGCTGATGTTTCCTACTTTAGAAGACATAGCAAAACGCCGACGACAGCTCGGCTTAAAACAATCCGAACTAGCCAAGGCTGCAGGCGTAAGTCAATCCTTAATCGCTAAACTTGAAGCAGGCAGCATAGACTCCAGCTACACCAAAGTTAAAACCATTTTCGATGTCCTCGAACGTCTTGAATTCAAAACCAAAATCCAAACCGAAAAACTCGTCCACGCCGAAGTCGTCAGCGTACAACGTTCCGAACCAATCTCTGAAGTCGTAAAAATCATGAAGGACCACGGTTACTCCCAAATCCCCGTTTTCGATGGTAAGCAACCCGTAGGTAGTATCTCAGAGAAAACTATTCTCCGCCAAATTCTGGCCGGTCGGGACCTAGATGAAATCTCCAAGCAGCCGACCGAGAAAATCATGGAGGAGGCGTTTCCACAGATAAATGAAGATGCACCGTTGTCGTTGATTACTAGTTTGTTACAAGCTTACTCAGCGGTTCTAGTTTCTCGAAAAGGTTCAATGGTTGGCATTATCACCAAAGCAGACTTGCTCAGGGTGCTTTAGGGGAAAATATTTATTTTCCCGTTCTCTCTGTTGCTTGTTGTTTGGTGCGCTTAGTTGGAAAACATTTCTGGTTTTTTATGGTATATCATAAAAGCGTTAGGCAACACCGCTTATAACAGTGTTCTAAAGGAAGCGAATTGAAACGATAATAAACGACAATATTCTAGAAACAATCGGCAAAACTCCCCTCATAAGAATTAACAAACTAACCACCGGTCTAAGTGCCACCGTCGTAGGCAAACTCGAATCACACAACCCCGGCGGCAGCATCAAAGACCGCAGCTGCAAAAGCATGATAGCCGAAGCCGAAAAGCAAGGTATCCTAAAACCCGGTGCAACCCTCATCGAACCCACCTCAGGTAACACAGGCATCGGCTTAGCCATGATTGCAGCTGTCAAAGGCTACAAGATCATCTTAACTATGCCTGAAACCATGAGCATAGAGCGCCGCAACCTCCTAAAAGCCTACGGTGCTCAACTTGTTCTCACCCCTGGCTCCGACGGTATGTATGGCGCCATTAAAAAAGCCGAAGAACTCCTCGCAACCACACCCGGCAGTTTCATGCCCCAACAATTCAAAAACTTAGCTAACCCCAAAGCACACCGTGAAACCACTGGACCCGAAATCTGGGCAGATACCGACGGCAAAGTCGACATCCTAATCGCAGGCGTCGGCACAGGCGGAACCATAACTGGCATCACAGAATTCATCAAACCCAAAAAACCAGATTTCAAAGCAATTGCTATTGAACCCGCAGCTTCACCCGTGCTAAGCAGCGGAAATAATGCACCCCACAAGATTCAAGGCATAGGTGCAGGTTTCCAACCCGATATTCTCAAACGGGATCTCTTGGACGAAATTATACAGGTAACAGACGATGCTGCATTAAAAACAGCTCGGGAATTAGCCAAAAAGGAAGGCTTGCTGGTGGGTATATCCGCTGGAGCCGCAGTTTGGGCCGCACTTGAAGTTGCTAAACGCCCCGAAAGCAAGGGGAAACTAATCGTTGTTATCTTGCCCGATACCGGTGAACGTTACCTTAGCACAGAGCTTTTCACATAATTGCCTCCAACATCGCCAACAATTATAGCATCTAATTTCTTTCACGCCTGGAACCAGGCGCTTCTCTTATATCTCCCTCCAACAATATTGAGAGAAAGGGAAGAGACATGACAACAAACTTCAATCCATCGCGACCTAAAGACTGCAAAGAATGCATAGAACAAAACAAAGACCTTGACTGTTGGAACCCCGACCGTATGCTCGATACGCTAATGCGCACCAACCACACAGTGGAGCAAGACTGGGTTGTGCGCAGTATCCCTCAACTGGTCGATGACTTCATAGTTAGCTATGAACAGTTCGGTGGCATGGACCACCTCGAAGGGCGCGATCTACCCAGCAAAAAAATAGTTATTGAAGTGCTCGAAGACCTGTTCACGGTTCTTTTCCCTGGTTACTTGGGCGATTCAATACTCACCAAAGCCAATATCAAATACTACCTAGGCACCCAACTAACTTCAATCTATACACGGCTCACTGACGAAATAGAGAAGAGCCTAAAGTATATCTGCAGAAAAATCAGTCAATGTCCTCACGACCTCTGCCAGAAACGAGCACATGTTGTAGCCCGGGAACTGCTTGAGAAATTGCCTGAAATCAGGGCGATGCTAAGCGGCGACATCCAAGCGGCCTACAGTGGGGATCCCGCAGCGGTAAGCACTGACGAAGTCATCCTAAGCTATCCATGTGTACTAGCAATAACTACCTACCGTGTCGCGCATGAACTCTACTTAGCAGGTGTGCCGTTAATTCCGCGTATCATGAGTGAACATATGCACAGCTTAGCCGGTATTGACATCCATCCTGGTGCAAAAATTGGTAAAAACTTTTTCATCGACCATGGTACCGGTGTTGTTATCGGAGAAACCACCGTCATAGGTGACAACGTCAAACTTTACCAAGGTGTCACCCTTGGTGCACTAAGTTTTCCCAAAGACGAGAAAGGCAACATTATCAAAGGGCGTAAGCGTCACCCCACAGTGGGTAACAACGTTGTCATCTACAGTGGTGCAACGCTTTTGGGTGCTGAAACGGTAATCGGTGACAACGTGGTTATCGGCGGCAATGTCTGGTTAACGGGGCCTGTAGCGTCTGGGACTAAAATCACCCTAGCGGCACCAGAACAGAAATACAAAATGGAAAATCATCACCAAGAGAAGCCAAAATCTGCCCCTTAATCATGGCTCTCCGAATTTCTACGCCGTTTCTAACACTTTAATTTTTTTTACCAATACAGCGGCCTCTACAGCTGGTGCATAGAAAGAAAAGGCCCGAACACTTGGCTACAATTGTTTTTGGTTGATACTGTTTATTTGCTGGATTTCACAGTAGATTTCACTCCAACTGTGGACCCGTTTAGTTAAACCTCTGATGTTTAACGTCTGGTTCCATGGATGGTCGTAAACAAACACATGTTTGACTCTTGTTGTCCACTCTATGGCTTCTTCGAGTGAATCCTCAACAATCACATCAAGTCCTTCGATGTTAGCTTGATATTTCTTGCCCAGAGGTAGCAGATGTAGTTCTGTGTAGTGAATGCCTTTTTCCTTTAGCCAGGTTTCGGTTAAGCTGCGTAGATAACTCCATCTGCCGGTTAAAATATAGATGTTGTGTCTTTCTTTGCCAAGTTGTGCTAAGGTTTCTTTAGCGCCACTGTAGAGTGGCAGATCATCGTTTAGGATTTCGCTTACCAGTTGACTCTCTTCTGTTTTAGTAATTCCCAGTACAATGCTTAGGTTGAAGTTGGTGATATCGCTTTCTTTGATTAGTAATCCATAGTTTTTCTTTACTGCCCTGATGAGAGGGTCTGCAAAATTGGCGATTACCCCATCTATATCAATGCCTATATTCACCGTGTGTTTCTCCAAAGTGCCGTACTTTTACTGCATGATGCGGTAATATGGCTTCTTGTCTACGTTTCCCTGTGCTGTGAGAGATCTTAGATAAGATAGCTATCCACTTTTCACTGCATCTATATGTTCTATTGTTTTCTGTTGCGCTTTTGTAGCGAACTATTTAGCTGTCGTAGACTGTTGCATTGAACGCTCGCGGGTGCCTTGGTGAGTTCTGTAGTAAACTATTTCGCAAACACATAAAATCACCCTTACTTCGGTGTATCGCTTTTTTTGGTCAGTCTGTAGCGTTTATACATGCATGTTTGTGTCGCTTGAATTTGTTGGTATACTGCTACGTAGCGGGTGATGGTGGTGGAGGCTTTCCTCAAAATCTTTTTTGTTCGTCTCGTAGCGGTACTTCGGTTCTGATGCGTTTGTCCTTGTTAACGAATTTATAAGATTTGTTTGGGTTTGTGATATTTGATGTACTTGGTTGCGCTTTGTTGCTGAATTTTAGCAGTGGTTGGGTTTAGGTTTACGCTGCCTCTTGTATGTATCGAAAACTATATGTCAGGTGTATTGCCTGTGTAACAGTGTAAAATGTGTTCACAATTAAATGCTACACAATCATGAAACAAACTGAGACTGAGAAATAATGAATAATA